>Ga0181574_10004669_pt1 | contig 11873 bp, 9 predicted proteins | sample 101ome_24_FD_145600 | JGI IMG/M metagenome (GOLD analysis project Ga0181574, IMG submission 145600) | Coastal salt marsh microbial communities from the Groves Creek Marsh, Skidaway Island, Georgia - 101410AT metaG (spades assembly) | ecosystem: Environmental > Aquatic > Marine > Intertidal zone... | reverse complement strand
TGACGATCCAAACAGCTGTGTTGATCGAAACACTAGTAGAATTAGGAGCAGAAGTTACATGGTCATCTTGTAATATTTTCTCTACACAGGATCAGGCAGCAGCAGCTATCGCAGCAGCAGGTATTCCAGTGTATGCATGGAAAGGGATGAACGAAGAGGAGTTTGATTGGTGTATCGAGCAAACATTGTTTGCATTTGAAGGAGGTCAGCCATTGAACATGATCTTAGATGACGGAGGTGACTTGACGAACATGGTGTTCGATCGTTACCCTGAGTTAACAAAGGATATCAAAGGACTTTCTGAGGAAACAACTACTGGAGTTCACAGACTTTACGAAAGAATGAAGAACGGTACATTGGTTATGCCGGCGATCAACGTAAACGACTCAGTAACGAAATCGAAGTTCGATAACAAATACGGATGTAAGGAATCTTTAGTTGATGCGATTCGTCGTGCAACAGACACAATGATGGCTGGTAAAGTAGCTGTTGTTTGTGGATACGGAGATGTTGGTAAAGGATCTGCAGCTTCATTGAGAGGTGCAGGTGCACGTGTTATCGTTACTGAGATCGATCCTATCTGTGCGCTTCAAGCAGCAATGGACGGATTCGAAGTTAAGCGTCTGGAGTCAGTCCTTGACAATGTAGATATCGTTGTAACAACTACTGGAAACAAAGATATCGTCCAAGGACAACACTTCGAAGCAATGAAGGACAAGACGATCGTTTGTAACATCGGACACTTCGATAACGAGATCGATATGGCATGGTTGAACAATAAATACGGTTCGACTAAAGTTGAAATAAAGCCTCAGGTGGATATGTACACAATCAATGGAAATGACATTATTGTCCTGGCTGAGGGTCGTTTGGTTAACCTTGGTTGTGCAACAGGTCATCCATCATTTGTTATGTCAAACTCCTTTACCAATCAAACATTAGCTCAGATAGAGCTTTGGACGAATTCAGAAAGCTATGATAATGAAGTTTATATGCTTCCAAAGCATCTTGATGAGAAGGTAGCAGCACTTCACCTTGCTAAGATTGGTGTTGAGTTGACTGAGCTTCGTAAGGATCAAGCTGAATACATCGGAGTTACGGTTGAAGGGCCGTTCAAACCAGAACACTACAGATATTAAGATTTGTTCGAATAATTCATAAAAAAGGGAAAGAGTGATCTTTCCCTTTTTTTATTGGCTCTTAACTGGAGTGATAGGGTAAAATCAATATCTGCGTTTGTTAGTGAACGAACCTGTTGTTCTGGAGTTTTCTATATTTATGCTATGCGCGAAAAATTGCATGAGATAATATTTGGTACCACTACAAAGGCAGGAAGAAACTTTGATCTCGTTCTTTTGATGTTGATTCTGATTTCAGTGATGATTGTATTATTTGATAGTGTGCCTGAATGGAGAGATGCTTACGGTGATGAGCTTTATTATCTGGAATGGGGATTCACTATCCTTTTCTCAATTGAATATCTTTTAAGAATACTAATATCTCCAAAACCAATTAAATATGTTACGAGTTGGTGGGGTATTATAGACCTTATTTCTATCGTTCCAACTTTTGTAACACCATTTGTGTCTGGGTATGATTCATTGAGAGTTGTGCGCGCCTTTCGCCTATTAAGAATTTTTAGAATTTTAAAATTGAGTCGTTTTACCTCAGAGTCTCAAGCACTTGCACATTCTCTAAAAGCTAGCTATTATAAAATTATGGTTTTCTTGTTTTTTGTTGTCATGCTAATGATTTTTACAGGGACTGTGATGTATGTCATTGAAGGAGGTCAGAATGGTTTCGATAGCATTCCTGAAAGTATATATTGGGCAATCACAACTACAACTACGGTTGGATATGGAGATATCACTCCGACTACAGTTTTAGGTAAATTACTTGCATCATTAATGATGATAACGGGTTATGCCATTATCGCTGTGCCAACGGGGTTAATTAGTGTTGAAATGTCCCGTTATAAAAAGGATGATTCACACGATAATCAATGCGAGAATTGTAATCATGATAATCCTTTCGGTTCTGTTTTTTGCAATCAGTGTGGTGAGGAGATGACCAAGGGATAAAGAAAAAGCCCTCCAAAAGAAGGGCTTTTATATATATTGTCGTTCTGTCTATCCGAAACTAGTCGGGAAAACAGTAACGTTAAAGAACGCAACACTAGTTGCGCTCTTGTGATGCTAATTTACATCATTCCTGGCATTCCTCCAGGCATTCCACCTGCCATTGGTGCTTCGTCTTCCGGCTCATCAACAATCACACATTCTGTTGTGAGTAGCATTGATGCAATAGAAGCTGCATTTTCAATAGCGATCCGTGTTACCTTCGTTGGATCAATAACGCCTGCCTTGTAAAGGTTATCGAAAGTTTCTGTACGAGCGTTGTATCCGAAGTCATCTTTTCCTTCTTTGACTTTCTGCACAATCACAGCTCCTTCGCCACCAGCATTTGATATGATCTGACGTAATGGCTCTTCAACTGCTCTGCGAACAATTGCAATTCCTGTTACTTCATCATCGTTATCTCCATCAAGTGTCTCAATCGAATCAAGTGCGCGGATAAGGGCAACACCACCTCCAGGAACAATTCCTTCTTGAACAGCAGCTCTTGTTGCAGCAAGTGCATCATCAACACGATCTTTCTTCTCTTTCATTTCAACTTCTGTTGGAGCTCCAACATATAGAACGGCAACTCCTCCTGCAAGCTTCGCCAATCGCTCTTGAAGTTTCTCTTTATCATAGTCAGAAGTGGAGGACTCAATTTGTGCTTTGATTTGACCTACACGTGCTTTAATATCGTCAGAGTTACCAGAACCATTCACAATTGTCGTATTGTCTTTGTCTATTTCGACTTTCTCAGCTGATCCGAGCATGTCAAGGGTTGTGTTTTCAAGTGTCAAACCGCGCTCTTCTGAGATAACTTGACCACCGGTAAGGATAGCAATATCCTCGAGCATTGCTTTTCTTCTGTCACCGAATCCAGGTGCCTTCACTGCAGCGATTTTTAGTGATCCGCGAATCCTATTTACGACCAATGTAGCTAAAGCTTCGCCATCTACATCCTCAGCAATTATCAACAGAGGCTTTCCAGACTGCGCAACAGGTTCAAGTACTGGTAGCAATTCTTTCATGTTAGAGATCTTTTTGTCGTAGAGAAGAATCATTGGGTTTTCCATCTCTGTGATCATCTTTTCCGTATCTGTAACAAAATAAGGGGAAAGGTAACCTCTGTCAAATTGCATTCCCTCAACAGTTTTCACCTCTGTTTCGGTTCCTTTTGCTTCCTCAACTGTAATTACACCATCATTTCCAACAACTTTCATAGCTTCCGCTATCAAAGAACCAATAGTCTCATCGTTATTGGCGGAGATAGTCGCGATTTGTTTGATCTTATCATTATCAGATCCAACTTCTTTCGAATTTTTTTTCAGATCTGAAACAATACCCTCTACCGCCTTATCTATACCTCTTTTCAAATCCATAGGATTTGCTCCAGCTGCTACATTCTTAAGTCCAGCATTAATAATTGCTTGTGCTAGGACGGTTGCAGTAGTCGTTCCATCTCCAGCGATGTCTGCAGTTTTCGATGCGACTTCTTTCACCATTTGAGCTCCCATATTTTCAATAGGATCTTTTAATTCTACCTCTTTTGCAACGGATACACCATCCTTTGTTACTTGAGGAGCTCCGAATTTTTTACCTATTACCACATTTCTTCCTTTTGGGCCTAAGGTTACTTTCACAGCATTTGCTAGTGCATCAACTCCTGCTTTAAGTTTATCTCTTGCTTCAACATCGAAGTTTATTTCTTTTGCCATCTTACTTTAGTTTTAATTTGATTAAAGTGTTCCGTAAATATCTGCCTCTTTCATTATTAGATACGTACTTCCATCCAGTTTTATCTCGGTCCCTGAGTATTGTCCATAGAGCACCTGATCTCCAACTTTTACTGTCATGGGTTCATCTTTTTTCCCACCACCAACAGCAATAATTTTCCCTTTAAGCGGTTTTTCTTTCGCTGAATCTGGTATTATGATTCCGCTTGCAGTTGTCTCTTCTGCAGGTGCAGGTTCTACTAGAACTCTATCTGCTAAAGGTTTGAATGTAGTTGACATTTATTTTGGTTTTAGTTAAACAATTTTCCTTGACGCTTTATCGAAATCTATGCCAACAGGGTTTTCGAGACATTTTTTCTGAACGCAAAAAAAAAATGTCAGTATGCACTGACATACTGACATTTTTATTGGATCAATTATAACACTATTGCGCTGGTTGTCCTGCCGCAGGCTCCCCTGTAACAGGTTCTTCCGCTGGCTGTTCTTGCACTGGCTCAGCTGATTTCATTTGTATAGTGAGGAAAATACTCAATACTGCAACAACTCCAGCCAGAGACCAAGTAGCTTTGTCGATGAAATCATTTGTTTTCTTCACACCACCAATTTGCTGCGCAGCTCCAAAGTCGCTGCTCAATCCTCCACCTTTCGGATTCTGAACAAATACTATAAATATCAGTAGGATACTTGCTAATAGGATTACAGCTGTAATGATTGTTTCCATAATTATTTCGAATGTATTTTTTTCTTTAGCTCCTTAATTTGGTCTGCAAAGAAAATCTTTTTTTCCGGATTTATCAAACTTAATTGCTCATAAGCTTCGATTGCTTTTGGATAATTACCTTGAAGCGCATAAATCTTTGCTAGAGTCTCACTTACAGGTACTGCAGAATCATCGAGACTCTCCTTTGCTTTTTTTGAGGGAGAGAAGAATTCAACTTTAGGTTTCTCTATTTCTCCAAATAAGTCATCAGATGGATCAAAATTCTCAAAGTTAGTTACGATACTTTTAATGTATTTGAGATCCTCACCTGTATCTTCTTCGTAGTTATTATTGGCTTTTAACCATGAGGCAAAAGAGTGCTTTGAATTGCCAATTTGTTTGGACTCGTCTTCTTGGTTTGTTTTATCGCCATCAACTGCTATCTTTTGGTCTTCATTATTTGTTTTTCGTTTCGCTAATCCTTCTTCCTCCGATTCTGTGAGATCATCAAGTTGATAGCTGATTGAAATTGCGTGATGCAGGATATTTTCATCGACTGCATCAGTAGTTTTTTCAGAGCTAGCCACATCATCCACACTTTTATCCCCTCGATTTTTTTCTAAAGGAAAATCCGTTTGAGTATTTTCTGAAGCGCCCGAGCCTAATTCATTAGACTGTTTGGTATTTTCACCTGCTTGTGAAGTGCTTGCTTTTCGAGTAATCGCAGACTCATTTGTATTATCCTCAATCAAATTATAGAGTTGCACACGATCCGTAATGCGATAGGATTGTTTTGCCAGTTCATCGTCAAAATGAAAATCACCATTTCTTTTTAAACCTTTCAAATATAGAATTGAAAAAACTTGACTGTAGGGATATTTTTCCGAAAGAGATTTCAGATCAATGAGATGAGACTGAGAGATATCCTCAGGATACTTTACCAGCTGATCTATTTCTTTTACTGTGATCATTACCAGTTAGAAAGAAGTTTATTAATCAAATCCTGTACGATCTGTTCATTCACCGAATTGAGTAATTCCGTTTCTACAATCCCCAGATCTGTGCTCGAGTCATAATCTATAAATCTTGTCGCAGTAAGAGATTTTTGATCCACTTGAGGGGCTGTAATATCTATTTGAAAATTAACACGAACAGTAAGTCTATTTTGTGCCGCAACATCGCCATCCTGAATTGCCACCGGGTCTATTGAATATTGTGCAACTACACCAGAAATAATCAATTGCGATGATTCTTGATTATTAGCAAGTAACAAACGAGTATTGTTTTGAACACCATCCTTAAGTTGTTCTGATAAATTTGCGGGGTAACTCAGTGGCGTATTTGGTGCCTCATTATCCAATGTAATCAAAAAGAAATTTTTCCATTCTGCAGGCATAGAATTATCTCTAAAAGAAATGCTAGTTGGCCAGCAACTGGCTAGCAGAATAAAAAGTGTTATGAATGAAAGAATTCTCACGTTGTTAAATTGTATTCTTTTATCTTTCGATACAATGTTCGTTCGCTTATTCCTAATTCAGCAGCAGCGTATTTTCTTTTTCCATTGTGTTTGTTCAGGGCTTTTACGATCAATTCTTTCTCACGGTCCTCTAAAGAAAGAGATTCTTCTACTTCCTCATGCTCTTCAAAATCTTCATCAGATTGATGGAGATTTACTTTTGGAGTCTCTTCAGGTGCCGGAGGTAAAACCCGTGCAGATGTGTCATTTACATCACTGTAAAATCGCTGTACAAGATTCGTCTGATCCGCATCGAGTTCCATATCACCACCTTTACGTACTAATTCAACGACTAATTTTTTCAAATCTGTTAAATCTTTCTTCATGTCGAAAAGGAATTTATACATCAATTCTCTTTCCGAAAAATTTTCCTTAGAATCTTGATTAATAATTGCAGGCGTTGACGTTGGAGTTGAAGGAAGGTATGATTGCAGTGTTCCTGCATCTATTTCTCTATCTGTCTCGATTACAGACACTTGCTCAACAACATTCTTAAGTTGACGTACATTACCCGGCCATTCGTAGTTTTGGAGAAAATTTACCGCGTCCGCTGTTAGCCGGATACTTGGCATCCTGTATTTATCTCCGAAATCATTAGCGAATTTTCTGAAAATTAGATGAATATCATCTTGACGTTGGCGAAGAGGAGGCAAATGAATGGGTACCGTACTTAATCTGTAATATAAGTCCTCACGAAACTTACCACTCGATATCGCCTTTTGCATATTTTCATTTGTTGCGGCGACGACACGCACATTCGTCTTAATGACTTTAGACGAACCGACTCTGATGAACTCACCTGTTTCAAGAACACGAAGTAATCTTACTTGTGTCTGCATGGGTAATTCAGCAACCTCGTCCAAAAAGATCGTTCCGCCATCTGCAACTTCAAAATACCCCTTTCTACTTCCACTAGCACCAGTAAATGCTCCTTTTTCGTGGCCAAACAATTCAGAGTCGATAGTTCCCTCAGGAATAGCGCCGCAGTTCACAGCGATATATTCACCATGCTTTCTTGAGCTTAGTTGATGAATGACCTGTGGAATAATTTCCTTTCCAGTGCCACTTTCTCCCATAACCAAAACAGAAATATCCGTAGGCGCTACTTGAGTGGCGACCTCTAATGTACGGTTTAGGAGCGGAGAATTTCCGATGATACCAAATCGCTGCTTTACTTGTTGAACATTCATTTGCATTTCTAATTTCTATACCACCTCTCCAAGCAGGGTAGCTGACGTACATTCTTTTATTTTGACCATGATGTAATCGCCTTTTTTGAAGTCTCCTTTCGGGAAAACTACCATGGAATTTCTACCATCACGCCCACAAAAATATTCCTCGGATCGCTTCGAAGGACCCTCGACGAGCACCTTTTTTATCTTACCAATTTGTCTTTGATGAGATTCCAAAGAATGTTCCATTTGTTTATCTATGATCTGAGTCAGACGTTTCTTTTTGGTTTCCTCTGGAACATTATCATCAAATCTTCTTTCTGCAAGTGTTTTAGGACGTTCTGAATATTTAAACATGTACGCGAAGTCATATTTTATCTCGTCCATAAGAGATAAGGTGTCACGATGCTCTTCTTCCGTCTCATCACAAAAGCCTGAAATGATATCAGTCGAGATTGCACAGTCTGGTACTATTCTATTTATAGCATCAATTCTTTCTAAATACCATTCTCTTGAATAACCACGGTTCATACGTTGAAGAACTTCAGTATTCCCTGACTGAACAGGAAGATGAATGTATTCACAAACATTCTCGTACTTTGCCATAACCTTTAGAAAGTCATCTGTCATGTCCTTTGGGTGCGAAGTGGAGAATCTAACTCGTAAATCAGGATTGACTTTTGCAACCATTTCCATTAACTGAGCAAAATTAACCGTAGGCTTTGAAACATCTTTGATTTCTCCTTTTGATGTCATGTTCCAACGATAACTATCCACGTTCTGTCCAAGTAAGGTAACTTCTCTGTATCCCATATCGAAAAGATCTCGACATTCTTTAACTATTGTTTGTGGATCTCTAGAACGCTCTCTTCCCCGAGTGAACGGAACCACACAGAAGGAACACATGTTGTCACACCCCCTTGTAATAGTAACAAAGGCAGTCACGCCTCCCTTGTCCATACGAACAGGCGTAATATCTGCGTAAGTTTCATCTCTCGAGAGTAAGACATTGACAGCTTTTTGACCTGTACCGACCTCTTCAATTAAATTAGGAAGGTCGCGATAGGCATCAGGCCCTGCAACGATATCAACTAACTTTTCTTCTTCGAGTAATGATTTTTTTAAACGTTCGGCCATGCAACCAAGAATTCCAACCACGAATTCAGGATCTTTTGCTTTCTTTCCTTTAAATTCTACAAGTCTATTTCGAACGCGTGTTTCTGCATTTTCGCGAATTGAGCATGTATTGATAAGAACAATGTTCGCTTCGTTTACATCCCTGGTTGTTTCATATCCAGTTTCTGTTAATATGGAAGCAACAACTTCACTATCAGAGAAATTCATTTGACATCCGTAGCTCTCTATATATAATTTCTTTCCGTTGGATGCTCCATTTCCTTTTAGGATTGTAACCTCTCCCTGCTTCGATTCGTCGATTACTTTATTTAATGTCTCTTCGTTCATTATTTTCTTTAATGGAGTGCAAAATTAAGGAAAATCAACAGGGTGTCAAAATGTCAGTAACTATTTATCAAAAATTACGTAAACTTTTCTTTAACCATAGGTTAAAGGTTAATGCTAGAAATTTATTTCATGAGTCGAGAGGTTGCGAATTCATTAATTATGACCTTATTTTGCATCCACGAATCGAATAATTCGTCTATTATTAAACAAGAGATATGGCAAAGAACTTAGTTATTGTCGAGTCGCCCGCAAAGGCAAAGACTATTGAAGGATATTTAGGAAAAGATTTTGTTGTGAAGTCTAGTTTTGGACACGTTCGGGATCTCGCAAAGAAGGGATTAGCTATTGATGTTGAAAATAACTTCGAACCGAGATATGAGATTTCAGTAGATAAGAAACAAGTTGTTTCAGAGTTAAAGAAATTAGCTAAGGAGGCAGAGACGATTTGGCTCGCGACCGATGAGGACCGAGAGGGAGAAGCTATATCCTGGCATTTGTATGAGACTCTTGGCTTAGACAAAAAGGATACCAAAAGAATTACTTTTAATGAGATTACAAAGTCTGCAATTTTGAAGGCTATAGAATCTCCACGTGAGATTAACCGCGAGCTTGTTGATGCACAGCAGGCAAGAAGAGTTTTGGATCGTCTCGTTGGTTTTGAATTATCACCTGTGCTTTGGAGAAAGGTAAGACCAAGTTTATCGGCAGGACGAGTTCAGTCTGTTGCTGTGCGCCTGATTGTGGAAAGAGAGCGGGAGATAACAAAATTTGAGGCGACACCTTTTTATAGGGTGTCTGGAAAGTTTAGATCGGAGAATGGATTGTTAAAAGCAGACCTTGCCAAACAGTTAGAGTCTGAATCAGAGGTTAATTTACTATTAGAGAGCTGTAAGGGAGCATCTTTTTCAGTATCGGATGTTACGAAGAAACCTGCCACAAAAAAACCTGCTGCGCCCTTCACAACATCTACGTTACAACAAGAAGCGAGCTTAAAACTTGGCTTTTCTGTATCTAGAACGATGAGCGTTGCGCAGCGTTTATATGAAGCTGGACGTATAACCTACATGCGGACTGACTCTGTAAATCTGTCTGATACTGCAGTTAATGCAGCCAAAGCTGAGATTATTTCAGCTTACGGTGCAGATTTTTCAAATCCAAAAAAATACACGAATAAAAATAGTGGTGCACAAGAAGCGCACGAGGCGATAAGACCTACCGATTTCAGTACACATAGTATAGATGGAGAAACAGATGAAGAACGCCTTTATGATTTGATTTGGAAAAGAGCAATTTCCTCGCAGATGTCAGATGCTCAATTAGAGAGAACCACTATTGTAATTAACGCTCCAGGTGTTCAAGAGATTTTTAGAGCAAAGGGAGAAGTTATTACCTTCGAAGGGTTCCTCAAAGTTTACCTCGAGAGTAATTTAGAGGAAGAGGATGAAGATCAGGAAGTCTCTGGATTGCTACCTGCAGTTAATACGGGAGATGCTTTAGAGACAAATGAAATAACAGCTATTCAGCGGTTTACAAGGCCTCCATCGAGATACGTAGAGGCATCTTTGGTAAAAGAGCTAGAGAAACTAGGTATTGGTCGTCCTTCGACATACGCTCCAACTATTTCCACAATCCAAAAACGAGGATATGTAGATAAAACATTGAAAGATGGGTATGAAAGAGGTTTTTCAAAATGGACATTAGTCGGAGGAGATATACTTCGTGAGGAATTAACTGAAACTACAGGAAGGGAAAAAGGAAAACTTGCTCCAACTGATATTGGCATTGTTGTCACAGACTTTTTGATCGATCATTTCGGCAGAATTATGGATTACAATTTCACGGCTAAGGTTGAGCAGGAGTTCGATGATATTGCCAAAGGTATGGTTGATTGGACGAAAATGTTGGAATCATTTTATGGGCCTTTCCACAACAACGTTGAAGATACGTTAGAAAATTCCGAACGTGCAACTGGTGAAAGAGAACTTGGTGTACACCCTGAGAGTGGTCGAAAAGTGATCGCGAGAATAGGACGCTTCGGACCAATGGTTCAGGTTGGTGATGAGAGGGAGGATGGGGAAAAACCAGAGTTTGCATCATTGAAGGCAAATCAATCCATCAATTCGATTTCGTTAGAAGATGCATTGGAGCTATTTAAGTTACCGAGGATTCTTGGTGAATATGAGGAGCAGTCTGTTAGGGCCAATATTGGACGATATGGCCCCTATGTACAATTAGGAAAACTTTTCGTTTCATTGCCGAAAGAAGATGACCCTATGACAGTTAACCTTGATCGAGCTATTGAACTGATAAAAGTGAAGCAAGAGGAGGAAAAAAATAAGATTATAAAGCTATTCCCTGAGAATGAAGACGTTCAGCTTTTAAATGGTCGATATGGTGCTTACTTGAAAATTGGGAGAAGCAACTTCAGGTTACCGAAAGATAAGGATCCAAAAGAGCTTAGTTTGGAAGAGTGCTTGGAGATAGCCGAAAATCAGCCCAAAAAGAAACGAGGCGCAAAGAAAAAATAGTTATTAACGTTTAACTATTCAAACTTCTCTGCAGGAAGCAATCAACTAAGCTTTAAATGCATTTACTTTTGCTGTAAAGTAATTCATATGCAGGATATATCTATCTATTTCACTCCTATAAGCGAAGAGTTAAAAGTCTTCAATGAGGGAACCCTTGGAGAGAAGATTATCAAGCACGATGATTTTGGATTTCCTGAATTAAAGGAAAAATCTTTAGCGATTCTGTATGTTCCTGAATATAGACGATTATCAGGAAAAAATAGTGAGACAAATGATAACTTCAGGAAATCGCTTTACGAACTTTTTGTTGGCGATGCATGGAATAGAGATATCTACGATCTTGGGACAATTCAACCTGGAGAGGCAATACAGGATACGTATTACGCATTGACACAAGTGGTTACGGGATTGGTTAAGGCTCAGATAATACCAATAGTTATTGGTGGAGGTCAGGATCTAACTCTAGCCATGTATAAAGGGTTTGAGCCATTGGAGCAAATGGTAAATATTTGCTCGATTGATCATTCCTTAGATATAGGTGATCCCAATGATGCACCGAGCGCACATGGTTATGTCAGTCACTTATTGATGCAACGACCTTGTAATCTTTTTAATTTTTCCAACATAGGATTGCAGCGACCAT
>Ga0181574_10004649_pt1 | contig 11898 bp, 9 predicted proteins | sample 101ome_24_FD_145600 | JGI IMG/M metagenome (GOLD analysis project Ga0181574, IMG submission 145600) | Coastal salt marsh microbial communities from the Groves Creek Marsh, Skidaway Island, Georgia - 101410AT metaG (spades assembly) | ecosystem: Environmental > Aquatic > Marine > Intertidal zone... | reverse complement strand
CTGTTTTTTCTTGTTTCTGGGTCATGATATATTTCATCAGAATTGCTATTTCCCCATTCCCATTTTTTAACTATTTCGTACATTCTATATGGATCAATTCTACCCATCTGATACGGATTTTCTGGATCTAAATCTGTCTTAATTGGTACAAGTTTGTAAACTAATCCATCTAATTGTAGATAATCTTTCATCCATAAATATTCTGAGTCTTTGTAACTACCACCAGTAAAATATATTGGTCTTTCCCAATCATTGCTTGAAAGAATGTCAAGCATTAAAATTTGATTTTTATAAAGACCAGATTCAGGTAAATCAATATCTATGTAATCTACAATTAGCTCCTTGTCATTTTCACTAACTAGACCACTCTTTAATACATTTTCTTTATTAACATTTATTCTTACTTTATTTGTAGGATAGTAGACCATATTTTGAGTAAAAGCAGGAATCTCATTAAGATCACTTTGCTCATAGCCATATTGTTGTAATAAAAACTTATACTTTGTTCTTTCATTATCACTACTAATCCAATTCATGAAGTCTTTAATATCCCATCTTACAGAATCAATAAGTGGCTCATATTTTATGTAATCCCTGATTCCATGAGCGTATTGTTTATGTTTTAATTTTGATTTTATTGGGTCACTAGAATATGCTCTTCTCTTAAGTTGATCCATATACCAGTCTGTAGCAATTAAGCTTGTATTGATAGTTCTTACATCTGTCCTGTGCTCTTCGATTTCTTGAGCATACCACAAGGCGAAGGTATCATTGTCTCCAATTGTAAAAATGATTGCTTGCTTATCTTCATCAATAGAGTCTAAGTAAGCTTTTGCAAGTGATTGAGCTGTATACCTTTCAGATCTGTCATGATCATCCCAATTATTGAAAGCTAAAAGTAGAGGGCTTAATAGAGTGATTATTATAGTTGATGTTGAGGCAATTTTAGTTTTAAAAAATTTCTTTAAATAATTATATATGTATATAAAACTAAAACCAATAAATATTGAAAAAGCATAAAATGATCCTACCAAAGCATAGTCTCTCTCTCTTGGCTCAAAAACTCTCTCATTTAAATAAAATTTAAGCGCTATCCCAGTGAAAATAAATAGTAAAAATATAGGCCAAAAAGTTTTAAAATCATTTCTAAATACAAGTACAAATCCTAAAATTCCAAGAATGAGAGGAATCATGTAGTATTTATTCCGAGCTTTATTATTCAAAACATCTTTTGGTAAATTATCTTGTGAACCAAGTCTAGATTCATCAATAAAATTAATTCCAGAAATCCAGTTTCCATTTTCAATATCAAACTTCCACTGATTATCATTTTGTCTCCCTGAAAAATTCCACATAAAATATCTTATATACATATGAACTACTTGATATGAAATGAAATAATTTAAATTAGCCATTAAACCAGGTTTTTCAATATCTAAATAACTAGCATAATTTGTGAAGAATTGAGTCATTTCATCAGCATCTACATCATTGTTGTTGATTTCATCTTTAAAGTTTGTTACGATTTGATTTAATTGATCGTTTTGTCTGTACTCTCTTTTGATTTCAAAATCTAAAAATCCATAATATTTCATGTAGTTCTCAGCATTATCTGAGCTCCACATTCTTGGAAAAAACCCTCTGTGTGAGCTATTTGAATTTATTTTGCCATTCTTCCAGTCATTTACTATAATATATTTATTTAAAGTTTCATCTCTTTCATACTTAGGCTTATCGTCTTTATAAGGTTGTTCTGCATCCTGACCTGCATATGCATCAGAAAACATAGGTCCATAAAATAAGTAAGTGTCAGGATACTGCTCTAAGTTATAATAAGCTAGGAGAGATCTTGCATCTTTTGGTGAATTCTCATTGATTACTGTTTCTGCATTTGATCTGATTGGAATCATCATCCAGGAAGAAAATCCAATAAAAATATATGTAATACAAAGAAGAAGTGTATTTAATGTATATAGTTTCTTTTTTTTACTGTGGCTTATTGATTTATAAAGTATAAATACTACAAACAATGCTGAAAAAATTGTCCCTGAGTTAAATGGAAGGCCTAGATCATTAACAAAAAATACTTCTAAGTAACCAAACAGTTTTAAAGTTGAGGGTAATAGTAGTTTAAAAATGAAAAGTAAAATTGAAACCGAAACAATATTTGCGATTAAAAAACTTTTTAATTCAAATTTTGAATACTTTTTAAAATAATAAATAAGGCCTATTGAAGGTATAGCAAGCAATCCCATGAAATGTACCCCAAATTTGAGGGTAATAGTAGTTTAAAAATGAAAAGTAAAATTGAAACCGAAACAATATTTGCGATTAAAAAACTTTTTAATTCAAATTTTGAATACTTTTTAAAATAATAAATAAGGCCTATTGAAGGTACAGCAAGCAATCCCATGAAATGTACCCCAAATGATAATCCAATAACAAATGAAATGAGTATCAACCATTTGTCAGATCTTTCATTTTCAAACTCACTTTCCCATTTTAATCCTAACCAAAATAAAACAGAGAGAATTAGAGTAGCCATGGCATAGACTTCAGCTTCAACAGCATTAAACCAAAAACTATCAGTAAACATAAAGGTAAATGTTGTTAGAAAAGCTGCTCCAAAAATTTTAAAACTTTCTTCTGAACTGATTTCACTTTTTTTCATTTTCAAATTCACTTTCCCATTTTAACCCTAACCAAAATAAAACAGAGAGAATTAGAGTAGCCATGGCATAGACTTCAGCTTCAACAGCATTAAACCAAAAACTATCAGTGAACATAAAGGTAAATGTTGTTAGAAAAGCTGCTCCAAAAATTTTAAAACTTTCTTCTGAACTGATTTCACTTTTTACTTTTAGAATTTTCTTACCCAGTAAACTTACAGACCAAAACATAAACACAATAGTTAATGCACTAGATGTAACTGACATCATATTAATTGCATAAGCAATTTGTGTGTTTTCAAAAGCTAGTATGGAAAATACAGCTCCCAGCATTTGAAATAAAGGTGCCCCTGGTGGGTGTCCAATTTGAAGTTTTGCAGAAGTTGAGATGTATTCTGCACAATCCCAATAGCTTGCGGTTGGCTCTACAGTAAAAAAGTATACAATAAATGCACAGAATCCGATTAAAAAACCTAGAAGTCTATTATATTTTTTAAAATTCAATTCAATAAATTTTCACAACGAAATTAATTAAACAAAATTAATATTTACTAGAACTAAATTTTATTTTAAATTTGCACGCACTTGGCCTATGGTGTAACTGGCAACACGTCTGGTTTTGGTCCAGAAGAGTCTAGGTTCGATCCCTAGTAGGCCAACAATTTAATTGCTAATATTTTATATATTTGCACAGCTGATTGAATTGAGGGGACAATGTCCCCTCCTTTATTATATAATAAAAACTAATTATGGATAATTTATCATTGATTGAATCTTTTTCAGAATTTAAAGATGAAAAATTTATTGACAGAGTTACTTTAATGTCAATATTGGAGGAAGTTTTTAGAAATACCCTTAAAAGAAAATTTGGGGATGATGAAAACTTTGATGTTATTATAAATCCAGATAAAGGAGACTTAGAAATTTGGAGAAACAGAGTTGTTGTGGCTGATAACGATGTAGAAGATGACAATAGCCAGATCTCATTAACTGATGCAAGAAAAATAGAACCAGATTTTGAAGTTGGTGAAGATGTTTCTGAAGAAGTTAAGTTAATAGATTTAGGAAGAAGAGTAGTTCTTTCTTTGAGACAGAACTTAGTTGCAAAAATTCATGAACATGATAATGGTATCATTTACAAGCAATTTGTTGATTTAGTAGGTGAAATTTATACTGCTGAAGTTCATCACATAAGACATAATGTAGTTATACTTTTAGATGACTATGGAAATGAAATTATTATGCCTAAAGACCGTCAAATTCCATCAGATTTTTATAGAAAAGGAGATTCTGTTAGAGGTATAATTGAAACGGTTGAGCTTAAAGGAACTAAGCCTTCAATAATTATGTCGAGAACATCACCAAAATTCTTAGAAAAATTATTTGAGCAAGATATTCCTGAGGTGTTTGACGGATTAATTAATATCAAAAAAGTTGTTAGAGTTCCTGGTGAGAAAGCAAAAGTAGCTGTCGATTCATATGATGATAGAATTGATCCGGTTGGAGCTTGTGTTGGTATGAAGGGGTCAAGAATTCATGGAATAGTTAGAGAATTAGGAAATGAGAATATTGATGTTGTCAATTATACTAATAATACTCAGTTATTTATAACTAGAGCACTAAGTCCAGCTAAGATTACTTCACTCAAAATTGATGAAGAAGCAAAGACAGTTCAGGTCTATTTAGACGCTGATCAGGTTTCTAAAGCAATTGGAAGAGGTGGATACAATATTAGATTAGCAGGTAAATTAACAGGATACGAAATAGATGTCTTTAGAGAGGGATCTGAGGAAGATGTTGAGCTAACTGAATTTTCAGATGAAATTGATTCTTGGATAATTGATGAGTTTAAAAAGGTTGGTCTTGATACTGCAAAAAGTATTTTAGAAGAAGATGTTGAAGATTTGGTTAAAAGAACTGATCTTGAAGAGGAAACAATAGTAGATGTAAGAAAAATATTAATTGAAGAATTTGACGAAAATTAATTAATGTCTGAATTAAATAAAGTAAGGTTAAATAAGGTTATCAGGGAATTTAATATTTCTCTTGAGAGAGTTGTGGAATTTCTTTCTTCAAAAGGTCATGAAATTGAAGCGAGACCCACTACAAAAATTTCTCAAAGTCAGTATGACCTTTTACTAGCTGAGTTTAAATCAGATAGATCTAGTAGAGTTGAGTCTCACGATCTTATTGAAGAAAAGAATAAAGAAAAAGAAGAGTTAAGGATAAAGTTTGAGAAAGAAAGGATAAAGTTTGAGAAAGAACAAGAACAAAAAGTTCAATCTAGTACTATAACTTCTAAATCTTCCTTTCATAAGTTCAAAAAAGTTGGAGAAATTGATTTAAATCCAAAAAAAGAAATTTCGACTTTAAAGGAAGATAATGTAATTTCAGTTGAAGAAACAGTTGAAAGTCCAGCAGAAAAGGATTCTAAAATTCAAACAAAATATGAGAAACTCTCAGGGCTAAAGAAAACTGGTGAAAAAATTGATTTAAATAAATTTAATAAACCTCAAGAAGGTGATTCTGACAGTAAAAATAAAAAGAAAAGAAGGAGAATTGCAAAGGATGTAATCAACAAAGAACATATTACAAAAAAGCCTCAGTTTAAAAACAAAAAATCTTCCATTAGTGCTTCAGCACCCTCAGATGACGAAGTTCAGAAACAGATTAAAGAAACATTAGAAAAACTTCAAGGAACATCAAAGTCTAAAGGTGCAAAATACAGAAAAGAGAAAAGAGATACTCATAGAAAGAGATCTGAAGATTTAGAGCAAATCGAATCAGAAAAAAAGGTCATTAAAGTAACTGAATTTATTACAGTTGGTGAAGTTGCTACAATGATGGATGTCTCTGGAAATGATATTATTTCTGCATGTATGTCACTCGGAATCATGGTTACTATGAACCAAAGACTAGATTCTGAAACACTTACTGTTGTAGCCGATGAGTTTGGTTATGAGGTTGATTTTGTAACTGCTGAAATTGAAGAGCAAATTCAAGAAGACATTGATAAGCCGGAGGATTTATTGCCAAGACCGCCTATTGTAACTGTTATGGGTCATGTCGATCATGGTAAAACATCTTTGCTTGATTATATAAGAAAAGAGAATGTGATAGCTGGTGAGTCAGGTGGAATTACTCAGCACATTGGAGCATACAATGTGAAATTAAAAAATGGAAATAGGATTACATTTTTAGACACACCAGGTCACGAAGCTTTCACTGCTATGAGAGCAAGAGGAACTCAGTTAACAGACATTGTTGTAATAGTTATTGCCGCCGATGATGATATTATGCCGCAAACTAAAGAAGCTATAAGTCATGCTCAAGCTGCTGGTGTTCCAATTGTATTTGCTATCAATAAAATTGATAGGGATGTTTCAAACCCTGATAAGATTAAAGAACAACTTTCAGGAATGAATTTATTAGTTGAAGATTGGGGAGGTAAAATTCAATCTCATGATATTTCAGCTTTAAAAGGAACTGGTGTTGATGAGTTAATGGAAAAAATATTACTTGAAGCTGAAATGCTTGATCTTAAAGCAAATCCGAATAAGGTTTCAAATGGATCTGTTATTGAAGCAAGGCTTGATAAAGGGAAAGGATATATATCAACTCTTCTAGTTCAAGCTGGAACACTTAAAATCGGAGATTATGTCTTAGTAGGTCAATACAGTGGTAAGGTTAGAGCATTATATGACGAAAGAGGTAAACAAATTAAAGAAGCAGGGCCTTCTGTGCCTGTTTCGGTTTTAGGTTTAGATGGTGCACCTCAAGCCGGCGACAAGTTCAATGTCTTTGATGATGAGAAAGAGGCTAAACAAATTGCTGCTATGGTAAGGTTAGAGCATTATATGACGAAAGAGGTAAACAAATTAAAGAAGCAGGGCCTTCTGTGCCTGTTTCGGTTTTAGGTTTAGATGGTGCACCTCAATCCGGCGACAAGTTCAATGTCTTTGATGATGAGAAAGAGGCTAAACAAATTGCTGCTAAAAGAACACAACTTGTTAGAGAACAAAGTGTAAGAACTCAAAAGCAATTAACTCTAGACGAAATTGGTAGAAGAATTGCTTTAGGAGATTTTAAAGAATTGAATATTATTCTTAAAGGTGATGTTGACGGTTCTGTTGAAGCTCTGTCTGATTCTTTTCAAAAACTTTCAACTGAAGAAATTCATATTAATATAGTTCATAAAGCTGTTGGAGCCATTACTGAATCGGATATATTACTAGCATCAGCATCAGAAGCTATCGTTATTGGATTTAATGTTAGACCAACCGGTAATGCTAGATCAATTGCTGATAAAGAGGAGGTAGATATTAGAAATTATTCTATAATTTATGATGCTTTAAACGACTTGAAAGACGCAATTGAAGGGATGCTTTCACCGGAGTTAAAAGAAGAAATTACTGGAACTGCAGAAATTAGAGAAACTTTTAAAATATCGAAAGTTGGAACAATTGCAGGTTGTATGGTCACTGATGGAAAAATTCTAAGAAAATCAAAAGTCAGACTAATAAGAGATGGAATTGTTGTTACAACTACTGAGCTTACTTCTCTTAAAAGATTCCAGGATGATGCAAAAGAAGTATCAAAAGGCTATGATTGTGGTATGCAACTTAAAAACTATAATGATATTAAAATTGGTGATGTTTTAGAATGTTTTAATGAGTTGAAAATCAAGAAAAAATTAAAGAAGTAATTAACTTTTTGGTTTAAAAATAAAAGCTGATTTAAATTCTCTTTTGATCTCTCTTAGCTTTTTTTCAGCGTTAATTTTAGACTTATATTTTCCAATTCTGACTTTATAGTTTGGTGTCTCAAAGTAGAAATATAAACTATCTGACAAGTATTTTTCAGAAACATAATTCATTATAGAATCTCCATTTTTATAGTTGCCACTGAAAACTTGAATTGAGTAATAATTTGAATCATAAATTTCTCTATCAATACTCTTTTTTATTTTTAAAATTGAGTCAAGTTTTGGATCATTTTTTAAATCAAATTGATTCACCTGAGAGTTAATTTTAAAGCAAAAGAATAAACATGTTAGAAAAAGTATTTTTTTCATGTCACAAATATATACTAATTAGCATCAATTTTTTTTAAAAAAGTTAAATGTTAAAATTAATTGTTGAAAACAATAGACAACAAACAAATTTATCTGAGAGAAAGTATGCTTAATGTAGTGAGATTCCTTCCCGCAATTTTCTTAATATTTTCTATATCATTTTCAGCATATTCACAAGAGGCTGATATAGCAAAAGGTAAATCCCTGTTTAATGCCAATTGTGCTGCTTGTCATAAGTTGAATAAAAACCTTGTTGGACCAGCATTAGCAGGTGTTTCAGAAAAGTATGAAAAAGATTGGCTATACAGCTGGATTAAAAACAGTGCAGCAATGATTAAAGCTGGTGATGAGAGAGCTGTTGCAATTTGGGAAGAATATAATAAAGCTGCAATGAATGCTTTTCCTCAACTATCTAACGAGGATATTGATAATATTCTAGCTTATACAGATTACAAGCCAGAGCCTGTTGCTACTGTTGCTGCTGCAACTGGTTCTGCTACAGGTGCTCAAGCTGAAGGATCGGTTTCTACTGATATAATTTTAATTGTTTTAATTGTTATTCTTTGCGTTTTAGTCGTGATGTTATTCTTAGTGAATAAAACATTAAAAGCGATTGCGGAGAAGAATGGAATTAAATATGAAGAGAAAAAACCAGTCTTTTCTGTGCCAATATGGAAACTGTTTATAAGAAATCAATTCCTTGTTTTTTGTTCAGTTGTGTTCCTGCTTCTATCCAGTGCTTATTTTGCTTACGGGTGGATGATGCAGATAGGGATTGATCAAGGCTACATGCCTGTACAGCCCATACATTATTCACATAAAATTCATTCAGGTGCAAATCAAATTGATTGTCAATATTGTCATTCAAGTGCGAGGGTTTCTAAGCATTCAGGAATTCCATCTCTCAATGTTTGTATGAATTGTCATGAGAATATTGCAGAATACAATGGTGAAGAAGATTTAGAGAAAGGCTATACAAAAGACTTTTACACTGCAGAAATTAAAAAATTATACAAGGCTGTTGGCTGGGATGAACAAAGTAGAACTTACACTGGTGAAACTGAACCAGTGAAATGGGTTAGGATTCACAACCTTCCTGATTTTGTGTACTTTAATCATTCTCAACATGTTAATGTTGCTGGAATAGAATGTCAAACTTGTCATGGACCAATAGAGGAGATGGAAATTGTTTATCAACATTCATCATTAACTATGGGATGGTGTATAGATTGTCATAGAGAGTCTGACGTTAAAGTAAAGGATAATGAATACTATACAAAGATTCATGAAGAATTATCAAAAAAGTATGGTGTTGAAAAATTAACTGTTGCCCAGATGGGTGGATTAGAATGTGGTAAATGTCATTACTAATTAATATTAATGAGTAGAGAAAAAAAATATTGGAAAAGTGAAATTCAGTTAGATCAAAACAATGGTTTGGATCATCTCGAACACAATGAGTTTGTCGAAAAAATACCTGTTGATAACAATATTTTTAGTGATGAAAACATTAATGATGTATCAGCTAACAGAAGAGATTTTTTAAAATATTTAGGTTTTAGTACCTCTGCTGCGGTTCTAGCTAGTTGTGAAGGACCGGTTCATAAGTCAGTACCTTATGTTATTCAGCCTGAGAGAATAAGGCCAGGTATTGCAAATTATTATGCAACAAGTCTTTTTGATGGTTTTGATTCAGCTAATGTATTAGTCAAAACTAGAGAAGGAAGACCAATTAAAATACAGAACAATAAACTGTCAAAATATAATGGACATGCTAATGCAAGAGTTAATGCATCTGTTTTAAGTTTATATGACAGTAAAAGAATTCAAGGTCCTACAATCAGAACAATAAACTGTCAAAATATAATGGACATGCTAATGCAAGAGTTAATGCATCTGTTTTAAGTTTATATGACAGTAAAAGAATTCAAGGTCCTACAATTAATGGAGAAGATGTTTCTTGGGATACTTTTGACACTAACATTAAAGCTCAACTTAATTCATTAAAAGCTTTAAATCAAACTGTTGTGTTATTGACTTCAACAATTGTAAGTCCTACAACAACAAAAATCATAAACTCATTAATTGCAGAGTATCCAAATATCAAGCACGTTGAATATGATTCAGTTTCTGAATCAGCAGCTTTGGATGCTCACGAAAAAATGTATGGAATAAGGGCTTTGCCTTACTATGATTTTCAAAAAGCTAAATCAATTGTTTCATTTAGTGCTGATTTTCTTGGAGATTGGCAAGGATCGAACTATGACCATGATTATGTTAAGGGAAGAATTCCAAATAGAGGTGTTGATGGAAAGGCATCTATGTCAAAACATATTCAAATCGAGTCTAATCTATCAATTACTGGGTCAAATGCTGATTTAAGAATTAAAATTACCCGAAGCACTAGTAGCTAAGCTTGATTATGTTACAGCTGAATTATTATCAAAAAAATCTGAATCCGTAGTTCTGTGTGGCATTGATGATGTTAATGCTCATTTATTATGTAACCGTATAAATGATATTTTAATGTCTAGCGTTGTAAATAAAAGTAAAGTTTCTTATGTAAGAAATGGAAGTGACTCCAATGTAAATGAAGTTATTGATAATATAATAAATGGAAAAGTCAAAGGTGTTATAATGAGTGGAGTAAATCCATCTTATACCTTACCTAATTCAGATGCTTTTTCAGATGCTTTAAAAACTTTAAACTTTAGTGTTTGCTTCACAATGAGTGCTGATGAAACAAGTGAATATTCATCTCATATTGCAGCAGCTCCTCACATGCTTGAATCTTGGGGAGATTTTGAATTTATGAGTGGTGAGTATAGCCTATGCCAGCCAACAATTAAGCCATTATTTGATACAAAACAATTTGAAGACTGTCTTCTGACTTGGTTAGGATCTGACAAAACTTTTTATGACCAAATAAAGGATAACTGGAACAATAATATTCTAAATTCTACAACTTCATGGAATAGCGCATTACATGATGGTGTTTTTTCTACTGAAAATAATTCATTTAGTAGAAAAAATAATTCAATGAATTTTTCAAATAGTGCTAAGCAAATTTCATCTGGCGATGATAATGGTTTTGATTTGATTTTATACTGTAAAACTGGGATGGGTGACGGTCAGCAAGCAAATAATCCTTGGCTACAAGAATTCCCTGATCCAATAACAAGAGTATCGTGGGATAATTACTTGACTGTATCAAAGTCAGACGCAGATCAGTTAGGTTTAAAAAATTATAATGAAGCCAATGGTGCTCTTAATAGTAATTATGCAATTGTAAATGTTGGTGATAATGAATTGAAAGTTCCAGTTGTAATTCAGCCTGGACAGGCAAAAGGTACTGTTGGACTTTCACTAGGATATGGAAGATCAAAAGGCTTAAAAGATGAAATGAAAACTGGGGTCAATGCATTTTCTTTTTATAATGGGTTTTCTAAAAACCAAAAGGCTCAAATTACGGCTCATTATGAAATTCATGAATTTGCATGTGTTCAGTTACATAACACATTGATGGGAAGAGGTGATATCATTAAAGAAACATCTCTTGAAACATATAATACAAAAGAAAAAGAATATTGGAATGCAATTCCAAAAGTATCTAAGAACCATATTGAAACACCTGTCAACTCTAGAGAAGTTGATATGTGGGAAGAATTTGATAGATCTATAGGCCATCACTTCAATTTATCTATTGACTTAAATGCATGTACTGGTTGTGGCGCATGTGTTATTGCATGTCATGCTGAGAATAACGTTCCTGTTGTTGGTAAAGCAGAGGTCAGAAAATCACGTGATATGCATTGGCTAAGAATTGATAGATACTATTCATCTGAAGAATCATTTAATTCAGATATTGAAAAGAAAGATAACATTTCTGGAATAGGACAATCTCTATCTGTATTTGGTGAGATGGAAGAACCTAGTGAAAATCCTCAGGTAGTATTTCAGCCAGTGATGTGTCAACATTGTAATCACGCTCCATGCGAAACTGTATGTCCAGTTGCTGCTTCATCACACGGAAGACAAGGTCAAAATCATATGGCTTATAACAGATGTGTCGGTACAAGATACTGTGCAAACAACTGTCCTTATAAAGTTCGTAGGTTTAATTGGTTCTTGTATAATAACAATGATGAATTTGAT
>Ga0181574_10004634_pt1 | contig 11921 bp, 12 predicted proteins | sample 101ome_24_FD_145600 | JGI IMG/M metagenome (GOLD analysis project Ga0181574, IMG submission 145600) | Coastal salt marsh microbial communities from the Groves Creek Marsh, Skidaway Island, Georgia - 101410AT metaG (spades assembly) | ecosystem: Environmental > Aquatic > Marine > Intertidal zone... | reverse complement strand
ATCGTCAAAAATCGCATTGTCATTGTGGATCACGCGATCGGAATTCTTATAAGCGTCATTCCCTTTTTTACCCAAAGTAACCAAGTCGACTTGAGCATCGGCATATTGCTCGTTTAATCGCTTTGATTCTTTAACAACATTACTGTTAAAGGCTCCGGCAAGTCCACGGTTAGAGGTGATCACCACTGCCAAAACTTTTTTAACTGGACGCTGAAGGGTGTAAGGACTATTGGTTTCGCCATCCAAAGCGGCGCTCAAATTTTGCAATAAGGCACTCAAGGTCTCTGCGTAAGGTCGCATGGCGACAATAGCATCCTGAGCTTTTTTTAGCTTAGCAGCAGACACCATTTTCATGGCGCTGGTGATTTGCATGGTCGAGCCCACCGATGAGATCCTATTTCTAATTTCCTTTAAGTTAGCCATGTTTCCTTACTTTACTTAAAATGGTTATTGCCATTGTCCTTTTTGAGTTTCCCCTAGAATTAGTATCGAGATGAAAGGTCTTTTGCCACTTGAGTTAACACCTCAATGGCCTGGTCCGTTAACTTTCCGGCCTTCAACTCGTCTAAACTGCTTCTGTGTTTAGTGTTGAGCAACTCGATGTAATCTCTTTCAAATTCTTTTACTTTTTCCACAGGAACATCGCGAAGCAGGTTTTTCGATCCGGCATAAATAATGGCTACCTGATCTTCGACCGTATAAGGGTCGTTTTGTGCCTGCTTTAAAATTTCTACGTTGCGTTTTCCCTTTTCGATCACATTCATGGTGGCTGCGTCAAGGTCACTACCAAACTTGGCAAAGGCCTCTAGCTCACGATACTGAGCTTGATCTAGCTTTAAGGTACCCGCAACTTTTTTCATGGACTTAATCTGGGCAGATCCCCCTACACGAGATACAGAAATACCTACGTTGATCGCCGGACGAACCCCTGAGTTAAACAAGTCACTTTCCAAGAAAATCTGACCGTCGGTAATCGAAATTACGTTTGTCGGAATATAAGCCGATACGTCTCCCGCTTGAGTCTCAATAATCGGTAAGGCGGTCAGTGACCCCCCACCTTTCACTTTGTCTTTTAAAGAAGCTGGCAAGTCGTTCATGTTTTTGGCGATGTTGTCATCGGCAATAACTTTGGCCGCACGCTCTAAAAGTCTTGAGTGTAAGTAGAACACATCCCCAGGATAGGCTTCACGCCCTGGAGGACGACGCAACAGCAAAGACACCTCACGGTAAGCTACCGCTTGCTTAGACAGGTCATCATAAATAATAAGCGCTGGACGTCCTGTATCACGGAAGTACTCTCCAATCGCTGCTCCGGCAAAAGGTGCATATACCTGCATCGGGGCAGGGTCAGAAGCATTTGCCGCGACAATGGTTGTATAGGCTAGAGCGCCTTTGTCTTCAAGGACTTTAGCAATGTTCGCCACTGTAGATGCCTTTTGGCCTACAGCCACGTAGATACAATATACTGGCTCTCCAGCATCATAAAATTCTTTTTGATTCAAGATGGTGTCAATACAAACCGTAGTCTTTCCCGTTTGACGGTCACCGATCACAAGCTCACGCTGTCCGCGACCCACAGGAATCATGGCGTCAATGGACTTGATCCCCGTTTGCAACGGCTCATTAACAGGTTGACGGAAAATTACCCCTGGCGCTTTACGCTCAAGCGGCATCTCGAAAGTCTCACCTTCAATGGCGCCTTTACCATCGATGGGTTGTCCCAAGGTATTCACCACACGTCCAACAATGCCTTCACCAACATTAATCGAGGCAATACGCTGCGTTCGTTTTACAGTAGCACCCTCTTTAATTTCTTTAGAAGGTCCCAATAAAACCACCCCTACATTGTCTTCCTCAAGGTTCAGAACGATCCCTTCAAGGCCGTTTTCGAACTCAACCAATTCACCGTATTGTGCATTTGACAAACCGTAAACTCGAGCGATACCGTCCCCAACGGTCAATACCGTTCCGACTTCATCTAAAGAAGCGGTAGACTCAAGTCCACTGAGTTGCTGTTTCAATATTGCTGATACTTCAGCTGGATTTACTTCTGCCATTGTTTTAGCTATTGTGGGCCAGAGCCCATTGAATTATATACTTTTACTAAATTCTTGTTTAATTTTTTGAAATTGATTAGCGATACTTGCGTTGTACTGCATATCGCCTACCCGCAGGATGAACCCACCCATAATGCTCGGGTCAACCACAGCAGACAGCTCTATGGTGCTGCCACCGGTCATGTCTTTTGCCTTTTGCATGATTTGTGCTTCCAAGTCCTGAGTTAAAGGCGCAGCGGTAATGACTCTGGCCATCTCAATGCCTTGTGTCTTTCGATACAAATCAAGAAAGGACTCTGCAACTTGTCCAAGTAACGACACTCGCTTATTGCTTGCCAAAAGCCCCATAAGATCTTTTGTTTCTTGTGTGGCGCCGGCGAAAACTTCGCCCATGACCTTTTGTTTGTCATCCGTCTTAACCACTGGACTTCTCAAAACAGCACGCAAGTCGTTGCTCACTGAAAGGGTCTCGACAATACGCTCCATATCAACCAAAACCGCCTTCACCTGGCTCTTTTCTTCAGCCTGGCTCAACAGTGCTTTTGCGTATCTCAATGCGGCTCTATTCCCTGTCATCGGTCTTAATCTATGATTCTTCTAATAAACTTTTAACCAATTCTTGCTGCTTATCGTCTGTGGCCAAATTTTGCTTAACTACTTTCTCAGCGATGTTTATGGACAAAGTGGCTACTTGATTTTTTAGGTCGGCGATGGCGGCTTTTTTCTCACTCTCGATGGCTGCTTGGGCCTGAGCGACCATTTTATCTGCCTCCACCTTGGCTTCATCCTTGGCGTCGCTGATCATTTTATTTTTGATGTCTCGCGCTTCTTTCAACATGGCGTCGCGTTCAGCACGAGCTTCTTTGAGTAATTTCTCATTGTCCGCTTGCAAATTGGCCATTTCCTCTTTGGCCTTCTGAGCAGAGTCCAAAGCATCTTTGATGCCTTGTTCGCGCTCATTGACCGCATTTAAAATGGGCTTCCAAGCGAACTTTTTTAACAACAAGACTAGCAAAACAAATAATACTGTTTGCCAAAAAAACAAGCCCACTGAAAATTCTCCTAATAGTTTTTCCATAACTTTTACCCTTTAAGGGCTATATTTTAATAGATTGCCAATAAAAGCATAACTGTTTAATAAACACCGAGGTAACCAACCGTTGCCTCGGTGTTTTTTATTCATGATTAAGCGGCAAAAATTGCTGCGAAACCAAATCCTTCAATCAAAGCCGCTGCAATAAGCATCGAGGTTTGAATTTTTCCGTAAGCCTCAGGTTGACGCGCGATCGCTTCCATGGCTTTACCACCGATTTGACCGATACCGATACCAACACCGATAACCGCTAATCCTGCTCCTACAATAGTTGGAATAGTCATAATTAATATTTATTTAAATTAAACATTCTCATTTAGTTACAAGTGTTCAAATTCGCCATCGTGTTCTACGGCGTGGTCATGTGATTCACTTGCAAATCCGAAATAAAGCGCAGACAACATAGTAAATATGTAGGCCTGCAATAAAGCCACTAACAACTCAATAAAAGAAATTGCAAATGACAATCCAAACCCTAAAGGTCCGGCAATCCAATTTTGGAAAATATAAATAAGTCCTATCAGGCTTCCTAACACAATGTGCCCAGCTTGCATGTTTGCATACAAACGGATTAAAAGTGAAAAAGGCTTGATGAAAATACCGAGTATTTCGATTGGAATTAATATTATGTATAAGGGAATTTTAGCCCCCCATGACATCCCGTGTCCGAGTGGGTCAAAAATGTGCTTCCAATAGTCTTTAGTCCCGGTCAAATTAGTAAGCAAAAATGTAATGATTGCCAAAGCGGTTGTAATTGCGATATTTCCGGTTACATTGATTCCAAGAGGCGTTAAACCGAATAGATTTAAAAACCACACAAAAAAGAAAACCGTTAACAAATACGGCATATAGAATCTATATTTTTCTTCACCGATATTTGGTATTGCAATATCATCTCTGATGTACAAAACAATGGGCTCAAAGAAGCGACCTGCTCCCTTAGGAATACTTTTATTCTTGGCATAAGACTTTGCTAAGGAAGAAAAAATCCAGAATAACAAAATACTGACCACCACAATCATAAATACACTTTTGGTTATGGAAAAATCCAGCGGCGCATCATTCAATATATGGTGATTTTCATCGAATTTAAAGGTACCTTCCACATCGGTCTCATAGATTTTATACGAGTGCTTGTCAAGTTTGAAATACTTACCGTTTGACAACACTACTTCCTCGCCATGATGCAATTTGCTTGACGAAAAAACATGCAGTCCATCAGACCACAATATTACAGGGAGCGGGAAGCCAACCGAGTGGTGCTCACCGTCATTGTCTGTGTAGGAAAATAATCCAAAGTCATGCGTGTCCAAGTTGTGATGTTTCACATACTCACTGACTTCTGCCTTTCGATCTTCAATGCTCACACCCTTTGACTTAGGATCACTTGAAGCTGAAACTACTTGAACAAGTAAAATAAAAACTAGAGAAACAATCGTTAACAGAGTGCGATTTGATGACATAAATATCTGATTAACTCCCAATTAAAATCGCGGCAAAAATACCACTATTGATTAAAATCTAAAAAGAAAAGAGGTGGTTTTTTTGATCCGAGTATTTTCAAGCTAAATTACAGTGCATTAAGGCGTTTGGCCAAAAACCCCAATTCCATGAAAAGGCATGATAAATAAGGTATAAAAAAAGAAATTGCTTCGTATATAGAAACATGCCCATCCGCGTTTATTTCTGGCCATAGTAATAAGAAAAAAAAGAGAAATTTTAAACTACTAAATGCCAAAAAAGACCAACCAATATAGGTAGATTTGGAATCTAAAACTTTGGCTACCAACAAAATTAAAGCGATTCCTAACATATAATTTAAGACATATGAGCCCAAAAGGATTGGCCACAGATCTTGTATGCCAAAAAAGTAATATCCAATCAACTGAAACAGTAGCAATAAGACAACTGCAATTGTAAAGGTCTTGTAAAAATTATTGCTCTTAATGAACATTCAAGAATTAAGTTTTTTCGTCTGCCTCAAGACTAAAAAAAGGGACAAGGCAACACCAAAAAGCGTCCCCAATATTTGTGGTGTTTTTGAATGAATCTCCAGGGCCTCACTCGCCCACTGGCCCAGCTTATGACCCAAATAAATGATAGCGCCCATCTCCAGTCCAATTCCTGAGAGCACTAACCACCGCTTCCAAGAATTTTGATTCGACGGCATAACAAAAGAGACGACGGTGAATGAAAAAGAACCTAAGCTGAAGTCGCCTCGGTGGATTCAGTTTTCTTGAGCCGATGCTGACGGTCAAATAGACTCGTTTTTTGAGTGACGTTGGGTTCAACGGCAGGCTTGGTTCCTTCTTGCATGCTGCATGTACCGTTAAAAATGGCACCCGGCTCAACCGATAGTTTGCCAACAACAACTTGACCCTGGATTCTGGCTGATGATTTCAACGTTAAGGTTCCGCTGACATGCAGTTCGCCCTCAACACGGCCTTCTAGGTCCGCATCACCACAAACCAATTTTCCTTTGATCAGGCCCGATTTTCCTAGGACGACTTTAGAAGGCTTCTCTAGAGTGCCTTCGATGGTTCCGTCGATTCGGAAAAACCCGCTTGAGGTGATGTCACCCACAAGCTTTGTTCCTTCGTTGATTCTGTTTTGACTTACTGAAGGTTCCATAAATTGCTTTTGTTTTTTTTCACTAAACATACTTGCACGCTTTACTGTCCAGACTCACTGGGCTCAAGACTCTGAAGGTCAAGATAATCAATTAAATTTTTATGCCATTGCACCACGCGGTAATTTTCGGTGGAAATCACAAAAAACGGACGATCGAGCTTAAAACTGCGTTCTCGGGCTAAAGTTTCTCCAAATCCTTTGGCGCCAAGAGGCGATTTCAGGCCGTGTATCACCACAAATGATTCGCCTGGAGTGTAATAGTCCCAGCTGGCAAATAACTTTTCTCTTGGGAAGTTGGCCAAAGCCGTTTTAGCCGCCTCCAAATAGGCTTGCTGAGCCTCCTGCTGTTCCCCTTTAAAACGATAAACGATCTTGTATTTGTCTCCCTCTGAACTAAATTCTGACGAGGCCAGTCCCGGTAAAACTCGAGTGTAAATCTCTTGAGCCTGTTTGCCCTCCTCAGACTGAGGATAGGTTAAGGCAACAAAATTAATGGCATTTTTGTAGGCCATAAATCCTTCTACATACATTAATACCGTCGCCTTGAGCAGCTCAAATTTGGGCAAAATATCATTGCCCGTGTATGCATTAATGTATTCATCACAAAGGGCCATTACCTCCTGGTATTGGCCTTCTTCAAAAAGCTTATACAATGATTTGTATTTGAACTCTGGGCTCGATTCATCGCTGGCCAATTGAGTTTGCGGATTCCTCAAGATTTCGGCATATCGGGAATTCGGATGGCGCTCAATAATGTCCTCTTTCCAAGCCAATGCCGCCTGCTCGTTTTTCAGCAGATCGTATATTTTATACAGGTAATACTTCGACGGCAACACAAGGCGCTCTTGGGGGTCAAAAGTAAGCAGCTTTTCTAGCTTGTCTGCTGCTCGCTCATATTCTCTGAATTTTTCCTTGTAGACCAGTCCGAGCTGATAATAGGCAAAGTTCCTATCCCGATTTAGAGAGTCGATGATCGCCAAATCTGAAGGAATCCTTCCAATGTAGGTGTTGGGATCCATGATGGTGCGATTCTCTATGGCCATCCCTTCCTCTTCTCCGGCAATTTCGTCCTCACCAGGAGTCATCAATGACTTACTGGCATTTCTCCAGTTGTCTTCTAAAGCGCGGTTACCCCAGATGCTTCTGAACTCTTGTTTGCCGTAAGCCACAGTGGTACTGTTATAAAAGTAAAAGGCGCCTCCGGCGTTATTTTTTCCAGACTTTTTGGTGTAAAACTCGTTGTTCCTTTCACGCTTTTCTCGCTTTACTGCAGCAATTGAATCCTTCTTTGCCTGCTCGATTAACTTTTGGGTATAGGCCGTGAAATAAGCCAGGCGCTCTTCTGGTGTCATCGCCACCAAGCCCAAGATAGAATCATTTACCGCCGCGATTTGCTCGTATTTAATCACATCCGCCAGATTTTCCAAGCGCTTTTTCATCCGACGCCAGGCACGTGAATTTTCTTCCAAGAAGGTCAGGGTGCTGTCGTAATATTTTCCTGATTTTTGATACTCGGCCAAGTCAAAATTAATGTCTGCCAAGGTCCTGTAATTCGCTGCTTGGAGCCTGCGGTCTTCGTTGTAGAATTCTATGGATTTGTTATAATAAGCCACCGCAGTATCGATATTGCTCATAATGCGGTAAGCATTGGCTGTTTCGTGAAAAATGACGTCCCGAAAAGGTCGATTTTCTCTATCGCGGCCCAAATCCCAGAGCAATTCCTTGAGCGCGACGGTATCTCCTTTGGCGTAATCGAAATTTTTCACTTGCTCCAAAAACGAACGAACGTAATACGAACGCGAGGTATTTCGCTTGAGATCGATCACGGCTTGAAAAACCAAATTCGCGCTGTCGGGCTGAGACAAACGGTTTTGTACTTGGCCTTCGATGAATCGATATCGTCCTTTGAGCTCCTTGTCCTCGATCATCTCTGAGGCCAACTGAATCATCGGCAAAGCTGCCTGAAGGGTGTCCAAATTGATGTAGGCTTGAGCCATGATCGCCGCAGCATCCGCCTTATCTTGGTCTGTCAGGCCTTCCTTGTCGAAGAGTTCTGTCAATTCCTTAATGGCGCCTTCTTCATTACCCAACTGAATGTTCGACTTGGCCTTCCACATGCGTGCTTCATTGATGCTGTTCGAGCTCGGGTAACGATTCAGAATGAAATTAAAGGCATCTATGGCTGGGACAAATCTCTGACTGTAATAACGCGCCTTTCCCAAAAGCATGTAGGCCTCGTCAATCTGAGGATTGTATTCCTTTCCATTGAGGTATATCGAGTGACGCTGAATGGCCTTGGCGGCTTTGTCCTCGGCGCGGTTGAAATTTGGATTGCCTTTTTCGCCTGGCTTGATAATGGCTTCTTTAATTTCAAATCGCTCTACGGGCAAAACGTCCCAAAAATTATCGCGATAGGTGGTGGCCAACTCTTCATTGCCATCGATCAGCGCCTCACCCCCGTTGTACAGGGCGTTAAATTCCGCAGTGACTGCGTGAAAATTACGCGTCATGAAGGTGTCTTTCTTTCTTGAACAAGAGACGACCATCACAAGCATCAACGCAATTACACCAATGGACTGAAGTTTTTTCAAAACACTACGATTTGTCTAAGACGCTAACTCTAAAATTAAGCCTTTATTATGGGTTTTTATAAAAGGAGGGTAAAAATACCACTCTTTTTGCTAAGTCAATAGATTTGGGCCAAAAATTAGACCAGATATGCCTGTGAACAAGGGGATTAAATCCCGCGAATTTGTACTTTTGAAAAAAAATGCTCATGACCTCTGCTCACTCATTAAAAGTGATTGAAAAGCGTGTTTTGACTCCAAGTTCTGTGGAGTTGTCTTTTCAGTTGCCCCAAGAACTCCTAAAGCATTACGCTTTTCAAGCGGGACAATACCTCACTTTGGCCCATCAGATTGAGGGCAAGGAGGTCCGACGCTCTTACTCTCTGTGCTCTGCACCATGTCAAAACACATGGAAAGTGGGCATTAAAAAAGTTGAGGGCGGGCTGTTTTCGACTTGGGCCAACGACCATCTGGAGGTCGGAGAATCGCTTAAGGTTTTTGCCCCTGAAGGAAAATTTGTGGTTAACCCAACAGCAAATGACAGCAGTCATTATTTGGCTTTTGCAGCGGGCAGTGGCATTACCCCAATCATGAGCATGATCCAAGAAGTTCTGGATCAAGCGCCCAAGGCGAAATTTACTTTGGTTTACGGCAATCAATCGCCTGAAGAAACCATGTTTTTAGATGAACTTGAGCAACGCTCAACTGCTGAGCCAGAGCGTTTCAACCTCATTCAATTTTATTCGCGAACTCAAGTCGATGGAGCCCGTTTTGGCCGAATCGATACTGGGGCCATCAAACACTTGTTTTTGAACGAACTCTCAGGAATTCAATTCGACCAGTTCATGATGTGTGGCCCAGAAGCCATGATCCAAACTTTGAGAGAAATTCTGCCCGATCACGGGGGCCAGCCTGAAAACATGCACGACGAATTATTCTTTAGCAGTGAAACCGCTGTAGAGCAAACTCAAGAGGGGCAATGTGTTTTGAGCGTGGTTTTAGACGGAGAAACCTCCACCTTCAACATGGATAAAAACACCCCTGTCTTAGATGCTGTTCTGAATCAAGACCTAGACCCACCATATTCCTGTCAAGGAGGTGTCTGCAGTTCTTGCATTGCCTTGGTGACTGAAGGCCAGGCCACGATGATTAAAAATCAAATTCTCACCGATAATGAAGTGGCAGAGGGCTTAGTGTTGACCTGTCAAACATTGGCTCAGAGCGATCAATTGACCATAGACTACGACGAGGCCTAATCCAAGATCTTTAACGCCTTTTCAAGAACCCGCTCTGGGCTAATGCTGTGCATGACTTGGGTAGCGCCGGGCGGCAGTTTATTGCCGTATACAGAAGTTGGAATCATTGGAAACACGGTCCGATCAGCACACAGTTGGTTTGCTCTGGGCTGACCGTATGGCGCAAAGCCCAAACTGGGATGAGTCGCTCCCCAAAGGGTTAAAACCGGTAAGCCAAAATTTGCTGCCAAGTGGCCGTTACTGCTGTCCATGGCGATCATCAAATCTAGGGCGCTCATCAGTTCCAATTCCTGATTGAATGTCCATTTTCCCGCCACAGAATGAGCCCCATCACAGCTGCTAGCGACGGATTCTAACCCCTCTTGTTCAGCCCCTGGCGCCCCAAAAAGCAAAACCGTATGGCCCTGCTGAACCAGCTTTTGACAAAGCTCCCGAGTCGATTCTACTGGATAGGTTTTTCCTGGATAAGCCGCAAATGGCGCTAACCCGATAAGACGGCCTTGAGGTGGTCTTAGCTCAGCCAAATGAGATTGTACCACTGAACTGATCGCAAACTGCTCGAGGCTGGCCCGCTCTTGTGGAATTAACTCCAGCTTTAACCCCAAAGCGCTAAAGGCATCTGCATAGCGTTCATGCGTGCTCTTTAACCAAGGTGCGGCATCCTCAAATTGGGCCACGCGCTTATTTTTTTCTGCCCGTCCCTTTGAAAAAGTGCTGTATTGAATCCCCTGAATTTTAAGAAACCCCTTCAGTATTTTAGTGCGTAACACATCGTGCAAGTCCAAAAAATGATCCGGTTTAAGCGATTTGACTTCTCGCGATAAACGCCACAGCCCCATCATACCAGCATGCGAATTTTTTAGATCAAGGGTCTTTAAGCTCAAGCCGTCAATGTTCGAAAAAATCGGCGCAAATTGAGGTCGGGTAATCAGGGTTATTCGCAGCTGATTTTGACGCAACACGGCTCGAAGGACTGGCACCAACATGGCCACGTCGCCCATGGCAGAAAAACGCGCTACAACAATATGTCTGAGAGAGGGGCTCAAGGTTTTATTTTTGGCCTCGCAATACAGGGTTGAGCTCGTCGTCGTTATACATTTTCATCTGCTTGTAGACCTTCATGTATTTATCCCCGGTAGCGATGTCGCTTAACAGCTGTTCAATGGCGCTGCTCAAATCGTGACGTTGTTCAAGCAGAATGTCCAATTTTGTTTGGCAAGCGGCACGGTGGGCTAAACTGGCGTCTTGACGCTCAGCTTCCTCGCGCATGTGATAAATCTTCAAGGCCAATATCGAAAGGCGATCCACTCCCCAGGCAGGACTTTCAGTATTGATGGTCGCCGTTGTCTTTGGTGTGACCTCCTTGTACTGATCGAGGAAATAACTGTCGATGTATTCCACCATGTCTGTACGGTCCTGATTGGAGGCGTCAATTTGACGTTTTAACGTCAGCGCCGCAACAGGATCAATTTGAGGGTCACGAATGATGTCCTCATAATGCCATTGCACCGTATCGATCCAACATTTGCGATAAAGCAAATGATTGAGCACCTCTGTTTTACCGTCATAAGGATTCTGAAACTCTTGATATGGATCATCGGCGATATGATACTGCTGAATCACCTGGTCAAAAATGGCTAAAGCGTTTTCTGTAAACATGGTCTGGACTTTGGTGGCAAAGATAATTTATTTTAGAAGGAGTAGGGCCAAAGGCAGAACCAAAGGCACAAAAGCCAAAAATTCACGGAGCAAACTGTGCTGACGCAGCTCAAGTAAGTTGGCGTAAAGCACAGCGCTCAAGGGTAAGGCCAGCCATAAAAACACCTCAATCTTTTCGTCGGGACTGAATCCCGCTATGGCTAGAGCCAAAATTAAAACGCGCCAAATCCACTGAAGATGTCCTTGACGAATGCTGACCCCCTCCCTTTGCCGCAGGGGCAGAAGCACCATAGAAATGGCCAATAAAACAACCACCGCACCATAACTGAGCTGCAACCACAACGCCTTAGGCCAGGACCATGATAAAGGCCGAAGGCCCTCCGAAATCGTGGTCAGTCCCCCTTCAAGTGAACTGCCAAATTCTGGAATCACCAGGATAATGGCTGAATGCATTAACCAAAGGGCAATCCCAGCCATCAAGGGCGCTGCATAATAACGCCATGTGCCCTGATTAATTTTTACAATGGCCAAGTACAGGGGCAGCAGTAAACACAAAAACCATGGATAAAAGGCCGCAACCAAAAACGTCCAAAAACCGGCATCAAAAATTTTTTTCTCCAAGTTTTGTTCGTTAAATAGGCTCATCATTCTGCGCAAA
>Ga0181574_10004631_pt1 | contig 11923 bp, 12 predicted proteins | sample 101ome_24_FD_145600 | JGI IMG/M metagenome (GOLD analysis project Ga0181574, IMG submission 145600) | Coastal salt marsh microbial communities from the Groves Creek Marsh, Skidaway Island, Georgia - 101410AT metaG (spades assembly) | ecosystem: Environmental > Aquatic > Marine > Intertidal zone... | reverse complement strand
AGGTAGTCAAAAGATCATTTTTTGGTTATCTTAGCATTGAATGAAAAGTCTTCAAGTTACCGTTTTAGGATCTGGCACTTCCCAAGGTGTTCCCGTAATTGGTTGTCAATGCTCAGTTTGTTTATCGACTGATCCAAGGGATAAACGTCTACGAAGTTCAATTTTATTTTCTTGGGGAGATGAGAATTTTGTGATTGATACTGGCCCAGATTTTCGTCAGCAGATGTTGCGGGAAGATGTTCGGTCCTTGCGTGCTGTGTTGTACACTCATGAACACAAAGATCATATTGCAGGAATGGACGATGTTCGGTCATACAATTACCTCGAAAAGAGAGACATGGAAATTTTCTGTAATGAAGACGTTGAGCGGGCATTGAGACGTGAGTTTTATTATGCATTCGAAACTGTTCGATATCCTGGAGTGCCGAATGTGAAAATAAATTTCATTGATATGCAGACATTTCGGCTCCCTGATGGCCCTCTTGTAACACCAGTTGAATATTTGCATTACAAACTTCCTGTTCTCGGCTTTAGAATTGGTGACTTTGCCTACATAACTGATATTAAAACTATTGAGGAGCATGAGGCGGATAAACTGCGGGGGCTAGATTACCTAATTTTGGATTGTTTAAGGCATCAAGAACATTTATCGCATTTTAACCTTGAGGAGTCATTACGATTTATTGATCAGGTTCAACCTGAAATAACTTATTTGACACATATTTCTCATTTGTTTGACAAGCACGAGGATATTATGAAAATTCTTCCAAACAATGTGTTTCCAGCGTACGATGGATTGACTTTTGATGCGGGGATGGCTAAATAAAGATTTACACCTTTTTTCTTTGCACACCTTTTCATCAGAATATTCCGGCAAATGAATAGTCAAAGAGAAGGCACATGATAGTTTGTCGTGTGCTTTTTTAAGTTCAATATTGCTGTCTAAATCATTCACACCCTACGTTCATTGGATTCTCCTTAATTGATATTTTTTCAGATGGAAGCGGTTCAATAGTTTTCTTATCCATTATGATATCTTTGATTGTAAGAGTTAATTAGCTCATTATCATGTGGTTCCTGTGTTCCTATTTATGCTCTATAACTAAATTGTTTCATTGGGGGTTATTAACTTTGAATGCGACAAACGAACGATTTGGGTCTACGCTTGTTAGAAACTTAAATAAACTACGAAGTCGAAAAGTACGTCTATCGAGGTTACAATTGAGCTATATGTCAGTAATTTCTCCAAAAAAATGGATTCACTGTTCTCAAGGTAATCAAATCTGGGGATGGAAAAGGATGGAAAAGTAATAATTTCAGTTTGGCATGAATTGTAAAATCTAATTGCACTATAAGAATCATTTTTTTCAATTTTCATTACAGAGTAACCATTTTTAAGCTTGAGACGTTTTCATTTTGGATTCAATTTAAATGAACATATTTTAAAGTTGAATTAAACTTTTAAATTCCATCGATTTATAGTGTGAATTAAAATTTGTATATTTACAATATGAGGATTTTTTTGGTTCTTAGTTTATTTTTCATGTCGTGTAACGTATTTTCCCAGATTTTCTATTTTAATAATACTGAAATTACACTCACAAAAACTACAGATCAAAGTCCTGTGCACTGGTACATAGAAGTTTTTTCTAATCTTCAAGAGGATAGTGTTTTGCGATGGAAGTCAGAGTTTGTTAATATTCCTACAGAATGGAATATCAATTTAGATTGTCAGTCAATTTCTTTCCTTACAGTAAATGATAATGATAGTGCTGATTTCACATTAATGGCGGCACCACTTTTTTCACAAAAGTTAATAATTGGTGCAACGCTGAATGATGTGCCCGGAAATGGTTCAGTATTCTTTGATATTTATGATCCGAACAATCCGGATATTAAAGAGCGTATAGCTTTTAATTTTATAATAACTCAGGGTGCTACTAATTCTATAGAAGATCCTTTTCTACCTTCTATTATTTCTTATAATAAAGGAATATTGACGAATGTATCTTCGATAGATTTAATGTGTCAAGTATACGATGCACAAGGGAGAGAGGTTGTCGTGACGAAACAATTTGATGAAGAAATAAATCTCTCTAAGCTAATTGGTCAAGTAGTTTATATCATTTTAGTCGACTCAAAAGGAGAAATTTATGCTATAAATCTTAAATTATAAAATAACACTTTTCCTTTTTTTTGTTGATGAACAATCGTTCATTTACTAACTTTATACAAAATTAGGATATGGTACACAATTTAAGTCAACAGAATTCTATTTTCAATAATTTCTTAGCTGAGATTCGGGATGAAATGATTCAGCGGGATTCACTTCGATTTCGAAGAAATATGGAGCGAATAGCTGAAATTATTGGCTACGAATTGTCAAAGAAATTGAAGTATTCATCTAAGGAAATAACGACTTCCTTAGGACAGGCAAACATGAATACTGTAGATTCACAAATCGTTTTGGCCACAATCTTGAGGGCTGGATTACCTATGCATCAGGGGTTACTAAATTATTTTGATAAGGCTGATTCTGCATTTGTAAGTGCGTACCGCAAACATACTTCCGGTGATGAGTTTGATGTATTTGTAGAATATTGTGCCGCCCCTACGATTGACCAAAAGGTGTTGGTGATATCTGACCCTATGTTGGCAACAGGAACATCTATGGTAATGGTGTATAAGACACTTTTAAAAAATGGAAACCCCAAGCGAGTACATATCGTTTCAGCGATCGCTACGCAGGAAGCACTGGCAATGATTAAAAAACATTTTCCAGAAAATACAGAGGTTTGGGTCGGTGCTATTGATGAAGAATTGACGGCTCAGGCTTATATTGTTCCTGGTCTTGGAGATGCTGGTGATTTAGCCTTTGGAGATAAACTGTAAGAACTTTATGTGGGTTTATTTATCGTTTGTTCTTTTTAGTACTTGGAAATTTATGTTCACACCAATGGCCGGTCCTGCGGCAGGTCTTTCTTTTTTGGAGACTTTTTTATGCTCAATGACAGGAGGGTTGATTTCAGTAATCATCTTCTATTTTGGAAGTAGTTTTTTCATGCAGCGCTTTCAAAAAAAACAAGCGAAAAAAGCAGAAAAGGCAATCGCTCAAGGAAAAGTGTTCCGTCCAAAGAAGTTTACCCGGAACAATCGACGAATTATTAAAATTAAACATCGAATTGGCAAATGGGGCGTATGTTGGCTCGTTCCTTTGTTTTTCTCTTTGCCTTTGGGAAGTTTGATTACTGCCAAGTTTTATCGCCATCAAAAAAATACATTCAGTTGGATACTGCTGGGTATGTTGATAAATTGCACCTTGATTACAGGAGGAACTTACCTTGTTGATTTTATCGTTTAATGAAGAAATTAGAACATATATTTTTTGACCTTGACCGCACGCTATGGGATTTTGAAAGGAATTCTAAAAGTGCACTGGTTCAACTTTTTTATGAATTAAAACTGGATAATATCATTGAGAGTTTCGAGTCTTTTCATGAGGTGTATAGGAAAATAAATGCGGAATATTGGGAAGATTATGCTAAAGGTAGAGTAAGCAAAGAAAAATTGAGGATTGGTAGATTTCACGATACATTGGTTTCATTTGGACGAGAGGATATTCAGTTGAGTAGCGCTATGGCAGAAGGCTATGTAAAGATCTCTCCCTTTCAAACACATCTTTTTCCAGGCACGAAAGAAGTGTTGCAAGAGCTTTCAGATAAAAATTATCACTTGCACATTATTACAAATGGTTTCAAAGAGGTCCAGTTTATCAAATTAGAGAATTCGGGGTTACGCCATTTCTTTCAGGACGTGTTGTGCAGTGAAGAGGTCGGGAAGAACAAACCGAATCCAGAAATATTTCATGCTGCGCTCCAACGGACAAACGCGAAGAATACAAATTCATTAATGATTGGAGATGACTTCGAAGCGGATATTTTAGGTGCTGAGCGGGTAGGAATCAGAGCGATCCTATTTGATCCACATGATGCATATGAAGCACGAAAAGAAATCGAACGAATCAAGCATTTTGAAGAATTGCCTTTTATGTTAAATAAAACGATGTGGTAAACTATGAGAGTGATTGAAGAGAATTACGGATATTATGGTATAGGTATCATGCAACACAAACGAGATTTTAATATTGGAACACTCTGGCGATCTGCATACATTTTAGGGGCTTCTTATATTTTTACTATTGGAAAAAGCTACAAAAAGCAAACTTCTGATATCCTTAAAACCTGGTCACGGATTCCGTTGTTTCATTATGATACATTCGAAGAGTTCAAGAAAGCAATACCATACGATTGTCAACTCATCGGGATTGAATTAGACAAACGTGCTTCACCACTTCATGAATTTGAACATCCAAAAAGAGCGGTGTATTTATTGGGTGCAGAAGATAATGGGCTTCCTCCAATGGCATTAGACTCCTGCCAGCATCTAGTTCAATTGCCTGGAAACTATTCACTTAATGTCGCGGTTACAGGTAGTATTGTACTCAATGATCGCGTAGTGAAAATGCCTTCAAAACTGCCAACGCGCTAGTTCGTCAATTGAATGCCTTTTTTATGTTTTTACGGAACAATTATTGTTTCATGTGGGATCTGTTTCGTAAGTTTACTCGTAACTAAAGGACAACACTAAAGTAATGTGCATGAAATATTTTGTTTTGTTTATCTCTATTTTGACTCTTTTTTCTGTGAACAGCCAAGTGAATCATTCGAAATGGGATGCCTTACTCACTGCGCACGTTTCTAAGTCAGGAATCGTCGATTATAATGGGTTTAAAGTAGATCAATCTAAACTTACTGCGTATTTAAATGAATTGGCTGCGAATGCTCCATCCTCATCGTGGTCTGAGAATGAAACCATGGCTTATTGGATTAACGCCTACAATGCTTATACAGTTAAGCTGATGGTAAAGAATTATCCATTGAGCTCAATTACTAACTTGAAATACGAAGGTAAAAGTGCCTGGGATTACAAATGGATTAAAATAGGTGCTGAAACTCTTTCGTTAAATGATATTGAACATACCAAACTGCGCAAGAAATATAATGATCCGCGAATTCATTTCGCAGTTAATTGCGCTTCGTTTAGTTGTCCTATTCTTCTAAATACTGCATACACTTCAGATAAGCTAATGGCCCAATTAGAGTCTCAAGCACGATTGTTTATCAACGATCCAAAAAGGAATCAAATTTCTTCAAGCAATGTCAAAATTTCACAAATTTTTGAATGGTATAAAGATGATTTTACGAGAGGTAGTAAAGGGGTAATCGATTATTTAAATAAGTATTCAAAAACGAAAATTAAACCAGGAACAAAAATATCTTACTTAAATTATAATTGGAAGTTGAATGAATAATTTAGGGTATAAAAGTATCCTATGACCTTTCCTGAATGATATATTCTAAACCCCGTGTTGCCATATGAGTGTCGCCAATAAAAAAACAAAACTAAAGTCTCTTCAACGTCGTGGTAGCTATTTAGCCCATGCCGCTAATCAAATTCAATTTTTGGAAAAAGACCACTTGCAAGGTGAACGATTTTCCGAAAAATTAAAGTCTCAAGGATTATTTCCATTGACCCCTACCAAACTTGAAATATTACAGCTTAACCTTGGTTATATGTGTGACTTAACTTGTGAGCATTGTCACGTGGACGCCGGTCCCGATCGAAAAGAAATCATGACCAAGGAAACATTAGATCAGATATTGCGAGTAGTAGATCAATCTCAAGTAAGCACAGTTGATTTAACAGGTGGAGCTCCAGAAATGAATCCTCACTTTTTGTGGTTAGTTGAAGAATTAAGTGACCGTAATGTTAAGACCATTATTAGAAGTAATTTAACGATTCTGGTTTCGAACAAAAAGTTTCGGACATACCCGGATTTCTTTAAAAAGCATAGAGTTGAGGTCATTGCCTCGTTACCTTGTTATACGCAAGAAAACGTCGATAAGCAAAGAGGGAGTGGGGTATTTAATAAAAGCATTGAGGCACTTAAGCTGTTTAATAGTTTGGGATATGGGATTGAAGGTACAGGGTTGAGTTTGCATTTGGTCTATAATCCGGGTGGCGCCGGGTTACCCCCTGATCAGACTCAATTGGAACAAGACTATAAAGTTCGTCTGAAAGAAGATTGGGGCTTGGTATTTAATCATTTATATACGATTACTAATTTGCCGATTTCTAGATATTTAGAATTTTTATTGGCCGCAGGGAAATATGAAGCATACATGTCAACACTCATTGAATCCTTTAATCCTTTAGCTGCTGAAAAAGTGATGTGCAGAAACACACTTAGCATTGACTGGGAAGGGTATTTGTATGACTGTGATTTTAATCAAATGCTGCAGTTAAAAGTAGCCAATAAACAACAGCATGTGAAAGATTTTCAGGTCCAAACAATTAATCAACGTTCAATTGTACTCGGGCAACATTGCTACGGATGCACGGCAGGCGCTGGTTCAAGTTGCCAAGGTAGTTTAGCATGATTGATATATGAAGTTAGTAGTCTTTTTATTTTTTTGGGTGTGTACTTTCCATTTAGGGAATAGACTTCAAGCTCAAGTTATCGAACCCGATTATAAAAAAATGATCGAAAGTTACTATGAAAGTTTTCCACTTATTCACCCTGAATTACTGCAGAGTAGTTTAAAGAATGATTCAGAAATGGTAATACTCGATACGCGCGAAAGAGAGGAGTTTGCGGTGAGTCATATACCAGGTGCGCGCTATTTTGGCTATGAGAATAAAAATTGGAAGTCATTGGCCGGTTTATCAAAAGATACCGAGATTATTGTCTATTGTTCTATCGGCGCTAGAAGTCAGAATATTGGAAAGGAGTTAAAAAGAAAGGGGTATACAAACGTTAAGAACTTATACGGTGGAGTGTTTCTATGGGCGAATCAACGACGTCCTTTAGAGGATAATAGAGGAATACCTACGAATAAGGTCCATGGCTATGATAAAGATTGGGGAAAATGGATAAAGAATGCGGAAGCCGTTTATGAGTAGAGATCAACGGATAATTATTTTCACCAAGAATCCTGAGATAGGGAAATGCAAAACTCGCTTAGCAGCAACAATAGGCGATAAGGCTGCCTTGTCTATCTATGAGCAATTGTTAGATTATACCATTGGCTTTTGTAAAAAGTTGTCTTTTCCAAAAAAAGTATACTACTCTTCTGCAATTTCGAAATTTGACAGATGGAGCCACTCAGGATTTTATAAGGATAAACAAGTAGATGGAGACCTCGGTGAGCGAATGAAAGCAGCGTTCAAAAAGGAGTTTAAAGATGGTGCCAAATCAGTTGTCATTATTGGAACGGACTGCGCCCAAATCAATGAATTAGATATTCAAGAAGCTTTTCGTTTATTGTTTCAACATGAGGTGGTGATAGGTCCTGCAGATGATGGAGGTTATTATCTTTTAGGGATGAACTACCTCATTCCAGAATTATTTGAAAATAAGTCTTGGAGTTCTGAATATTTAATGAGCGAGACGGTTGCTACACTAGATGCTAATCAAATTGATTACAAGTTAATGGATGCGAAGTCGGATATAGATATTGAGGAAGATCTCGCAAAAGAGGGGTTTATTCAGTTTTATTGGTGACCATCATTCAAAAATACAACTGAGACAGAAAGATTACTTCTTGCCGATTATCTTTAATAAATTCCTTTCCTCCAATTACTGAATGGTAGTATTTTGTAAAAGAATAATTTAATCCTGCGAAAAACATAAATTTCTCATAAGCTAATTAGAGCGCTCTCTTTGAAGGGCACTTTTTTTATTCAAATAGCTTTACTTTACCTTTTTCGAGTCTTATTTTTTCAAAATACTCCTTGAGTTGTTTATCATTCTCATCTTGCGGGGTAAAAACCTCCATTAAAACAGGTTGGTTATTTGGTTGTTGGGAATAAAAAGAAGCAATTTGTTGTTCAATTTCGGCTATGCTTTTTGCAGATAAATAATTTACTCCAAATGCTTTGCATAGATGTTCTACAGAATAATTTTGTTTCGCAACAAAAAACTCATCGAGTTCTTCAGATGTATCGGGGCCTGGAATTATTTTAAATATTCCTCCTCCGCCATTGTTGATGACAACTATTTTAATATTGTTCGGTAAACGCTGATTCCACAATGCATTACTATCATAAAAGAAAGAAATATCACCGGAAATAAAGGTGTGTAATTTATCTGGTTTTGCCATGGCGGCACCAATTGCAGTGCTTGTAGAGCCATCGATTCCACTGGTTCCACGATTACAGAAGTACCGTAAAGAAGCTAATCCATCAAACAATTGACAATAACGGACCACTGAACTATTGGCCATGTGTAAGAAGGAATCGTTAGGAATGATATCCATCAGGTACTGGAAGACGCTCAAATCTCCATAAGGCGCAGATTCAAAGTAGGCTGCGTGTTTATCTTGAATGAGGTAATCCAACTGTTTCCATTGTTCGCCATAACGTGAGATATTTATTTTCGGTTGAGTTGTATTCAGTTGCCTAAAAAAGGTGCTAGGCTCAAGTTGATATGACTTCTTCAAGTGCTGGTATGTATCCATTTTGGGAAACTCATATCCTACTTTCCAATGCGTTAGTTTTCTTGATTTTCGGAGAAAAGATTTAATTCGCTTAGATATGACTGCTCCACCAATTGATATTAATAGTTCGGGTTGGAATTGATCATCTAACTGGTTTTCGCTTATGCTATTGAGTGTTCTGTCAATACAATGAATGAAGCGACGGTGAGCTAGATTGCTCGTATTTTCAACGAGTATCGCTACGGAGCTGTCCGCTGATAATTCAGACAAAACATGTTGAAGTTGTGGTTGATACTCGAGCTGTCCGCAAATTATCATTTTCTTTTTGGTTGTTGACCAAACCTGCTTAATCTCCTCGAGTTCATATTCGTCCAATAATCTGGATTCATGTTCTATGAGCTCGATTGCCAATTGATTGGCCTCCAAATTCGAAGATTCTATAGTTCCATATAATGGTTCATTAAAAGGAAAGTTAATGTGAATGGGACCTTTTTGAGCTCCGAGGCAAGCGGTAAAAACTCGTTGGATTTCTGTACGATTGAATTTAACTTCTGCGTTGGATTCAGGAGCTTCGAGAAGGGATGTTTCTGCTAAAATATGATTGCTTAACGCTCCAACTTGGCGGATTGTTTGGCCATCCCCTTGGTCGATCCATTGAACTGGTCGATCGGCTGAAATTATTACCAGAGGAATGCATCGGTAAAATGCTTCAGCAACGCCAGGAGCATAATTCAGAACGGCGGAACCGGATGTACAAACCACTGCTACTGGCTCATTGAGTTGTTCTGCCATTCCAAGGGCATAAAATGCTGCAGCACGTTCATCAGGAATGACGATGCACTCTAATTCAGGCGATTGAGAAAATGAAATTGATAAAGGAGCGTTGCGCGAACCTGGAGAAACAATAATTTTCTTCAGTCCATAACTTTTCGCTTGATGAAGGAATTGTTGTACACCTCTTTTATCGCTAATTTTCGTCATATTCCTAAAATAATTTAGCCGTATAGTCTTTCGTTTGATCCACGTTGATTAATCCTAGCTCGAGTAAATATTTTATTGTAAATGCAAATGCCTCTGGTTGTTCAGCTCCAGTATAATTCCACTCCGTTTGTGAGAACCATTGTTTTACGTCTTCCTCTGCAAGATTGTAACGCCATGCAAGAATTTCAATAGCGTCTGTTTCATTTTTTAGCTGTGCTGCTCGGGTGTTGACTACCATGCACAAATCTTTCAATGCTTCTGGGTGGTTGTCATAAATTTCCTTACGCACCGCGATACAGAAACAGGGCCAAGGGGTAACTACTTCATCGATAATTCTACATTTCCCTGAATCTACATGGGGCTTGGTAGTGAACTTTTCCCACAAAAAAGCTTGGGCTTCATTATTTTCAAGTGACCATAAACCTCCGTAAATATCTCCTATCACATTAAATTTAAGACTGCTGGTATCCCAGCCTTCTTGATTCGCTAAAACGTACGTCATTAAATGTGATCCAGATCCTGTTCTCGAGATGGCAAAAGTCTGATTTTTTAAATCGCTTTTCTGATGTATGTTCGATTGCTGAGGAACATGAATGCCCCATCGCAGAGGGCTCATCACATAAACCTGAATGATTTTCGCATCTAATCCTTCCAGAATGGACTTCGTAATACCCTCTGTTAATAAAACTGCGACGTCAATCGAACCATTTTCTAAACCCCGAACCATCTGTCCTGTACCTCCAGCTATATCCTCCCAATGTAGATAAATATTTTTCTCACGGAAGCGCCCCTCTTCAATGGCTAATTTCCAAGGTAAATTAAAATGTTCAGGTACTCCTCCTATTTTTAATCGTAACATGTGTTTAAATTTAGAATTATGAATTCAGAACCATTATTTTACACTCTTATGGGAGTCATGGTATACAATCAATTCAGAATTCAGAGTTTTTCTATAAATTGCTTCTCATAAAGGTTTTTATAAAATCCATTGTGCTGAAGTAATTCCTGATGCGTTCCTTGCTCTTTTATTTCTCCTTTATCTAATACAATAATTTTATTCGCTTTCTGGATAGTTGACAGCCTATGAGCTATTACGATGGACGTCCTTCCCACCGTTAATCGTTCTGTTGCGCGCTGAATTAACTCTTCACTTTCATTATCAACACTAGACGTTGCTTCGTCTAAAATGAGGATGTGAGGGTTGTACACGTAGGCACGAATGAATGCAAGTAATTGGCGCTGGCCAACCGACAATACACCTCCCCGCTCTCCAACTTGGTAGTCATAATTGTTTGGCAATCGCATTATGAAGTCGTGAGCGCCAACTACTTTTGCCGCTTCAATTATTTTTTCACGAGTGACGGAGGTATCTCCAAGCGTGATGTTGTTATGAATTGTATCTGAAAATAAGAATACGTCCTGCAAAACAACAGAAATGTTTCTGCGCAGAAAGCTCAATTCCAGTTCTTTTAGGTCGACACTTCCGACGTGAATAGAACCTTTTTGAAATTCATAAAACCGAGAAAGTAAATTTACGATAGATGACTTCCCTGCGCCTGTCGCCCCTACAAAAGCAACCGTGGTGTTTGGTGCTATAGTAAGGTTTATATTTTTCAAAACCCATTCTGGTTCATTGTATGCAAACCAGACATCTTTAAATACGATTTCTTGCTGAAAATCGCAGGATTTAATTGATCCTTTATTTTGAATCTGTAAGTCGGTATCTAAGGTCTCAAAAACTCTTTCTGCGCGGACCATTCCTCGTTGTAGAACGTTGAATTTATCTGCTAGCTGGCGAATTGGACGATACAGCATATGCACCCAAAGCGTATATTTAACGAACGTGCCTGTAGATTCTCCCGTGACTTGTGTTTCGACACTAACGGCATAAGCACTATATACTACTAAGAAGGCAATCGATAATGAGCTCAGAAATTCAACTACAGGGAAGAAAATGGAGTTGGCCCAAATTGTATCGATATGTGCATTCATGTGACGCTTATTGATTTCCTCAAAGCGTTTTTCTTCTACTTTTCCGCGGTTGAAAAGCTGTAAAATGGCCATACCTGTGAGTCGTTCTTGAACGAAGGTATTTAATTTGTTTACTTCAACGCGTTCTTTTTGAAATGCCTTCTTCATTGCACGTGCAAAAATGCGCGTCGCTATAATAAGCAGCGGTATCGGTATCAAGATGAAAATAGAAAGAATGGGGTCTGTGATGAACATCCACACAAGAATCGTCAACAATACGATGATATCTCCCATCATGTTGACCAAGCCTTGTGAAAACACTTCAGAAATTGCTTCCATGTCAGATACTATGCGAGTCACAACAGATCCAATGGGATTTTTGTCGAAGTATTTCATCTTGAATGAAATCATGT
>Ga0181574_10004630_pt1 | contig 11923 bp, 8 predicted proteins | sample 101ome_24_FD_145600 | JGI IMG/M metagenome (GOLD analysis project Ga0181574, IMG submission 145600) | Coastal salt marsh microbial communities from the Groves Creek Marsh, Skidaway Island, Georgia - 101410AT metaG (spades assembly) | ecosystem: Environmental > Aquatic > Marine > Intertidal zone... | reverse complement strand
CAATCGCTCCTGAAGAATCGCGCGTCAACAATTCCTGGGGAAAGCCTGTAAAATTACACAGAAACTGTCCCTGAGCATTTCGCAAATACTGACCTTTCCATGAATAGCGTGCTGTCAAATCGTCCCCGACAGCGGCGCGAACGAGCTCTTCATGATGTGGAAGTCGAACTTTTACTTGTCGCTTTCCAGCCATTGCTGCATTGATTTTTCCTTCCAACCATTCACAATACAGGGTTGCTCCTTCTTGCGTTACGTTAACTACCGGAAAATTAGCATATGCAGGGTGACTAAAATAATACTCACTATAATTATTCATTGGATGCGATAACTCAGTCTTCCAATTCTCCTCATTCACCTTTGCCTTCAACTGAATTTCCTCTTTTTCTATTTCATTTAAAAATGCAAGGTATTCCGCGTTGGTTACCTCATGATCCAACATGTAATATGATTGAACAGAGGAGGTATCACCGTTCAATAACACCAACCCAGAAGGAATGAATTTAAAACTTTTCCTAAACGGCTTTGGAAGTTTCTCTCCCGTTGTTATGGTAACAGAAAGAAGAAGCACTGCGGCGCATAAATACGTGATTACTCTTGACATGATAAAATTTAATAATTGGTTTCGCAGGAATAAGTTTTATTTAAGGAAACAGTTACATTATTTTTCAGCTTCTGCTTTAACTCCTTCCGATTTAACGCTGAATAATGCACCTGAAGAACTACGCATTAATCTTTCTTAACCACACAAAATGATTGTACCTTACTCCCTACTGACAGTATCATACGATAGCCTCCTGCTTGCAACTCACTGATCTCAATTCGCGTATTCACTACGCCACCTTGCTTAACGAGCTTGCCATTTGATGTATACAATTGATATCTCCCCTCGATAAATTCATCGTCAACATTTATAAAATTGCTAGACGGATTTGGGTAAATCGGAATATCATGCCATTCCGTTGAAGCAATTGTCGAAATATTCAAAACCGGATTGTGCACAGACATTTTATTATAAAATATATTAATCACATTGTTTCTAACATCCCCCCAAACAGCATAAATTGTATCATTTGAAAATACCACTGACATAAAATCGTTCCCTGAATTCTCAAGCATTGGATCGTGTGTTATAGTGATATCCGTTACCGCAAAATTTTCCGAAAACTGAAGCGAGTCCGCAAACTTGACTGCCGAAAAAATGTCTGAATCTGCTGAAAAACCACCCCCCCCATTACGTCTATCTCTCCAACACACTACCAAGTCATCTTGCTCATTGAAATCAGCCCAAACCAAATCTTGTAAAACACCATTACCAACGGGATCATCATTTACGCGCTGAAGCGTACCCCATGTCATTCCAGCATCCAATGTTTCCGTTACAAAAACGTCAAGATCACCATTGATTTCTGCCAGCGTTACATATGCATAATGCTCAGCATTTACTTTACTCGCTACTAATAGCGGACCTTTTTTTGTTGAATTTTCACTGAATCCTTGAGCAGATTGTGCTACAAGCTGATGATTCAGTGTAATACCGAGATCACTACTCGATGCTAGAAATGCTTGTGCAAACACACTTTGACTTAACTCGTAACTTGGGTAAACGGCTAAAAAGCGACCGTCCGCTCCAACTGCCGGAGTAGGCATGGGTTTGTCAATTATGGATCCTGCTTGAAAGTTCAACGTATCTAAGAAACGAGGTGAACTGAAAGAAGCGCCCTGATCCGTGCTTACTGAGAGATACGGATGATATGGAGGAGTTACTAGCGACGGCTGTCCAGCATTCATGGAAGTCACATAAATCGTTCCGTCCGAACTGGTTCCTGAATTGTCGACCACCATCCATGGACGATCCACACACAATTGATTCGGACACTGGGAAATATTGATAGCTTCAATGGGGACTCCCCAGGTCAATCCTCCATCGGTAGATTTAGCTACTACTATTGCTCCATTTAAAAAACTCTCGTTGTCATAATCTATGTAGCATACATAGACATTTCCTAAGTTGTCTATACGCACGGAAGGATCCGCAGAGCTATTCGTGGATGCGATATGTGGCAAATTAGAAATTGGTGACCACGTAGCTCCTCCATCAAACGAGGTAGTAGTTCTTATCACCACTTTTTGACCGAATTGAAATCCCATCCACGCTACAACCAGGTGCTGGCTGTTTTGCGGATTAATCACAATATAAGGCTCTCCCTCATATATTAGACCGCCAGAGAGGTTACTGTTTTGAGCACATATTCCAGCTGTTAACCAACAGCATAAGAATAGATATAACAGTTTCATGACTCCTTTTTACGGAAAAAGCACGCCGTCACACGACGCACAGTTAATGGTAGGAATACGCGTATTGTAATGCGCATTTATTGTGCGAATAATACCATTTGTCAGCAGTTCATGACCTTTTTGATTGGGATGTAATCCGTCCAAACTGAGGAAGCCTCCGCTCACAAATTCCAAGTCGAAATCAGCACCATTCCATTTAATACCATCACCTACTTGTGCGAAAAAGTCGTTTGCATCAAATAGCGCAAAATCGTAAGTTTCAGCCAATTCAGCAATCACCTCGTTGTAAGCAATTGTTGCCGCATGAATTTCCGACACCTCGTCCAGTGTTAACGCGTAGCGCTCATTGACATATTCTACTAATAATCCATACAAGTAGCATTTCATAGAATCTAATGGTGTGGTGAGGAGTAATCGCTCTCCTTGCACGAGCTGACGGATTCCATTAGGAGCGTCTGCATCGTAGGTAATAAATCCATTGGGACCCGGTTCAAAATTGATGTGCGTCATGCCTGACAGCTGATATAAACCATTAATTTCGTCTGATTGTGCCTGATCTACATTGGCACCATTAAATGGTATTAGATTAAAAAATGGAAAATGATCAATCGATGGGATGTTAGCGATTACACCTTTGGCACCATTCGAAGTTATATCATCCAATAAACTCACCATATTCGCTTTGAAGTCAGCTTTAGAAGGGATTTGCCCCTCTTCCCCTCCATTGATTGCATAATTGTAGATGTCCTCCATCCCCAACCAAATCGTCACAAATGTAGGATTTGCATCAATCAAGTCTTGTGCTGAGGTTGCGATTCCAGGATTCGAAGAAAATCGGTGATAATATGGAACCCGTGTATTAGAAGCAGCTCCAAAATCAGGATTCCACATGTCCATTGTCGTCATGTATGGAACACATTGATAGGTACCGTCAAACTGTGAAAAATTCGTAAAGTCTGAAAACGACGAGGTCACATAAAGCGATTTTACAGGCCCTAAAGAAACTGCGCCTTCACAATCTGTTCTGTCACCAAGTCGACTGCGTGTTTGGAAGCCAGACTCCCAATACTTCAAGTTTACACCTATTCCATCATCTTCTTGATCTGTCAAATAGGGTACATTGATAGAACCACCTCCGTAGGTTGATATATTCTCATATAGCAACACAGGAATTGAATTCATTTGTGCCTTTCCGTATAGTGCACCATCGGCATAACCTGCCATGAAATTTCCACCAATCGCGGCGGGACGCGAAAAATCAAGACTGCCTAGGCGGTCTTCCACTTCTTTTTTTCCACAACTCACGACAACTGCAGTAATTGCAGCCAGGTAGGTTAAACGATTCAGTCTGCTTTTCATAGGTATAGGTATAATAACGAGTTCCTAGCAAATATAACACAATTTTGCAAACCTAAAAAAGTTTAAGTTGCGTATATTTGCACCCCAGAATGGAGAGAAATTACGCCACATATTTAACGCATCCAGTTTTCAAGGTTACCCGGGATATAATTGCCGAACAAAATCTCGAAGCCTATGTGATTGGTGGTTTTGTGCGTGACTTAATTCTTGAACGCCCCTCCAAAGATATTGATATTGTTGTCGTTGGAAGCGGCATGGACTTGGCTGAATTGGTAGCAGAAAAGTTACGTGTGAAGAAATTGAGTCAGTTCAAATCATTCGGTACAGCACATTTCAACTATAAAGATTTGGATGTGGAATTTGTTGGAGCCCGAAAAGAATCCTACAACCGATCCTCTCGAAAACCGATTGTTGAAAACGGTACGCTACAAGACGACCTACTCCGGAGAGACTTTACCATTAATGCACTTGCACTGGACTTAAGACCTGGCTCATTTGGGAATTTATTAGATCCATTTGATGGCATAAATGACCTAGAAAAGGGCATCATTCGAACACCATTAACACCGGGCCAAACGTATTCAGATGATCCTTTGCGGATGTTACGAGCCATTCGTTTTGCCACACAATTAGATTTCAAAATAGAGCCAGTTAGCCTAACCTCTATTAAGGAGAACGCACATCGACTTGAAATCATCTCTAAAGAACGGATTATCGATGAATTAAATAAAATCATCCTAACCAAAACACCCTCAAGGGGGTTCAAACTACTCTTTTCAACGGGTTTACTGCATGAATTTCTCCCAGAAATGGTTGCATTACACGGGATAGAAACAATTGATGGGAAATCTCATAAAGATAATTTTTACCATACCCTTGAAGTCCTCGACAACTTGTGTGAAACTTCTGATGACCTATGGTTGCGTTGGGCTGCGATTTTGCACGACATTGCTAAACCTCCTACCAAGCGCTTCGATAAAAAGATAGGATGGACCTTTCATGGGCATGAAGATCTCGGAGCCCGGATGGTTCCACGTATTTTTCGAAAATTGAGCTTACCGTTGAATGAAAAAATGAAATACGTTGAGAAAATGGTACGCTTACACCTCCGTCCTATTGCCCTGGTTAAAGGAGACGTGACCGACTCTGCGATTCGACGATTACTCAATGAAGCCGGGGATGACATCGACGACTTAATGTTACTGTGTAATGCGGATATTACCTCTAAAAATGAATTTAAGGTAAAGAAATACAAAAAGAACTTTGAGCTCGTTGAAGAAAAACTGCGCGAAGTAGAAGAAAAAGATCAAGTTCGCAATTTCCAACCTCCTGTGGATGGTAAATTGATTATGGAAACCTTCGAAATTTCTCCCTGTAATGAAATTGGTGTTATCAAGCAGCAAATTAAGGAGGCTATTCTTGATGGACAAATTCCAAATGAATTTGAAGCCGCCTACACACTAATGCTAAAAATTGGGGCTGATCTGGGATTAAAAGCAATTAAAAAGAATTAGTTTTGCACCTTGAATTATAAACGAAATGCCGGCATTAAAATTTAGAGTACTACTCGATAGTATAAAAAAAGAAGAAATTTTTAGAGATATCGTGATTGATGACTCCGATAATTTTCAATCGCTCTACACCTGTATTTTGGATTCTTTTGGCTTCACAGATAATGAAATGGCGTCATTTTACGTCAGTGATTTCGAGTGGAACAAAGGAGACGAAATTAGTTTAATGGATATAAGTTTTGGAGAGGATGACGCTCCGGTTGAAATCATGAGTGAGACATTGATCCGTCACCATATCGAATCGCCTAGACAACGGTATATTCTCGTGCATAATTTTATGGATATGTGGATTTTCCTCTTGGAAATGCAAGAAATTAGCTCCGTAGAAGTGACAACACCGGAAGTAGTTTTAAGCGTTGGTGCTTTGACAGATGAACTCCGAAAAACCAAAACTCAAGAAAACGAAGACCTTCAGTTCGATACCGAGGAAATGGAGAAGGACGATGAATTTGACTTTGAAGATGATTACGACGAAGACGATTTAGGCGACTACTACAGTTTGGACGAATACGACATCTAATGTTTTCAGACCCAATAAGCCATGCCATTCACGACTATTTATTAGGCGTGCGCGGTCAAGAAATTACTGTACACTGTGATTTAGCCGAAGATGATATCATGGAAGTAGATTACTTTTTCCGTGAAGACAACGACTTACCTTTCCCTGAAAAACTTGCTTTAAAGCGATGCGGAAAACGTGTATTAGACGTTGGAGCATGTGCAGGAGCACACACCATCCCCTTAAAACAGAAGGGACACCAAGTAACGGCTTTAGACATCTCAAAAGGAGCAGTAGATTATCTAAAAGATCAAGGTATTGATGCTCAACACACTTCCTTTCTTGCCTACGAGGGAGACACTTTTGATACGTTGTTGTTTTTAATGAATGGCATTGGTATCGCAGAAAAACTAAACCAATTAGATACTTTTCTTGAGCACTGCTCATCATTCTTAGCACCTGGCGGAAATATCCTATGTGACTCTACAGATGTGCGCTATTTTTACGAAGATGACGAGGGCGCTGTTTGGATGGACCTCAACGCCTCATATTATGGAGAATTTGCCTTCCAAATGGAATACAAAACTACAAAAGGCGATTGGTTTAACTGGTTATACTTAGATCCTGAAACCCTTGAAAAACATGCTGTTGCAAACGGATTCAAGTTTGAGTTGTTGCATCAAGAAGGCGCCGAATTTCTTGCTGAACTTAAGAAAGAAACAACTATGAAGTAATCTTCACTTAGCGTGCCAAAGGAATAGACCATCCTTCGAGTGAAATCTCGTACATATCCATACTCGCTTTTTGACCTTGAACACGGTAGCTTGAGAAAAACGCCTTATTCATGTCTTTGTAGTATTTAAAATGCGTATCGTTATTCACTGAATTGAATTCAGGTCCTAAATTTACTGGATTTCCCCATTCTCCATTGCCCAAGTATTCTGCTACATAAATGTCGTAGCCACCGATTCCATTCAATGCATCAGACGAGAAAAACAAGAAACGACCGTCTGGAGTAATGTATGGAGTTGTTTCATTCCCCGTACTATTAATATTTTCGGGAAGCGGTTTTGCCTCTCCCCATTTCTTGCCTACACGTTCTACCACATAAATATCAGATAAACTCTTCTCTCCTTTTCGATCACTCACAAAATACATCGTATTTTCATCGCCAGTTAGAGTCGGAGCACCATCAAAGAATGAAGTATTTATTGTTTTATTCTTGATAGGACGTGCCCCGTTCCATGTTCCTTTATTTGTGTATTCAGCTACACAAATATCTGAACTACGTGTTGGCTTTTTAATGTCCAAAACAGAAGTATTCAATGTAACATACATTGTATTTCCATCGGCGGAAATATAACTCACTGCATCAAACCCTTCAGTGTTTAACCTCCCTAGCTTATTACTGATAGAATCCCATTTCTCGTATTCTGTATTCCAAGTAGCACGGTATATATCTTCAAAGTACACTTGGTCATCTGGATTCAACCCTCCTCCTTTTGTATCTGGCCTTCTAGAAACGAAGTAAAACTCATCCTTTCCACGAAAAGTAGGTGCATAGTCATTGTAGCCCGAATTCAAATCATCGGAGAGTAATTGCTTTTCAAACTTCAGTTCAGCACCCTGTAACTCTAATGCCAAAAGAACCTCTTCTTTCTTTTGTTGAATATTGAATAAAGTAGCTTTGTTCGGTTTAAAATGCATCAACGCCAAATCGTAATTCATTCTTGCCGAATCCAGAATATTCTGACGGTGATACGCCTCAGCCAATAGTAAAAAAACCTCTCCATCACTCGCATCACTCAATTTCTCAGCTATTCGTGCGTACTTTAAAGCATAGCCATAACTTGCCAATGTGTAGTGCGTTTTTCCAATCCAGTATGTCGCACGTGAACTGTATTTGTCCTTCACATAGGCTTGTCTGAACTTTGTTAATGCGTCACGCGATTTTCCCTCGAACAACAATTTTTTTCCTTCATCAATCAGAAATGTTGCTGCTGTACGGTCAACTAGGCTACTTGTAGAGTCTGGAGGTGTAACTGGAGAATGCGCTATTGCCATCGCAGCAGTCACCATAAAACTTGAGCATAATAGTGTAAGTAGTAATAACCCTTTCATAATCATAGATTTTCAGAAATTTAACAAAGAAAAGTGTTTCTTTTTGATTTTCAAGTTTGAAATTAATAAAAAATCATACCAACCTTTGTATTGCGATCAATTATTATTCATCATCGCGGTAACGATAGGATACAACATCCTCGTTTTCATGGGCCTTTTGCGACCACTTATTGGAACTTAAATCCACCAATTCGTGCATCGATAATGTGGCAGCTACAATGGCCAAAATTGGAGAAACCGATGCTAAAAACCATAGCAAAACTTGCAACAGACTACCTCCAAGCGTTTCAAACGGGGCTTCTAAGAAATTGGAATAATCGAGCATCACCCCGATATCTACCGGGACAAGAATCAACAGCGAATAGACGCTTCCTATCGCTATCGCCAAGCCTCGATGGTTCCGCATAAAATGTATACTTTGATCAATATCTAGTCTTCGTCGTTCGTTGATGTAATCAATAAAACTAAATCCATAGTAAAAGAAGGCGATGAAATACGTTAGATAAAATATGGGGGATGATGTTGGATTCTCCCATCCGAAAAAAGTAACCAACAATATGATGGAAAGAAAAATATACTCCCACATGATATTTCGCAAAGCAATCCTCAAACCTCGCCTCACATCGTGAATGGTTTGTCGGAGGCTGAAAGGATATTTATTACCTGTTAACTCCTTCTCTACTTTTTCTGACAGAATAGAAAATAAGGGCGACAATAAAATCACAACAATGTACTTCGAAAATTTCATTAAGGTAAGTCCAATAAAGATGCTGATTAACAGCTTAATGATAAACCAAATGGTATCGTTCATCGTCACGCATTCTAAACATCCTTTCTGAGGATCCCAGGAAGCTTGCCAGTGAGACACTTCTGAACCGATAAAATAAATGACCAACATCAACAACGCCGGAATCGGAAAGTACCAATACAATTTGTTTGTTCGGATATACCCGATGGCTTTGCCGTAATTGCGAAACCCTAATCCTAGCTGACGTAAAAAATTCATTATTCAATTTATAACACAAATTTACACAAAGTTATTGAGTGAAAAGTCGCAGGTGGGAAAGTGGACCTATTGATTTCTTCGACACCAAACTTCTTTACACTTTATGACTTTCAGACTTTACCACATTAAGACTAATTTAGTATCTTCGCCTCTCATTTATGAAATCGTATTATGGAACTGAATAAATTAACAGCAATTTCTCCAATCGACGGCAGATATAGAGGTAAAGTAGACGAATTGGCGCAGTATTTCTCAGAATTCGGCTTAATAAAATACCGAGTACTAGTCGAAGTAGAATACCTCATTGCACTGGTTAATTCAGGCATTGCTCCACTTCAAGACTTCCCGAAGGAACGTTTTGAAGATTTACGTGCAATTTATACCAATTTTACAGAAGCTGATGCCCTAGAGATAAAGGCAACTGAGCGGGTAACCAATCACGATGTGAAGGCAGTGGAGTATTTCCTAAAGGATAAAATGACTGCTCTTGGGTTAGAAAAGCAGTTGGAATTTGTTCATTTTGGACTCACCTCCCAAGATATCAATAATACGTCTATTCCACTTTCACTAAAAGAAGCTATCGTGAATGTTTACATTCCCATGCTTGAAAAAGTAATTTACAAATTAACAGGATACGCAACTGATTGGAAAGACATTGCTATGCTTGCAAAAACACATGGTCAACCTGCATCTCCTACCCGACTTGGGAAAGAAATCTATGTATTTGTTGAGCGTCTTACCATTCAATTAAATCAATTGCGTCAAATTCCGTTTTCTGCTAAATTCGGTGGAGCTACGGGAAATTTGAATGCACACCATGTCGCTTTTCCTCAACATAATTGGGTCGACTTCGCAAATAACTTTGTACAGCAATCCCTTGGGTTAAGCAGAAGTCAAACCACTACTCAAATTGAACACTACGATAATTTAGCAGCGTTGTTTGACTGTTTGAAACGGATCAACACTATTTTGATTGATTTAGATCGGGACATGTGGACATACATCTCCATGGAGTATTTCAAACAAAAACTGAAAGAAGGAGAAGTCGGTTCTAGTGCTATGCCACATAAAGTAAATCCTATCGACTTTGAAAACTCGGAGGGAAACTTGGGTATTGCCAACGCAATTTACGAACACTTGTCCGCTAAACTTCCAATTTCTAGATTACAACGAGACCTTACAGACTCTACCGTTTTGAGAAATATAGGTGTTCCAATTGGTCATGCCTTATTAGGCTTGAAGTCTACCCTTGTCGGGCTTGATAAGCTCTTGCTAAACGAAGTTGCACTTGTGCAAGATTTAGAAAAAAATTGGGCTGTAGTAGCTGAAGCCATTCAAACAATTCTAAGACGTGAGGGCTTTCCAAAGCCATATGAAGCCCTAAAGGGGTTAACTCGTAAAAATGAACTCGTAACGCAGAAAACGGTGCATGCATTCATTGACACACTTGAAATTTCCGGAAACCTCAAGTCCGAATTAAAGCAGATCACACCCTCAAATTATACGGGAGTATAAAATGACGTAGGACTCTTAAACCTCTTCTTGAACGTGAACCGTCAAACAGGAAGGGGAATAACGTGCTGGTCATAGCTCAACGCCATTTACCCAATATTACTCTGAATCTCTGTACAAAACAATAAGTGACTACCGAACCGAACTGGCATAACTCAAGTATACTTAAATAATAACCGGAATCAACGAGTATAAGTGAATTTGGTCATTGACGTTATTGATGCTTGTTTGATTTTCATTCACTACGACTTTTTGTGACCTCGTCAGGATTAAATTTCCTGCGGTCAGTGCTTTCGTAAATCCGCGATTTACTTCAGGTCAAACAGGTTTGAAGGACGAGAAACAAAAAAAGCACCCCATCTGGGATGCTTTTGGTGACCTCCATAGGAAAGAGTTCAAACCTTCATGATCAACTTATAAATATTCTTCAAGCAAAATCCTCACTTGAAGAATAAGTATAAAAAAAGGCCACTCGTTTGAGCGGCCTTCTCTGTATTTTATGAATCCTATTTTATAATCGAAACCTGTTTAACTGTCATGCCAAATTCCGTCTCGATGTGAACCATGTAGTTCCCCATTGATAATTGTGATGCATCAATTTTATTGTCGCTTAAAATAAGATCTGAGGTCACCAGTCTTCCGGTCATATCATAAACATCTATAGCGTTTATTTGACCTTCGCATTTAATTGTCATCATACCATTATTGGAAGGGTTTGGATAGATCAAAATACTTAAACTTTCTCCAAAAGTAATGTCCTCTGTACCCAGAGAAGAGGAGTGGAAGTAATAATTATCAATAAAAGTGAAAATATTATCTGTTGCTTTTTGCATACAGAAGATGTCGAGTACAAAAGAATAAGTCCCATTGATATTTGGAAGCTCATAATATTGATCAATATCAGTCAAACCAACCGAGGATGAGATTGTCCATGATATTAGTATGCTATCGATACCATACATTATTATGTTACTTATGTAGGCAGTGTCAATTGAAGCATAATCAACAATACAATTTTCTACTGGTTGGGTAAGAACAGTATCCACGATAGTGGAATCAATATAATTATACGTGTTATAGGTAGTAGAAGGACTTGAAATCACATAATTCAAAATTAAACTGTCATTTTGACTATCAGTTATGATCACATTGTAAATTCCTGAGCACAATAAAGAATCGTATGCCGATGTTCCTCCCGATGAATGAGAATAGGTGTACGGTCCAGATCCACCTGAAACTAGAATTTGCACAGATCCATCACAAGAACCATTTGTGGTTTCTTGAGTAGGTATGGCAAAAGCTGAAAGACTTTGAGTAGAGTCAGATGCTATATTAACTGTGAAAGTAGCAGAACATGAAGCAGTATCCATTGCTGTTACCGTATAATTTCCTGCACAAAGTCCGTTAATGGACTGTGTAGTCGCACTGTTGCTCCAAGAATATGATACTGTCCCGTTAGCTCCGACAACTGTTGCGTTTGCCGAACCGTCACAAGCTCCGGCCGATGTCTCATTTACTCCCGTCGCTGAAACTGAGAAGTTAGAGCACGTAGAGTCAGAT
>Ga0181574_10004628_pt1 | contig 11925 bp, 5 predicted proteins | sample 101ome_24_FD_145600 | JGI IMG/M metagenome (GOLD analysis project Ga0181574, IMG submission 145600) | Coastal salt marsh microbial communities from the Groves Creek Marsh, Skidaway Island, Georgia - 101410AT metaG (spades assembly) | ecosystem: Environmental > Aquatic > Marine > Intertidal zone... | reverse complement strand
CGCCCCGCCAGCCCGCCTGCAGCTGGATCGCAGCGGCCTCGGCGGCGGCGGCAGCCTCGGCTTCGGCGCGCGCCGCGCGGAGCGCCGCTGCCTCCCGGCGGCCCACAGCGCCCCGCCAGCCCGCCTGCAGCTGGATCGCAGCGGCCTCGGCGGCGGCGGCAGCCTCGGCTTCGGCGCGCGCCGCGCGGAGCGCCGCTGCCTCCCGGCGGCCCACAGCGCCCCGCCAGCCCGCCTGGACTGTGGTCGCCGCCACGCCCCGGCTCTGTGCCCGGAGGTCTCGGTTGAGACGCCATGACACCTGGATCATTGTTGCGGCGACGGAGTGAACCTCCCGCAGATTGGCGACGCGGCTGCGGGCGAGCGAGCCGTGGGCCGCCGCACGTACGCAAGCAAGGGCGTCGGCGACCTCGGCCTCCTCTGCCGCGGCCGACGCGGCGGCCTCGCGTGCGGCGGCCTCGGCAACTGCGAAGGCCCGCGACGCGCGGACCCGGGCCGCCGCGACGCGAGTTAGGGCCCCGCGGCACGCCGCCCGCACCGTAGAGGCTGCCGCCTCGTCATCGTCCGTGATCGAGGGCGTGGGACAGGCGAGAGCTGGCACAGGCGCAGGCGCGATGTCAGTTGGGATCAGCGCTGGCACGGCAGAAACACATGAATCTGGGGCCGCGGCATCAGCGGGGGCGCCACAATGGAACCCGTCAAATGGCGACACTGTGGGAGGGGCTCCGAATAACGTTGGGGCAGAGACGGGGGCTCCCACGGCCGTGCCGACGGGCGCGAAGAGCGGCCCGGCGGTGGCGGGCGGAGCCGCCGCAGGGGTCCCAAACGGCGAAGCGGCGGGCGCCACGCCTCCCGAGGGCGCACCCCCCTCCGGAGCCACTGATACGAGGGTCCCAAATGGCCCTGCCGCCCCATCTCTCACCACCCCAGAAGCCACCGGGGTACGGAAGGAACAGCCCCCGCCCCCCGGGGCCACGACAATGCCTTCAGCAGGGGTCTCGGGCGGCGTCGTCCCGCCGCCCGGCCACCCGCCGCACCCGAAGGGCGTCATCGCCCCCATCGGGGATGGCATCGGCGATGCCGCAGCGGCACGAGAGCGTACGACGGCGCGGACGTCGCCCCACACGGGGGGCGGTCGCTGGGCGGCGGTGGCGGGGTCGACCGGGGTCGAGGCGGGTGGGGCGGGGCAGTCGAACGGCGAGGGAGAGGCGGCGCAGGGCGAGGCCACTCCCAGCTTGCTCCACCCGTCGAGGGCGGCCACGTTGGCGGCGGCGGGCGACAGCACGCCGATGGGCGCGGGGCAGGTGCCGCCATCGCCGCCAAGCACCAAAGCGGCGAAGCGACCCGCAGCCGTCCTTGTGGCAGGGCGCTGTGGCGACGGCCCGAGCGGCATGGCGCCCTCGTTCTCGTCGCCTCTAGACACCGAGGCCTGAGGTAGACGGGCATTTTCGGTTTTAGGATCGAGAAAGAAAGAGGTCTGATACGCGTCTCGGCCCGGGGCAGCCATGCTCGTCATGAAAGTTCGTATCTCGCCTCGGCGTCGAGGCCCGTACCGGCCGCTGTCCTGGGCCGCGTCGGCGAGGCCAACATCAACATTTCCCCGTCCATCGAGGTGAAATGACCGCAAAACACACGGAAATCTGGTCCAGAGAGCGCGACATTACGTTGAAGGGAGCGTGGAGCGCGTTCTAGCCTCGCGTGGCCCCCTCGGCCGAGGGCGGGCTGTTTCACGTCGCCAGGACGCCGCTTCTCGGCGTTTCATGGCGTCTCGCGAGTGATAGGATGGCATACCCCTCCGTGCGCACGCACAGGGCGACTCCTGCGCGACTGGCGGGCGAGTCACTATGGCCTGCATCGACCGGGACGTCGACGGCACCTGTCACTGCTCGCTCCCCCCTGTGTGGCTTCCCTCGACTCGCCCCACGCAAGTGCTCGCTCATTTGCAGCCCATCGCAATCCCCGCTGCGATGCCCTCCCCCCCCGTCTGGCTCGCCCCCTCCGCGTCGGCGCCGGCATGCTGGCGGGGTGCCTCGCCCTCCTCGTGTCCCCTCCACCTGCCCTTGCCGCGCGGTCAGGCGGCCGCATGGGCGGCGCCGCCTTTGGCGCCCGGTCGGGGACCATGTCGGGCGGGTCGTCCTTCGGCGTCGGAGAGTCCTCCTTGTCCTTCGTGTCATCGTCCCCTTACTCGCGGATGAGCAATCCCTACGTTGGTGGAGGTTCCCGCCGCCTTGGCAGGGCCCGGAGCCACGACGCCGTCCTTGGCGCCGGCATCCACTACACGCACAGCCGGTCGGTCCGCGGGAGGGCCGGTCCCCCCACCCTCGCGTGGGGTTACTACGGCGGCTACGGGATGGGCGGGGGGCTGACGGGGACCCTGATTGTGGCGGCGCTCCTTGCCTTCGCGGCGTCGCAGGTTGTTGGGGGCGGTGGGGAGCTCGGGGATGGCGGTGGGGGCAACTCGGTCACCGTGGCGAAGCTCCAGGTGGGTCTCCTGGCTGACGGCCGCCGCGTCCAAAAGGGACTGGAGAAGACAGCTGGGAGGGTCGACACGTCCACCCCCGAGGGCCTCCACGCCGTCCTCACCGAGACGTGCCTGAGCCTGATGCGCACGCCCGAGACGTGCGTCTACGCCCACTCCGAGGGCCGCCGAGTCCGCGGCCTGTCGCGCGGGGAGGAGGCCTTCAACGCGGCGTCGCTGGAGGAGCGCAGCAAGTTCAAGGGGGAAACCCTCGTCAACGTCGACGGCCGCACGCGCCGGGCGCCCCTCGGTCCCGGTCAGGGTGGCGACCAGGTGGATGAGCTGGTGGTGGTGACAGTGCTCGTGGCTTACGAGGGAAAGCTCAAACTCCCCAAGTGCCGCGACGCGGGAGAGCTCGCCGAGGCCCTGCGCACGCTCGGGGGGCTTCGGCAGGACCAGGTCCTCGCCCTGGAGGTGCTCTGGACGCCGTCGGATGAGGGCGATGCCTACACCGCCGACGACCTGGCTGCGGACTACCCTCTGCTTAACACGATTTAGAGGGGGAAGAGGAGGGAGGGAAGTTGAGAAAAGAGTTTGAATATCACACATAGCAAGCTACTTCATCCGGGCCCAAGTCCCCCGTTTGTCTTGCGGCGGTGGGTCAAAGGGCAGGAGCCGTGCCGGCGGCCCGCCCAACCGTAGCTCGGCCGCCCTGACCTCGAGTGCTGTTTGGGCAACGGCGAAGAAGAAGAGGGCAGCGGCGGCCCCCAGCCGCCTGCCCGACGCCGTGGCCGCGGCCTCGGCGAGGCGCTCGAGCCCCGACCATCCGAAGCAGTATCCCGCAGCGTTGGCCGCCACGAGGATCGTCAGCGTGGCGGCGCCCACGGCGGCCTGGAGGGTCCGGCGGGGCCTGAGCGACGCGTAGCCCCGGGCGGGGTCCCACCGGTCGCGGAGGAGCCCCGCGCGCGACAGCATCTGCTCGGGAAGCATAGCTCCAAACATGAGGACGGCCCAGACGGCCAGGGCACGCAGCATGGCCGGGTCCGTCTCGTGCCACAGGGCAACAAAGACGAATACAAGGGGCGTCGCCAGCGCGGCGCGTTGGGCGCCCCCGACGGGGACGTAGAGGTAGCGCACAATCCACTGGTAGAAACTGGAGTGCCAGTCGCGCCAAAAGCCCACCACACTCACGTTGTTACACAAACAGCGGCGCATATTCTCCGGGGCCGGGACACGGTCGACGAGGGCAAACCACCGAAAGAAGCGCCACAGGACAAGGAACTTGAGCCACAGGAAGACGAGGTAGGCAAATCCCACACACCCAGCGGCGTGAACTGGGAGCCAGTCGCTTGCTGGGTCAACTGACCAACGGTTCTGCGCCGTCAGCAGGTCTAGATAGCAAAAGTGGAGGAGGACGTCGACAAGGAGAACACCGCCGGCGACGCGTAGGGCGTAGATGGCGAGGTAGCGCACGGGGAGCGGGGGGGGCGGGGAGGAGCGGCCAGCAGCAAATGCGTCGAACGACACGATGGGGCCCGCGACATAGAGAGGAGGGTAGAGGAGATACTCGAGGTAGACGGGAATCGAGTAGGATTCGAGAGAGGGCGGAGGCAGGGGCGGTGGCGGGGCGCGGCGGGCGGCGGCGTAGAGACTGCCCTCGCCCTCGCCACCGAGGGTCGACCCCGCCTCGCCCGGCGCGGGGGGCTCGGCGGGGCCGATGAGGCCGCCCGCAGGTGCGCTGCGGGCCGCAGCGGCGTCGGCACGAGCGCGGAGGGACGCCGTGAGGTCCAGAGCGTAGCTCAGGAGGCGCAGCGCGGTGATGTTGTAGCAGATGTCCCACCGCGTCATGCCGTCCCACCGATCCCACCGGCGGGCAGCCTCGACGAGGGCCCCAGCGGGGTTGGCACCCAATGCCCGGGCGGCGTCAGCCCACGCGTAGCCCCGGTGGAGGCGGACGTGGTAGAAGAGTCCAATGTGGAGGACCCAGAGCAAGATGGCCGACCGGGCTCGCACCGCGCGCGGGCAACGAGGCAGGACGACAGCAGCAACGAGCCAATTGAGCCACGCAACGCCCAGGAAGAAGGGAGCGTGAGACCCGTGGGCGACCAAGAGAAAGGCGGCCCCTACGATGAGGGCAAGGGCACGTCTGAGGCCAGGGGCGCGGCGGGTCGCGATCTGATTGACGAACACGGCGAAGAGAAGGCCGGGGCCGAGGAAGGGGAGGGCGCCCACGAACGACCGCCACTGGCTGTTGCTGCTGTCAAGCATAGCGCCGACGGCGGGGCCGTTGACGATGGTCGGGCCATCGTAGCCGAGGTTGTTGAGGGCATCGTATGCCGAGTCCCATGCCCAGGGAATCAGGTGGATCAGGGCGCGGGCGAACGCCGTCTGAAGGCGCATGAGGGACCGGACGACGACAGGGACAGTGGGGCCGAGGAAGCCAGGATCGAGGGGCCCGCGGCGGCCGGGGTAGTCGTCGAGAAAACGCTGCGAATGACCGGCGACGACCGTCAGGGCCCACAATGAGATGAACACGCACGTCATCGCCCACACCGAGAGGTCGGGCCGGGGCTGGGGGGGGGGGGGTGCGTCACCGAGGCACTGCCGCCGGGGCCGCCAGCGCAGGTGCCGCTGGGGTCGCCTCGGCCGCCTCGGCCGCCTCGGCCGCCACCTCCTGACCCCGCTCCCGCCCTCTGTCCACTAAAGATCTGCGGCTCCGACACACGCAGCTTCGCGGTTCCCTGCGGTGGCAGGAGGGACGACATCTCGACCGCGGAAGAGGACGGCATCTGCGGGTACGACGTCAGGTTGGGTTCGAGCGTCGTGGGGGCCGCGGCTGGCTTGGCTCGTCGATCGGGAAGCCGAAATATCTCGCGGGCAGATTCGGCCACTTCTTCCTTTTTTCGTCACGTTTATGGGGGGTACTCGCCGGCTCGGTCATCGCGTCGCCCCGTGCCACCGTTAGTCGTCCGGAACGTCTCTTACCCGGGTCGGCGCGGGGGGGGGCACGCCCGCCTCCCGTTCCCGGGGTTGGGAAGAGAGGGAGCTGTCCTCTTTCTGCGGGGGGAGAGACGGCGCTGGGATGGCCGCGTTTCGGGAGAGGGACGGGCTCGAAAGACCTCGCAGTTCGATAGGAACGGGGCGTCTCAGAGGACCCCTATGCAGACTAGTTCCGCACGAGCTAAACGCCCGGCGTGGGCCAGAGTCGGACCGTCCCGTCCTCGCTCCCCGTAGCGAAGCAACCCCCCCCCGGCGCCCAAGCGGTGCTGCGCACCGGTCCGTGGTGTCCCTTGAGCACAGCGAGCTCCTCGCCCGACGTGGCATCGTAGACGTGGGCCCACATGTCGCTTCCGCCGCAGACCAGGCGGTCAGCCTCGACCGACAGCGCAGCCGCCTCACACCCGTAGTCGGTAACGGCGTAGGTGCGTAGAGGCTCGGTCTTGCCCAGCTGGCGCACAGCCGCGCCCGACGCCTCGGCAGTGACAAAGCGGCCGTCCGGGAGGACCTGGAGCGACGTGACGGCCTTGTCCGTGGCGACCTCGGCAGCCTTTGACCCGGACCGGGCATCGTAGATGGCGATGCCGGACTTGTCGACGAAGCACGCCACCACGAGATCGCCGTCGGGCAACCATTCAAGGGCGCGCACGCTGGCAGGGCACCCCTCGACAGTGAGGGTAGCGCCCATCTCCGGGCGGGAGGCGTCAAACGTGCGGATCTTCTTGTCCTGACAGCCCGTGGCAAAGATGGCGGGGTCGTGTCCAAAGGCCACCGACCTGACGATGTGGGGATGCTCGTGGGAGGCGAGGAGATCACCCGTGCACGCATCCCACACCTTCGCGGAGAAGTCGGCCGACCCCGTGGCGGCGAGGAGGGCGGGCTTGTTGAGGGCGGCGCCCCACACAGCCCCGTTGTGGCCCTCGAAAGTGCCGATCCAGTCCCCGGTGTCGCCCTGGCGAAGCATAGGCTTGCCATCCTTGGAGGCTGAGACGAGAAATAGCCCGTCGGGAGTGACCTCGCTGAAGGACACCTGGAGACGAGAACGGAGACAGGAGGGGGGGTGGATCGTCGTGGATATCGTCGGCGTCGGCGCCGGCGTCGGCGTCAGCGTCAGCGTCGGCCGTCGGCGGCGGCGGCGGCGGCGGCGGCGAGTCGGTGAGGCGGATGCTGCCGTCGCTGCCCCTGCGTTCCTCGTCGCGGCCCGCGGCTCCTCCCCCCCACGCCCTCGCCTGCACGATGGGTCGACTGTGGCCGTGACAGACCAGAGGCGTCGCCTTCTTGCCCGCCTCCTTCTTGGACGCCTGCGCGGCCGACGCCATTGACGCTGCCGTCGCGCCTTTCGGCCTCCTCTGGATAGTCAGTGTAGGCCAGGAGCCCGCGATACCAAATCCCGATGCGTGTCCCGATTAACTCATCCGCAGAAGCGCCCGGGGGAAGTCGGAAGATCACCGCGGGCCCCAGCCTCAGCACTCGACTGACCAGCACCCCTTTCAACTCCTCCACAAGACTCAGGTGGGCCCCGCCCCCCATCTCGAACGAGCTGGGCCCCGGAAGAGTGAGTTGGGCTCTCCCGGGTCGCGATGCAGGCCACCGATGACCGCTCAAAGCTTCCCCGCGGTGAAGCGCTGGAAGTTTTGAGCCACCTCGTGCGTTTGATGGACGCTTTCGGGGCGAGAGGAAGGAGAGGAGGGGGAACTGGGGGGAAGCGGGATGAGCGAAGAACCGGGAATGTCGCCGTCCTCGGAGAACCGCGAGCGGGGCAGGGCACCGGCCGCCGCTGCCGCCCGTCCTCGGCCGCTGCCCTCCAGCTGACGACTCCGACCCCGATCTCTCTCGCCGTTGACGTCGCGCAGGAGATCAAAGCGGTGCCTCCACGAATCCAGATTATCAACATGGCCGAAACGCTGCAGCGGTTCCTGGGTCGGGCCGACAGCAGCGAGGCCATTGGCGGCGGCGACGGTGAGGGCGGCGACGGCGAGGGCGGTACCGAGGGCCGCGTCGCTCCACCTCCTGTCGCGGGCGGGGACCCCCAAGCGGCGGAAAAGACCGAGGCCTTTTTGCTCGACTGCGCGACCGAGGTGCCGCCTAAGATCCCCGCGTATGCAGCAGTGCTGGCTGTGCTGGCGCGGCAAGGCGGCCACGTTGGCGCAGCTTTCGCCGAGCGCGTGTGGCGGGCTGCCGCGACTCGCCTCGCGTCCCACCTAACCAACGGGGACCACCTCGGCGCCCGTGCCATGCTGCGTCTCCTGAGCGCAGGGGCCGCGCATCGGGCCCTCACGCCAACGCCCGTCCTTGCGGCCGTCCATGGTCTCATCGATGTAGCCACGTTGGCGGCACGTGAGGCCGTGGCCGCGTCCCGACCTGGCGCCGTTTGGCAGCCCTACACCGACAGCCTAGCCCTCGTCGCGCTTTTAGCCCTCCCCTTTTTCGGTGCCAGCGTGGTGGCTGATGGCGGCGCGGGCCGCGACGCTGTCTCAGGCATCCTTGACGCCGCCCGGGGTTACGCGGCCCTCCGCCCTGCCGCTGTTGATGCCCGGTTCCAGCCCCTTACGGCTGCCCTCGACGGCGGTCCGTGCCTCGACGACTCGGGCTCCTACTCTCTCCTGGGCGAGGTGCTTGAGGCCCTGACAGACATCCACACCGCGGGGAGGTGGGGCGACGTGGGCTGTGTGCGGCTCTATGTCGACGTCTTGGGGGACGACGGCCTTGGCGATGGGTCCAACACCCTCACGCTGGAGTTGGGCCCTTGCACCCCGCCCGTCACGCCTCCCCTGGCCCCCGACGCGCCCGACGCGGCTCGCGCGGGTGAGGTCGAGCCCCTCGCGGCTGCACTCGTCACCAGCTATGGGCCCCGCGGCCTCTTCCGCATCCTGCCCAAGGACGTCACTCAGCCCGAGGTCATGGCCGCACCCGCCGATGTTGACGCCGGTGATGGTGCTACGCCCTCGCCTGCCGCGCTACCCCCCTGCTCGGGCGCGGCCGCCCTCGCCCGCGTCGTGCTCAACGACCACGTCGCCGACATCCTGGAGGTGTGGCACGACGACCGGAACGAGTGTGTCAAGCGGCTGGCCACGCTCCCTGTCCTCGCCACAGGCGCCCCGGCTTACGCCCCGCTCCTTGCCGAGGCCGTCTTTGCTCAGCTCTTGCGCCTGCCCACCCCGCGTCACCGCCCTGTGGCCTATCTAGGCGTCCTAGCCGACCTCTGTCGCCTCCGCACCGTGCCGTTCTCCCGTGCCATGTCGGGGTGCCTCCGAGAGCTCTTCGCGCGCATGGGCCTCCTTGACCCCGCCCTGCGCGAACGACTGGCCGAGTACCTGGCCTACCACCTCTCCTCCTTTGACTTTGCGTGGCCCTGGGAACGGTGGGCCCATGTTGCGACGGCGCGGCCGGGCGACCCCCAGCGCCGATTCGTCACCGAGACCCTCGGCCGCGTCCTCCGGCTATCCTACTGGGGAAAGCTGCAGGAGACGGTGCCGGCGGCCCTCGATGCTGCCCGCCCGCCCGAGCCGGGGCTCACCCTGCTCCGCCTTGACGATACGCCCACGCCTGCGGGAGAGACCGGAGCAGGGAGTGGGAGAGGGGCGCGCGGCCTCGCTGCACGGCTCCAGGAGCTCCTCCGGGATAAGGCGCCCGCTGCGCCCGTTGTTGAAATTCTCGCTGCCGCCGCTGCCGACCCCGCATTCGCGGGTGGCGGCGTGGCCGTGCTGAACCTCGCCGTGCGACTGTTGCTCGAGGCTGGAGGCAAGAGCCTCACCCACACCCTTGTCGTGCTTGAGCGGTACCTGCCGGCTCTTATGCCCCTCGTCGAGGGTCTGGGTGGTGGCGACTCGGCTGATCCCGCCAGTCACGGCGGCCCTGGCGAGGCCGCCGTCCTCGACGCCGCCGCTGCCACGTGGGCAACGCACCCGCAGCGTTTCGCCATGGTCGTGGACAGGCTCACGGGGCTCCGCCTTGTATCGCCCCCGGCCATCGTTGCGTGGTGCGAGGGACGGCCGGCCCTCGCCGACGTCGATGACGTCATGGGCCACTCGGTGTGCTGGGAAATCCTCCACGCCGCCCTTGACCGCATGGGCGCCCGAGCCCGCGACTGTCGCGACGACGTCGCGAGCACGCTCTTGTACCTCGAGGCGCAGGAGCGCTTTCGCATCACGTCGGCAGACGAGCTCGCTGCGGCTGAGCGCCGTCTGGCGGGTGGTGGAAGAGCCTCCGACAAGGACGAGGGGATGAAGGGGGGCAAGGAAGACGACGAGCGCGGGGAGCGCCCCGCCCTCTACCAGGAGGCCGAGGGGGAGGCGGCGGCCTCGCCACGCTACCCGGACGAGCGCGAGGACCCAGCAGCTGCTGTGGCCGACGCCCGTGGCCGGCTGACAGCGGCCTCGCGTCGCGCCGCTGAGGCGGCTGAGGCCGTCACCGAGGCCCGCGAGGCCGAGGCGGAGGCTTCGGCGGCCGAGCGCGCCTGCTTCATCCAGACCGTGACGATGCTGACGGCTCGCCTTGGTGCTCTGCCCGCCGCCCAGCTGCCCCCGCTGCCGGCGCTCCTCCTGCCCCGCGCCGTCGCTGACCCCGAGGCAGCCCGGGCTGGCGCGGCGGCCCCGCCCCTTGCCGAGGGTGACCGACGCTTGCTCGAGGCTTGGCACCTTCTGTTGCGTCTGCGGGGCGTCGTCCGTCGCGACCTCGCGCTGGCGGCCACCTGCATGGCGGACTTGCGGTCAGGTTGCCTGTCCTCAGGGGGCGGGTCTCCGGACATTGTGCGGGATGCTGTGTTGAGGCAGCTCATCTGAACGGCTCACTGCCACTCCAATCCCTCCCTTCCCTTTACACCAGCCTCGTCCGTCGTCAGTCGTCTAGAATTTCGCCCGGCGGCGTCTCTCCTCCCGGCCCGGGGGGGATGACGTAAACCACCGGCACTTCGGCGACGACGGACCCGCGCAGGGCGTCGAGGAGAGTGGCCCCCCAGGCGATACGACGGAAGGCGGGGCGATCCGCGGGCCGGCCGTCAACCCGCAACAACAGGGCGGGCCTCTCAGGCTCCGGGACGGGTTCGGTCGGCACCACCGTCGCCGCCTCCCACACGGCCCGCAGCGCTGCGGCGTCGGCCGATCGCCCAGGGGTGGCCCGGACGGCAGCGAGAGCAGCGACGAGGAGCGTCCCCATCGTCCGGGCGCCCGGTCCAGCGTCGGCGCAGTCGTGTTGAAGGAGCCCAGGTCCCTGCGAAAAAGGGGCGGGGCCCCCGGGGAAGCGCCACCGCAGCGTCCACGCCAGATGCCCGACGGCCGGGGGAGGAGGAGGGGGTGCCAGGGTAGGGGCGGGCGCGGGGGCCGACGTCTCCTCACGATCTCCGCCGTCTCCACCGACGGGCCCCTTGGCGTCGGGGTCGGGGAGGGGCGCCGCAGGGCCCCGCAGGCCCTCGTCCTCGTCCGGGGCGCCATCGGCCCTGCGGCCTCGGCCGCGACCACGCCCCCCGCCCAGGCCGCCGCGGCCCCCACCGCCGCAGCCCCCTGACCGCCGGGATCGGCTCCCCTCGCCGGGCTGCGGCACCCACCGCGTCTGGCTCTCACGGCGCGCGGTCGAGCCTGGCGGCGCGCGTCGCAGCTCGACGCCCCGCTCCCGGGCCCGCATTGCCAGGGGATCCGTCGTCTTCCACCCGCCGTCCTCTGCCCCGGCCGGCAGGGCGGGCCAGCCCCCCCCCTGACCGCCACCGCGCCCTCCCTCTCCGCCCCGGCGGCCCGACGAGCCGGCGGCGTTGCCCCCCTTTCCGATGCCAAGCCGGGCCTCCCCGAGCTCGACAGCCTTCCGCACGGCCCGCGCGGCGTTGCCGATGTCGTCAAGGAGGGCGATGTCAGATCGTAACGTCTTGACCGTCATCTCGGCGGGTTTCAAAAAGGCGGCCCGGTCGCGCTTGCCCGAGCAGGGGACGGCGCCTGGGGGCTTGCCCCCTTCCTTGTGCGCCACAACGCACGCCAGCGAGCACGACCGGTGGCCGCACCGTGGGCAATGGTACTTCCCGTCGGTACCACCGCAGGTATCGCAGGCGTCAGGGTAGGGGCCGAGACGCACGGCGCGCGTGTGGGCGCGGCGGCGTCTCCGCTCTCTCTCCCTGCGTCGAGGGTTCATGCGTCGAGGGTTCATGCGGGGGGGCGCGAACGGAACGGGAACGAAACGGCGGGAACGGAGTAACCAGATTCCATTGGTCGACTCGCCCGTCCGAGTCCTCGCGCGGTCCTCCCTCCTCGTCCGAGGGGGGCCTGGCAGCGTCAGCAGCGTCGGTGGCGACGGTGGCCGGCGCGGATGCCACAGGTCGCTCTATCGGATGCAAGGCCATCGAGCGGGTGGAGGGTGCCATATTTGTCGTTAGTAGAGAACAGAAGGGGGAATACTGCATTGAAGAGGCGCTAGTCGACTCCCTCGACAACGCCCGGTGCGCCGTAGTGGTCGGTCGACGGCGGGACCCTTCGCCCCGTCCCCCCCGTCAT
>Ga0181574_10004624_pt1 | contig 11930 bp, 11 predicted proteins | sample 101ome_24_FD_145600 | JGI IMG/M metagenome (GOLD analysis project Ga0181574, IMG submission 145600) | Coastal salt marsh microbial communities from the Groves Creek Marsh, Skidaway Island, Georgia - 101410AT metaG (spades assembly) | ecosystem: Environmental > Aquatic > Marine > Intertidal zone... | reverse complement strand
GACTTAAACGCGATGCGCGTTCAGATGAAGAATGCAAGCCTGAATGACGATGGTTTGGTAACAAAGTGGACGAGCGACCGAGTAGTGAGACAAATAAAAGATGCAGGAGATGACGGGATTTGGGGGGATGAATACGAAGTCACGGGTAAATCAAGTGGTATAAATCGCGATGGTAAACCATACGAAGTTGTAATTACGGAATCTTTGGTTAAGCGAATGGAATCGGGATGTGCGAATACCTTCGTTTCAGGTCAACTCGAAGTGTACTCCAAAACTTCTAGTCAGCAAATCCTACTCAATTACGACCCAAGTGGTGATGCTCCTTGTGATGCACTCATCGAAGCAAACATCAACGGACGTAAACAAGTGTTCGAAACTCGATAAACTACAGCAGTTTAGGATACTCTAAAATTCGGAAATCGCCGTTCATGTTGGAGACATCTCTCCACGAATCAATCTGAAAATCAATTACGGCAAACCCGCAGGTTGGTAGATTATCCAATCGTACAGAGGTCAAGCGATTAACCAACTCTGTATACGCAGGATTGTGTCCTACGAGTAGTATCGAATCCAAATCATTATCAACACCTGCAATAAATTCCAATACTTCCTCAGAATCAAAGGTGTACAACTGCGAGTGACTCTCAACGCGGTTAACATCAATCTCTTCAAGAACACCCAATGCAGTATCGGTGGCTCGTTTAGCCGTGCTGTGAAAACAAGCCTGTGGTACTAAATTAAGTTCCGAAAATCGATGTGCTATTTTAGGCACATCACTTTTACCACGCGGGTTTAAAGGTCTGTCGTGATCACGTAAATCAAATGTCCAGTCTGACTTGCCATGACGCAGTAGGATTAATGTTTTTTTCACTCAATGCAAGGTAGCATAAATCACCTATTCGTATTCAACCACAAAGTCCCACATGGTCTCCAAATCGGAAGGACAATCAAAATCCATTCGATCTGTACCACAGTCCCACTTGCGGTTAAAATTTTTGTCGATCAAGTAAGTGGTGCAAGGTGTATCTGCTCCATTTCTTCCCGGGTATATCATGCGAGAGCCGATACCAATGAACGCGGTGTTCTCCCCTATTCCTTGCATCTTTCCACCGTAGTGTTCCACACGCTGCCGTGCTCGTTCCTTCGCTTTGGTTGGTTGAGTGTGAGACAATCGATTTATACCGGCGATGTATTTAGCGTGGTCTCGAGCAGCCGATTGTAATGGCTTGTTTACTTTCAACGCTTCCAATCCGTTTTCAAGTCGCTCTTGGTTGATTTGGCGTATTAGAACTTCTTCAAGTACAACCTAATTAAAGTATTGATTATCAATCGTTTATGGACGTATTTGAAAGGCCATCACGCATAAACTGAGTGCTAATCCAACTGCAATACCGACACGGAATCGGCCTCTTGATATTTTAATCGCACCCATGCTTCTAATTTGTTTGCCTCTTCATCTTTGAGTCTTCCTCTTAAACGGCTATCCCACTCCGTTAGTACAATCAACTTTACCTGATGTAAACTATCGTCCAGAGGTTTTATAGCGTAGTCAATGGACGAAAGTTTGGGGAACAGCACTTTGGCTTCTTCACTTACTTCTTGAAGCGAGGAGCATGACTGTATCACATTTTCAAGCTTTCGATTGAGTACAGTGTTTCTGTCGGTAACCTCCAATAGTTCTAATTGGAGCTGATCCATCAAGTTTTGCTTTTCCCCAATGATAGCTTCCTTCTCAGTTTTTAACGATTGAAATGCGTCAAATGTTCCCATGTTGTGGATGGCGATGTACGTTTTACCGAGTCGATATTCTGAGGACAAACCAATCAACGAATCTTTTTCGTGTTGTGATAACGGTCGTCCGTAAACAAATAGTTCAATGGTATTGAGTGTATCTCCATAAGTGATGCTCGGTTTGATCGCCATGAACTCAGGTGTCTTGAATTGCTCATCAACGTACTTCACGGCTTCTCTTTTAAACACCGATTCTCTCAAGGCATTGCTATAAATAATTACACTTGGCACTGCCACGACCAGCACAAAAAAGGATATCAAAGTTTTTCCCCGTCTTTGAAGCTTTGGATTAACGTATTCTGCGATGGGAAATCGCAGATATCGTACAACGAGCAATGCTGCAAGGCTGATAAAAACTGAGTTGATAAAGAAAAGATATGCAGCACCCAGGAAGTAGTTCATCTGACCGGTAGCCAAACCAAAACCAGCTGTACACAATGGTGGCATGAGTGCCGTAGCAATAGCAACTCCAGGAATCACATTGGTTTTTGATCCCCGAGTACCGGCAAGTATCCCCGCAAATCCACCAAACAAGGCCACGAACAAATCCATAATGCCCGGGGTAGTTCTACTGTCCAATTCTGAATGATCATAACCGATTGGCGCAAAATAGAAGAACACAAACGAAGCAATTACACTGATAATAACGGCTATGAAAAAGTGCTTTAACGCTACAAAAAGTAAGTCTCGATCGAAAGTCCCGACAGCAAAACCAATTCCTGTAATTGGACCCATTAATGGACTGATTAACATCGCACCTATGATGATTGCTGTTGAATTCAAATTCAGTCCGATGCTACATAATAGGATACTCAGGATAAGAATCCAAATATTGAAGCCTTTGAAAACGACATCCTTCCGAATCTGTTTGGATGTTCCCTCTATCTCAACTTCGTCGTGGACACTAAAAATGTCACCAATTAAGTGACGTAAGCTTTGGAGAAAATTCCTTGATACTTCAGATGAGTTCTGTGATTCGTCCGTCATGAATTGTTTACTTCAAGAACTGCAAGTTCCTTAAAAAACCTGAAAATCCAGTTCTTTTCACCGCACTCTTCTTAAACAAGTCTTTAAACACGTCTTCGGTAATCTCTTCCCAGTCCTTGGCCGACATTTCTAACAGCTGTGGTCTATCGTTAAACCTGGTTTCATGATGAGGTTTAGAGAATCGATTCCAAGGGCAAACGTCTTGACAGATATCGCAACCAAATGCCCAATTCTCCATGCTGGATTTGTACTGGTCACCAATTGCATCCTTCAGTTCAATCGTTAAATAAGAAATACAACGATTTGAGTCTATCACACGATCAGCTACAATCGCATCCGTTGGGCATACATCAATACACGCAGTACAACTACCACAGTGGTCTGTAGTGGGACCATCATAATCGAATTCTAAGTCAGAAATAATTTGAGCTAAGAAAAAGAACGACCCTCTTTGTTTTGACAATAACAGGGAGTGTTTGCCAATCCATCCCAGTCCTGCATTGGCGGCCCATGCGCGTTCAAGCACCGGTGCCGAATCCACAAATACTCGAGCATTGAAATCACCAAAAGCTTGTGTCATTTCCGCAGCCATCGACTTTAATTTGTCTTTCAGCACAAAATGATAGTCTTCACCATACGCATACTTGGCGATTTTTGGTGCGTCTTCTCGTTGCTTCTTTTCCGGGAAGTAATTGAACGTTAGGCTTATTACTGATTTAGACCCCTCCACCAAACGAGTGGGATCTAACCGCTTGTCAAAATGATTCTCCATGTAGGCCATCTTCCCGTGATAGCCATTTGTCAACCAGCTCTCAAGGCGTGGTTCTTCCTCCGTGAGTCGTCTGGCTTCACTAAAACCGCATTGGTCAAAACCATATTTTGCCGCTAGGTCACGGACGAACTGAGTACGCTTCGATGTAGCGCTGTGGGTCAAAACAGTGTGTTTAACTGACTTGGTGGAATTTTGCCTAAATGCTCGTAAGCAAGGTGAGTTGCCTCTCTGCCTCGAGCTGTTCGTTGGATGTAGCCTTCTTTTATAAGGAATGGTTCGTAGACTTCTTCGATGGTTCCGGCTTCTTCCCCCACCGCCGTGGCAATGGTATTAATTCCCACAGGCCCGCCTTTAAACTTCTCGATGATGGTGGCTAAAATGCGATTATCCATCTCATCTAAACCACGTGCATCAACATTCAGCGCGTCGAGTGCATATTGTGCGATGTCCAGCTTTATTGTACCATCACCTTTAATCTGAGCAAAATCTCGAGTTCTTCGCAGCAATGCGTTTGCAATCCGCGGTGTTCCTCTACTACGTCGTGCAATTTCATTCGCTGCGGATGTGTCTATTTGGGTCTTTAAGATACTCGCCGAACGTTTGACAATCCCACTCAAAAGTTTCGAATCGTAGTATTCAAGACGACATGTAATTCCAAAACGCGCACGTAACGGTGCGGTGAGCAATCCACTTCGTGTTGTAGCACCAACCAAGGTGAACGGATTAATGGTAATTTGAACGCTCCTGGCGTTGGGTCCCGTATCCAGCATGATGTCGATACGATAATCCTCCATGGCTGAGTACAAATATTCTTCGACCACCGGACTCAGGCGATGTATTTCATCGATAAATAAAACATCCCCCTCCTCTAAATTAGTAAGCAAACCAGCCAGGTCACCTGGTTTTTCAAGAACAGGACCAGAAGTAACCTTTATTCCACTGTCCAGCTCATTAGCAATGATGTGCGAAAGGGTTGTTTTACCCAAACCCGGAGGTCCGTGAAGCAACACGTGATCCAATGCTTCGCCTCGCTGGACAGCGGCTTGAACGAAGATTCTCAAATTCTCCAAAATCTTGTCTTGTCCAGTAAAGTCTTCAAAACTCGATGGACGTAAAACCTGTTCAATGTCTCGATCGGTTCCCGACAAGTTTTCCGGATCTGGATTTAGGTGTTCGTTTTGCACTGTTCAAAAATAGCCGATTAAATCGCTCAGTCATACAACCATTATGCACATACATTTGTCTTGTACTTAAACGTTTACTCTTTACGGTAAAAGACGTACAACACAACATGAAGCACATAAAGATTGGTCTGATCTTCGCGATATTACTTCCATTTGTAGCAATCGCTCAAGTTGCAGAGAGCGAAATCGAATTCAACACCGAAGCGTACAACTTTGGTACAATAGATTTTGGGAATCAAAAAGTTAATGCAACGTTCATCTTCACGAATAATAGCGACAAACCATTTGAAATTAAAGACGTACGAGCCAGTTGTGGCTGTACCGTACCTGCCTGGCCGGAAAAACCAATTATGCCCGGCAAAAAAGGCGTTATCACGGCAACATTTGACCCTACCAATCTTGCCGGAGAGGTAGATAAACACATAGAAATATTTGGGAACTGGACAGACATCATGTCGAAAATTCTAAGTATTCAAGGAACCATTCTTGAGCCAGACCAGGATAAGTTGAACAAGATATATCCGGGTCAGTTCGGGTATCTAAAGCAAACCAAAAACACATTGGCACTGGGAGACATTGTTAACACGCAGGTTTTCACTGATACCGTGGTGTTTTACAACTCCTACAACCTGGATTTAAAAATCAAGGAAGTAACAAAGAAACCCGAATACGTGTCAATTTCTCTAGGTAAAACGACGCTAAAAGCCGGGGATACATCTCGTGCTATAATTCGTATTGATGCACGGAGAATAGCCGATTACGGTTTGATTAATGAAGAGATTGTCTTCAAAACGACAGACCGATCGTACCCATACAAAGCTGTCAAGCTGGCATTTTTTGTTCGAGAAGATTTCTCACAACTTAAGAAGCGTCAGATCAAAAAGAAGCCAAACGCTGTATTAAGCTCAACAGAATTCAATTTTGGTGAAATGCGTGAGGGCGCCGAAAAAAGCATGCCTGTGGTTCTAAAGAATACCGGGAAATCGCCGTTAAAAGTGCTTAAAGTAAAAATAGATTGTGGCTGCACTGCGTTGGACCTAGAAGGCATAACCATAGAACCCGGTACAGAGAAGCATGTAGAATTGTGGTTCGATTCGATGTATATGACGGGCGATGTGAGTAAGGAGGTTGTACTGTTCACAAATGACCCTCAAAACCACATCCTGAAACTTTACATCACTGCACGCGTTCTTAAAAATTGAATTGGTATTGTTTTTGAATAGAGCAAACCGATAAATCTCAAAACTATGCGCACAAAACATCTGGTACTCGTAATTCTAATTGCAGTGACTGCGTCTGTGAGCGCTGCTTACTTTTTTGCAAAGAAATTTCAATCCAAATCTACCGTTGAGGTAGTTACTGAAACCAAACCGACTAGTAATGTTTCGTATTCTGCAAGCACAGCCGGTTCGGTTGATTTTGTCGAGGCATCCAAAAAGACTACACCATCGGTGGTTTTTATAAAAAATGAAGCTCAAGTAGCCCGACGAAGCAGCTTTTGGTTTTTTGATTTTGACCCGTTTGGAAGTATTGGTAAAGTATCAAGCAGTGGATCCGGTGTAATCATATCTGAAGATGGCTACATCGTAACCAACAATCATGTTATTAAAAACGCTCAGAAGCTTTCCGTAGTGTTAAATAATGGAAAAAAAGAGTATCCGGCTGAGGTTATCGGAACTGCTCCCTCAACAGATTTGGCTCTCTTAAAAATTGACGCCAAAGGCTTGAAACCCGTTGAAATTGCTAATAGCGATGAGATCGAAATTGGAGAATGGGTACTAGCCGTTGGCAACCCGTTTAACCTGAACAGTACCGTTACAGCTGGTATTGTTAGCGCAAAAGGAAGAAACATCAACATTGTTCAAAATCAATTCCCCATCGAAAGCTTCATCCAGACCGATGCAGCGATTAACCCGGGAAATAGTGGCGGTGCTTTAGTTAATCTCAAAGGCGAGTTGGTGGGCATTAATACAGCGATAGCAAGTAAAACAGGCTCCTACGTCGGTTACGGATTTGCGATTCCGGCCAACATCGTTGTAAAAATCATAAATGACTTAAAGGAGTTTGGCCAGATACAACGAGGGTTTGACGGACTGGAAGTAGTAGACATAAACGATGAAATCTTAAAAAAGATTGGTGATGTAGAAGACGGTGTTTTTGTATCGAGAGTGAGTGAAGCCAATGCTTCAAGTTTCAAACGAATACAAACCGGCGATATCGTAACTGCTATCGATGGACATCCCATTAAACACAAAGCTGGTTACGATGAACGTTTAGCGTATTACCGACCGGGTGACAAACTCAGCTACACCATTTTGCGAGACAACAAAGAAACAACGGTTGAAGTCACGCTGGTAAACAAATACGGGACTACTGAGTTGAAGCAAACCACCTATCACTATTCAGATGTACTTCATGCAGAATTCGAAGTAATGGGCGCGTTTGAGCTTGAGCAATACGGAATAGACCACGGACTGAAAGTGACTAAGGTTGATAATGGCCGTCTGATGAAAATGAACATCCCTGAAGGGTTTGTATTCGTATCGCTGAACAAGTTCCCTGCTAAAGACGTGAAAGCCTTCCTTAAAAAGCTGGAGGAAACTAAAGGTCAAATCAGAATTGAAGGGATAACGCCTCAAGGGGGGCGTCAATATCTAACATATTATAGCTATTAGTGGCTATTGTGTTTTACTGACATTTTCATTACATTCTCTCGGGCTGGTAATTTGCCCTAGTTTTAAATGAATTTGTCAAGCGTCGTTTCAAGAATAGACGAAGTCTCAAAGGCTTTTCGTGAAACGTTTGGCGAGTTTACCATCGACCAGATTAATTTCAAACCCAATGATGCGAAATGGAGTATTGGGCAAAACATCGACCATCTAATTCGAATTACAGAATCGTACTTTCCAATCTTTGACGAGGTCATTTCCAGAAGTCATCAAGTACGATGGTTTGGCAAGTTCAGATTTATTCAGCGAAGCTTTGGCAATATGATTTTACAGTCTGTTCAACCCAACCACAAAAGGAAGATGAGCACACTAACCATCTGGAAACCCAGCATCAGTGATATGCCAGAGACTATTCTAGATGATTTTTAAGAATCTCAATCTAAACTTAAAGTGTATTTGGAGAAAATGTCAAGTCATTTTGAACGTCGTACTCCCATTCATTCACCTGGGAATGACAACATAATTTACGATCTACAAACAGCGTTTGACATCATAGTTAATCACCAATGGCGCCACTTAAATCAAGCTAAGGAAATCGCCAATCATTTGGACGAACAACTTTAATTTCTGAACGACTTGACGAAGACAATGAATTCGTCGAGATCCTTTTTGTTTGTCCCGGGATCCGTTCTATGGGGTGAAAAGAAAAGTTATGATGGAGTGCGGCTGGGACTTACTCATGGTTACTTGTTAGACAACTCGATGGAATACTTTGAGGAAGGAAACCGAAAATATGTGATTCATAGAGATTTTTTATCTCCTCAAGATATTGATCACGACATCGTAAAAGCCTATCTGCAGCAAGCAGCTGAAATTGATGGCCAGCACAATCCTTAGATGTGAGAGTCGGGTTTTACAATAAAAAATCCGTCGTCGCCCAAACTCTGATATAGTGGCATGAAAATGTACCCATCATACGGAGATGTTATAGGTCCGTCTTGATTGGTTGCTAGCTCTTCTCCGGCGTAAATCTTTTGAAAGTTGGCATAACCAGGATTCATTTTAAATTCCTCGCCTTCTCGAATTTTATACCGACTTATTAGCTTGAAGTAGTTTGTCCTCGTAACCAGTTCTTCTTGTAAAACATCGTGGTGTCGTCTTATTTCGGGTCCAGAAATCGAAGTACAAACACCTGTGCTGTGCAAGCTCAACCAAACAAAACTCTCATGCTTCACTAAGGATTGAGAACTATAGTGTTGCCCGGCTTCATATGCTAATCCGGTATGACCAAGGTCGTTTACATAACTCAGCAAAGTCCCATCCAAAAAACCAGTTAAACCACCAATCACTGGCATAGGGAACGATCTCGTAAAACTGATACTTTGATCCAAATTGTTGGTTACAATAAATGGAATCGTAGGACTTGAAGTTGTGTGCAAGTCAACCACAAACAGCTTTCCGGTAGTATTCGCAATAACATCTTGAAGAATGTCATACACTTCCTTAAGCTCTGCATACTCTGTATGTCGCGTATCCAATCGGTCGTAATGCAAGTCATCAATCAGTTCTCGAGTCCAGATCCGATTCATGTCCTTATACAAGTAGCGCTGGCTCAGACGCGTAGCTTCAAGATTACCAATGATGGCAATAGCTTTTCCTGCAAATTCATATTTACCGGAGTTAAGCTCCGTAAATACCTTGTTTAGCGCACCAATTCCCGCAGTTTCATTACCATGGACTCCACCTATAAACAATACCGTATTCCCGCCATCAACACCGGCTTCACCAATAAATCTGCTTACCTCCAGTGTCTCGTTAAACACCGGAATTTCAAACCGCGCCTCCCTCATCTCCTACTCGCTAATCTTATTTGTGATGTTTAATACTTGAATTATATCGCTCTCGGTAATTATACCCAAGAGTCTATTTTCTTCATCTACAACCGGAAGTGAATCCACACGCTTCTCAGCCATTACACCAACGGCATGACGAGCACTATCATCTTGTTTGATCACCGGGAATTCACGCTGCATGATGTCTTTAACGGCATGGCTATCATCCTGATGCTTTGTATCCGCTAAATAGCGTATTAAGCAATGCGCATCGATAATTCCAACCAGCTGACTATTCGCGTCTTCAACGGGAACGTGACGGATGTTTTGCCAATTCATCATATTTACAACAAGTTCAACGGCATCGTCTTCACCAACTGTAAACAGGTCTGTTTCCATAATCTCACTTACACGTCTAAACTCTTTATTCGTTTTCTTCTCCTTCACGTTTAAGTTTCTCCATTTGTGAACCGGTTCGTCACTGTCTTGATACTCAAGCATTTTCCTGGTAACGTTTATACACGCCTCGTTTGACGTAGATCCTTTGAGCAACTCCGAGAAATTGTTCATTATCCACTTAGCACCTGTTTGCTTTTTGCGGATTCGCCCTTCGATAACCGTCATGTACTTCGAGATATCTTCGCTCTTCACCTTCATCTTGTCTAAACCGGCATAAGCTAGATCGAGCAATTCACGTTCAATTAATCGTTTAGCCGGAACAATCTTACCAAACCAATTGAGGTTACAATCAAGTCCTCTGCGAGCCGCATTATAGAAATTGAAACGAACCTCGTCAAAGTCCATCTTGTTTGGCAAGTCTTTGTATCGCTCAGGTATCCCAACCATTAATCCCAACCAAAATGCGGCATTCGCCATCTCATCTATAACCGTTGGACCGGAAGGTATATATCTGTTCTCTATTCGAATGTGTGCCTTTCCATTACCAACCCCATAACACGGTCGGTTCCACTTGTAAACCGTTCCGTTATGCAAGTTCAGTGCTTTAAGTTTTGGTGTTTCTCCTCGCTGAACCATTTCCCACGCATCTTCATCAATATCCATGTGGAATAAGGCGTTGAAACGAGATACGTTATCTTTGTAAAGATCTGTAATTGAGCGCTTTACCCAATCCTTTCCAAAAGAAACTCTTGGCTCGCGATTCCGAACATTATTAAATGTGTTTCGTGTATTAACACTTTGTTGGAATAAGGCGATTCGTGTTTCACTCCACAGTCTTTTTCCCATCAGTAAGGGAGAGTTTGCCGAAATAGCGAGAACTGGTCCGGCAATCAATTGAGCCCAATTGTATTGATCAACAAACTCATCCGGATCTATTTGTAAGTGAATCTGAAAACTGGTGTTACACGCCTCAAAGAGAATATTAGGATGATGCGTATTTAGCTCATCTCTACCGGAAAGATTCAATTCAAAATCTGTACCCCGTTCGGCATATATCATGTCGTTCAACGCCTTGTATCGATCGTTGGGTGTCATGTGCTCAAAATGCAGGTGAGACTGACTTAAAGTTGGAGCAATTCCGGTTAACAAAATCTTTGTATTCTCCTTAGCAGCAATGCTTTTCCCTTTCCTCAACAAGCTTTGCAGTTGCTTCTCCATCTTAGAAAAGCAATCTCCGGTAAACTCAAATGGGTCAAGGTTAATCTCAAGATTAAATCGCGCTATTTCGGTAGTATAGTGTTCATCGCCAATTTGCTCCAACAACTTCATGTTGTTTAGAGCCGGTTTTAATCGATCGTCAAGTAAAACGAGTTCTTGCTCTGCCCCAATTCTATTGATTTTAGACTCGATCATCCCATTCTCAAGCATGTAGTCTAACGCACGGATTTCGTTTAGCAAGCGCTTTGTAAATGCTCGCTTTTGCGTAGAATCTAAAAACTGAGATATTGCGTGTTCGCCCATACATCGGAATATTAACCAACCAAAAATACACTTTTCCCCTACTTCACCTCAATGAGATTTATCTTGCGGTTTAGAAGTAAGTCATTGAATGACTGGAGTTTGACGGTTTTTAATTCATGATATCGGTCAAGTTGTTCCCGTATTTGAACCTCGAGTTCACGCTTCACGGCTTTGGCTTGTTCAGTTGGACCAAAATTGCCCATGCTTGCCAGCGCATTTAGATGCGCAAGCTTGTTATTTAATTTAATCGGGAAATTTATCGGGTCTTGATTGCTTCGATTCTTAGTCTGATAGAGCATGTTAATAATATCGGATAGCTCTCGTACCAGGCTATCTCCTAACACTTTGATATCATCATCCTTCTTAAATTTCCGATCTCCCATAAATTGGTTCAAACTGCCTTGAAGCGTTTTCATACTTTCAATCGCCTCATGTGTGCTATCAAGCAGCAATACCGACTCATACAGAAAATCGAACTTTTCGGTATAATCTTCCTCGGTTGCTTCTGAATTAGGATTAATATCGATTTGGAATTCTGCCTTTTGGGTGCGGTCTTTAAAGTGTATTCGGAAGTAATACTTACCAGGCTTGGCTCTCGGACCGGCAGTAGACGCCCACCACAATATCATGCCATCCGGGCGTTTGGCGCCTGCATAGCGCATGTTCCAATCAAAGTAATTGACACCTTTTAACGGATTGATGGTTAACGTATCTGCTGAGAATTTGATGTTGCTATAAGTGCGTGCAACTCTTCCATCTGGATCAATCAAATCAA
>Ga0181574_10004617_pt1 | contig 11938 bp, 7 predicted proteins | sample 101ome_24_FD_145600 | JGI IMG/M metagenome (GOLD analysis project Ga0181574, IMG submission 145600) | Coastal salt marsh microbial communities from the Groves Creek Marsh, Skidaway Island, Georgia - 101410AT metaG (spades assembly) | ecosystem: Environmental > Aquatic > Marine > Intertidal zone... | reverse complement strand
AACCTTGCCTTTACCTTCGTCGCCCCATTGAGCACCAATTACTACAACAATATTGCTCTTATTTTTTTGCACTTTTTGATGTAAATGATAAAGTGTAATTTATGGAGTGAGTTGTTTATACCAAAAGAATACTTTAAAAATATTTATATTTTTTGTTTGCGCTGCGCTACAAGGGTGTGCTGTGGTGGGCTCCGTGCTAGTCCCCCTTGAGTCTATTGATCCACCAAGAGGAAAATATAATATTGGGACACAGGTATACTTTTGGACAGACAGCTCTAGAGGTGAAGTGTATACCACGGACCCCACAGACTACAGAGAGCTAATGGTGCAAATATGGTATCCCGCAGAAGGAGGAGGAAATTATCAGAAAGCTCCCCACGTTACATTTCCAAAAAAGTCAATTTCTAGCATTGCTAAAACCGCCGGGTTGCCATCAAGTTTTGGAAACCACGGAACCCAGCTAGTTTCAAACAGCGTTTTTGGGCTTACTCCAATTCAAGGCGAGAAATTTCCACTAATTCTTTTTTCACATGGAGATGGAGGGCTTCTAACCCAAAACACATCTCAAGTTGAAGAGCTAGTAAGCAATGGATATATAGTGATTGCTTGCAACCATACTTATAATGCAAGCATAACGTTTGATAAAGAAGGTAACCCAATTCCTTATAAACAGAACGTCAGCTGGAACGAACAAGCACAATACCACAAAAAATATTATACCAACCTTCTTATTAATTATAGGTACCAAGATTTAGTTTTTTTATTAAAAACGTTAAAACAAAATAATTTAAATGACGGCTCTGTAAATCCATTTAAAAAAAATATAGACTTTGAAAAAGTGGGAGCAATGGGACATTCAATGGGGGGAGGAACAACCTATATTGCAATGCTCAAAAATGACGAAGTCAAAGCAGGGGTTGCTCTTGATGGTTGGTTTTTTGGACTGTTAAATGAAGATGCACAAACAAATACAAAAAAACCATTTTTACACATTGGACAAGAGCAGTTTCTTGATAAAGACATTGAAGGAGACATCAACTCTTCAAAAGATGGAAAAAGGAATTTTGATATTTATAATACGATCTTAGCGACCAACGAAGAAAGCTATGGGGTGTATATCAAAAACAGCTTACACTATTCATATACAGATATGAAATTAATATATAATCAAAAAGCACCACTAGCTTTGCCCCTGGACAGCCTTGGAAAGGTTGACAAAAAAATAGTGGATCAAGTTATGGATAAAACCGTATTAGATTTTTTTAATTATTCTTTAAAAGGTCAGTCGTTTAATATTGAGAAAAACGACACGCATAACAATCAAGTAATTTATAATACACACCCTTAACATCGCCCCAGTCTATAACATTATTTTTCTCAACGTGAGCCTAAAAAAAATTACAAAAAATGTATTGACATCTACGGAAACAATCATCAATTTAGATGAAATTAGCTTCTGAAAGGGTACGAACCCTTAGGAAGCTGTGTGTATATTGTAGCTTTTTATACATATATATAATAGGGTAAGAAAAAAATGACAATAAATAATAAACAAAAATTTGTATATAAATACTCATTTGGAGGTAGAATAATGAGAAAACTACGTATGTTAATTGCACTAGTACTCCTACCAACAATGATGTTTGCACAATCAACAACTGCGAAATTGGCAGGGGTTGTAGCAGACGCTGATGGAAATCCATTGGTTGGAGCAAACGTTGTGGTTGAAGGATCAAACCTTGGTGCAGCTACCGATGAACTAGGTAGATACTATATTCTTGACGTTCCTGTAGGTACTTATGACCTAAGAGCCGAGTATATTGGTTACACTACTGTTGTAGAGGCAGGAGTTAGAACTTCAGTTGGTTTTACAACCACTGTTGACTTTAACCTTGATGTTGCAGCTGTAGCCGGTCAGGCAGTTACAGTAACTAGAGAAAGGCCATTAATTAACCCGAATGCTACTAACACAACTCGTGTTGTTGACAAAGAGTTGATTGACGCATTTGCTGTTAGAGGGGTTAGCAATATTGTAAACCTACAAACAGGTGTTGTTAATGGATATTTCCGTGGAAGTAGAAGTGGAGACAGTCGTTACTATGTTGACGGTGTTCCTGTAAAAGATGTTTATGGGGGTGGAAACCTTCTAAGCGGTAACTCACAAGCAGCCTTGCAAGAAATTTCAGTTCAAACTGGAGGTTTCTCTGCAGAATATGGTGGTGCTAATGGCGGTATCGTAAACATCACTACTAAAACCGGTGGATCAGAGTGGTCTTCTAGGGTTGGTTTTGAAACTTCTTTAGGTGCAGACCCAAGCACAGATCCTGACAAGCTTTATACAGACGGATACCAAAATGTAAACTTTGATTTTGGTGGTCCAATTAGCGATAACATTAAAGTGTACTTATCTGTTGAAAGCAGAGAAAAAGGCGGAGATGTTTCTTACAGTTATTATCCACAGATGGATGCTACGCCTGTGACAGATGCTCCACCAGCTGACTACTACAGCGATGGAACAGATGGCTTAGAGTATGGGCTTGATGCTAATGGCAACAAGATTCATCACATTGAAACTGTAATTAGAAACAATCAGACAGACCCAGCATTATTAGCAGCTGGTGTCGCCGCTTATGATACAACTTATGTTGTTTACAGTAATTATAGACGTATGTATGGTCAACAGCCACAAGATGATAATGAAAGAATTACCATCAACGGTAATATGACTATGGACTTTGGTCCTTTACGTTTAAAACTCGGTACTCAAGCATATGACTATGAAGGACATAGCTACAGCTGGAGCAGAGTATATGGTGGAACAGATGGCTCATTTATTAATGAGGCAGATTTCTCCATGGGATATTTAAATGCTAGATATACAATAAGCCCTCTATCTTATATTAAGGCTTCTGTGTCTCAACAGACATATGAGTCTACAACAGGTAATGAGAACTATTTGCATGATATCGAAGCATATGGTAGAAGAACCAAAGCATTTGGTTCTCCAAACTATTATAAAAGAGATGGTACAGGATTTAACCCTATTTCGCCAGATGAATTTTTTGGTGTAGTTGGTTATGGATTTCAAACATCAGATTATAATACTAGAAAAACAACAACAAACACTATTAGCTTTGACTACACAAACCAAATTGGTTACAACGAGCTAAAACTTGGTGCTTCTATAGACAACCATGAAATCACTAGATATGGCTTAGGCGCCTCTGGTGTTGCAAGAGCAATTTCTCAGGTTGATGCTAACTTCGACGGAGTAGCAACAAACGAAGAAATTATTGCAGCAGGAAGCGATCCAGCTGACTGGAGATTCATTAACTATAGAGCATTGTATGTTACAAATCTAGGATACAATATATATGGTGATGCTTATAATGGTACATATAATCAAGACGATCATATGTTAGCGCCAGCAGAGCCAACACAATCACGTTTCTATATTCAAGATAAGCTTGAGTTTAAAGATGTAGTGGTTCAGTTAGGTTTATCGTTTGAAACTATTGACACAGGTGCAATGGCTCCCGACTCAGATAATGACGGGTACGGAGATTCAGACGGATTTAACAATCTATACTTTAATAGACAACGTGTAAACAGAAACGGTGACGGTAACGGTAACTTTGTATGGAAAAAAGTTAAAAAGGAAACCGCTACTCACCCAAGAATAGGTGTCTCTTTCCCGGTGTCTGACCGTACAGTATTCCGTGCGAACTATGGTACACACTGGCAATCAGTACCTATGTCTTATTTATATCTTTCAGATTCACAGCTATCAGCTGACATCTTAGCTGGTAATGCTACTGCATCTGAGAATCCTGCACTAAAACCAGAAAGATCAACTCAGTACGAAATTGGTATTGAGCAACGCATTGGAGCATTTGCTTCATTAAAGGTTGAAGGATTCTATAAAGAAAGTAAAGACTATTTAACGTTAGCTAATCGTACAGAAGCGTTTACCAACACTGGTGGTGCTGACACTCAGCAAAACTGGGCACAATACCAAAACGGTGACGTGATGGTATCTCAAGGTTTAACAACAAACTTTGAAATGCGCAGAACAAGAGGTCTGTACGCACAAGCAAATTATACGTACTCAGAAGCTAGAGGTACTGGTTCATATGGAGAACAGAACTTCTACATTACTTGGATTGGTACAGACGATGGTTATCCAAAAGCGATGAACCTATTAGACTATGACCAAACACACACTGCAAACATAATCCTTGACTATAGATCCCCTGATGCTACAGGTGCTTTAGCAAACACCGGATTTAACGCGGTGATGAGTTTTGGTAGTGGTACTCGCTATACACCATCACAAATCTATAGTACAGTTTTTGAGAACCGCTGGGAGTTCCCAGAAGGACCAGTAAACTCAGGTACTATGCCTGCATATACTAACTTAGATCTTCGTGTTGATAGAGCAATTAACATTGGTGGCTTAACTGCTAATGCCTATGTTTCTGTGTTCAATGCACTAGACTCTGAACAAGTAAATGATGTTTACCATGGTACAGGTAACGTAGCCGAAGACGGCTGGGTTGCTACTGAAAGTGGGCAGCAATGGCTTGCCAATAGATTATCTGTCAATCCTGATGTGGATGCAGCAGCTATGTACGAGGACAACCTAGCGTTTCCTGGTAGATGGAACAGACCTCGCACAGTAAGGGTTGGTTTAAACATTAGTTTTTAATTAAATAAGAAGGTAAAGAGGTAGATATGAAAATCTTAAAGAATATTACCGTGTTCACAATGGTGATGTTGCTGTCAGTTTCTACTGTTCTTGAAGCGAGAGATAAAAATATTTCAAACTTCAGCAGCTCATCTAACCTTGTGGATTCCACTGGTACGTTCGATGGGAACAAAATCTATGCCGATGTTGCAAACAATGGTCTCTTCCTGGATTATCACGTTTCTGGTGATTCAGCGTTAGAATGGCCAAAAGGCACAGGTGTTCACTCAATCTTCCAGTCCGCACTATGGATGGGAGCAACAGTGAACGGTTCAATTCGAACAATCGTTGGAGATTATACACAAGATATGGGTCCAGGTCCATGGGGAGGTGATCCGCTTGCTGCGGTTCACAGAATCTACAAAGTAGAAAAAAGCATGCTTGCTTCACCGTTAGACTTTGCTGACTTTCAAGAGTGGCCAGTAGAGTTTGGTGCTCCTTGGGTTGATGTAGACGGAGATGGAGTTTATACTCCACTTCCAGCTGGTACAGACCATCCTGAATTTATAGGAGACCAAGTACTTTGGTTTGTTAGTAATGATGGTGACCCTGCGTATAAACTTAATTTTGGTACATCTCCTTTGAATGTAGAGATTCAAACAACTATGTTTGGATTTGACAGGCCTGACGTTTTTGGTGACATGGTGTTCTTAAAACAGCTTGTTATCAATAAAGGTTCAGATGACCTAGTTGACACATATATGGGACTATGGTCAGACCCTGACTTAGGAAATGCTGGTGACGACTTTGTTGGTTGTGACGTAGAGCTAGGTATGGGATATGTGTGGAATGACGGAGACGACTCACAGTACTCTACACTAGATATTGGAACCCCCGCTGCTGGATATGACTTCTTCCAAGGACCAATGGTCCCTTGTGAAGATGGCGATTCAGAAGAGGTGTGTCCAGCTGAGGGTGCTAAAATGTTTGGTACTCGTCATCCAGGTATGAAAAACCTTAAAATGTCATCTTTCGCATTCTACATTAATGGTGATGCGACTTATACAGACCCGTCTGATGAAACAGAGGGGTATTTTTACTTACAAGGTTTAAGAAAAGATGGTAGTGCTTACCCAGCTGAAATCGCTGGAGACCTATATGATCAGAGATTCTGTTTCTATGGTGATCCAAATGATTCTGCAGGTCACAGTACGGCTAACCCTATTGATGGTAACTATGCAGCATCTGCTGACAGACGTTTCCTAATGAGTGTTGGTCCATTTACTATGGCAGCAGGCGATTCGCAAGAGGTTGTGTTTGGTATTTTCCACGCAGCCGGTGGTGACGCTTTAGCATCTGTGGCATATTTAAAAGAAGTTGATGCACTTGCTCAAACAGCATATGACATTGACTTTGCATTGCCAGATTCTCCACCTTCACCAAACGTAACAGCTAGCGCATTTGCAGATCAAATTATTTTGGTTTGGGATGACACTGCTGAAGATTACGTAGCAACTAGTGAGGTTGATCTTGATGAAAACGGTGACCCAACAAGCTTTGTTTTTGAGGGTTACAACGTTTATCAATACGAAACAGCATCAGGTGCTGGTGCTAAGAAAAGATTAGCAACTTATGATGTTGTAAATGGAATTACTGAAATTTACGATACTGTATTTAATGCTGAGCTTGGAGAAAATATTAATATTAGAACACAGTTTGGTTCAGACAGCGGACTAGCACAATTCCACTCTGTTACAACAGATGGATTAAATGGTAATTCAAAACTGATTACAAACAGAGCATATTATTATGCTGTAACTGCCTATGGTTATAATGCAAACGGGATTCCAAAAACACTAGAAAGTAGTCCTGTATATTTAACTGTAAGACCTGAGGTTCCAAACACAATGTCAGTAGCAGAAACAACTGCATCTGCCGGCGATGTGGTTTCAGCAGCTCATGAAGGACCTTCTCAAGGATCTGTAGACATGATTGTTGTGGACCCATCAAAACTAACCGGAGACGATTACAAGCTTACGTTTGATGACGTGATGCCGGATGGCACAGTTGCTGTAAATTGGACGCTTGTTAACGAAACAACAGGAGAAACCCTAGTTTCAAACAATCCAGTTGTTGGTGGTGTTAATACTGCGACCGGCTTAGAAGTTGGTCCTGGCGGAACTCCAGTAGTTGAAGGTTTCCAAGTACAGGTAAACGGTCCACAAGAAGACCTACTATCTGTAAGTGAATGGACTGCCGGATGGAAAGAGAACGGAGAGCTAAGAGACCCTGCGGTGTCTTATGTCCCTTGGGCTAGTTTAGGTCGTACCGGCTATATTATTGAAAATAGAGCTGGTGTGCACTATGCTGCGCCTTTCACTCGTGACTTTGATAGATTTAACTATTGGGAGTCAGATGATGTAGAGCTAGACTTTAGTACACCATCAATCGGATGGGACTACATTTCTGAGGTAGTTGTCGATTATGCTCCTTTCTCAACATACAGACACAATTTTGCTACTGGTCAAAAAGAGCAAATATATTCAGGATGGTGGGAATATGATGGCGACGGTACATTTAATTTAGGTGGCTTTGCGGGACACTCATCTGGTGGTGTTGGTCCTGTGTATGGTGCATTAGCTTGGGAACCTATCTATGCTTTCGTAGGGCACATAGATTCTCCATATGATCCATCTAAAGAGGCTCAATATATTGCAGACAACGACCTAATTACATCAGGTGGTTGTGGATGGGCATATGTTTGTGATAACTACACTACAAGTGGAGCAACAATCACTTACCCATACATGACAGCAACCCTGTTTACTGACTATTTAGGGTCAGGTGTATTGCCTACTGCTGACGGATTAACAGCATGGGGTAGTTCATGGGCTGCAGGCGGTGCAAGTTCTGTCGTGTTCGAAATGAGTAAACCAAACTCATCAGCTGATACATTTACCTTCTCAACAGCTGGTTTAGAGATGGCTACAAACGATTACGATCCTGATAGAATAACTGTATGGCCAAACCCATACTACGGATATAATCCTGAAGAAAGAGATGCACTAGATAGAAGAGTTATGTTCAGTCACCTTCCAACAGAAGGACCTGCAACAATTAGAATCTTTGCTCTAGATGGAACTCTAGTAAGAACAATTAAGCACAACGATACAGGTTCACAGCACACTTACTGGGACATGAAAAACAACTTCGAGCTTCCAGTTGCTAGTGGAATGTACGTGGCGCACGTAGAGACTAACAGAGGAGATAAAATCCTTAAGTTAGCTGTAATTCAACCAGAACAACGTCTTGACGTTTACTAGGATAAGGAGAATATGAAAATGAAAAATACATTTAAAATCTTCCTTGGATGCGCAGTGTTAGTTTCAGCTTTAACCGCTGGTACAGTAAGATCACAAGGTACTGCTGGTGCCTCACAGCTACTAATTCCAGTCGGTACTGAAACAGTCGCACTTAGCGGAACAAACGTTGGAACGGTAGCTGGAGTAGATGCATTATTTACTAATGTAGCTGGTTTAGCTAGACAAACTGGGTTACAAGGAACAGTTTCAACCACCTCATACATTGCCGATATTGACGTAATGTATGCAGGTATGGTTGTACCAATGGGAGAAACTGGTACATTTGGTATGACAATTAAATCACTTGATTTTGGTGACATTCCAAAAACCACTGCTTTCGCACCAGAGGGTGACGGGCAGACATTCTCCCCAAGTTTCTTCACGGCAACCGCAGGATTTGCTAGAGCATTTTCTGATCGTGTTAATGTCGGTATTGCAGGAAAACTAATTTCTGAAACTATAGAAGAAACATCTGCTACAGGTATGGCTTTCGATGTTGGTGTACAATATCGTTTTCCAAACCAACCATTAACATTTGGTGTAGCAATGAAAAATGTGGGTAATAGAATGCATTATGATGGTATTAACTTAGACCAGGACATGGTTCCTGTTGACTCTGAGTCAGGATCATCAGCTGAAACGTTTAGAATTGTTGCTGACAACTTCGCGTTGCCAACAAGTCTAGACCTTTCTGCAACTTACTCTTTATTAAACAATTTAGATGTAAGTGCTACTTTTACTAATCATTCATACCAGACTAACACATTAGCTCTTGGAGCTAAATACATGTTAGGTTCGTCATGGTTTGGTGCAGCAACTACAATGACTGTTGGCGACGACGATCAGCCAACAGGCGTTTCAGATGCTGACTGGGATGAATGGAGTGGAACATTCTGGGGCCTATCAATGGGTGCTGGAGTATCTATTCCTGTAGGAGACTACTTAATGCATGTTTCATATGCTATGAGAACTGCTAATGAGTACTTTGATGATCACAGTACTATGCAGGTTACATTTGATTTCTAAAACTGTTCAAATAGTTTAGAAAATGAAATAGTTAAAGGGCTCAGAAATGAGCCCTTTTTCTTTATATCATCGAAACATTAATTCAATATTGTTCTTTAATAAATCGGAAGGAATGTTTTGTCCAAGGAAATATCTACCGGATGCATCATCAAAAAATATTTCCCAATGCAGGTGGGCACCCTTTTCATTTTTTAGAGCGCCTGAAGAAGTTCCTGTGTTTCCCGAAAACCCTATGACTTCTCCCTGCTCCACAATGCTGCCCGGCACCAGGTCATCCACGATTGATGAAAGATGCGAATATACAGTTATAGTGCGATATTTATCCGTTATGCTATAGCCGTGATCAATAACCACAGACCTACCCAATAAAATAAAATTATAGATGTCGTCTGGTGTTTTTCCTACTTGTGCAGCCATGTCTAAAAAAGAGTTGTATGTCTCAATATCAACATCCTGTTGATATGCGTTGCTTCTAATAATCACACCAGCATATGATGCGCGTATTGGATAGTTAAGCGGGGCAGAAAAATCAATTCCCATATGGTACCCAGATCGATAATCCCTTTTTGCATTGGGCAATAAATTCAGATAATCAGGCACAAGATATTCCTCTGCCGGAAGAATCAACTTGTTTTTTAATTCGCTCGCGTGCAAAAAAACCTCTTCGTTTTGATAAAACAAATACCCCTCTTTATCCAGAATCTCGTCAGTGACGCTCAGGCTTGATGTGGGCGCAGCACAACCTCCCAAAAATAGTAAAATAAACATGTATAGATATTTAGTTTTCATCAATCTTTATCACATAGGTGGCATTCTTATACATAAGGGCAATCTTTTTTATTTCTTTATTCAAATCGGTCCAAACCGTAATAATATCATTATCTAAAATTACATTATTTATTTTATTATCATCCCTATCTTTATTTAGCTCTTTAATGTCCATACGATATAGCCTTAGGCCGCTTTCTTCGGTGCTAAAAAGATACCTGACCTTAATTTTTTTACCATTAAGCAGGTGATACTCTTCAATCCAAGAATCTTCTTCTGAAACCACCTTGTTCAAAAAAATTATATTAAAGATATTTTTTTCTAAGAATGATTGATTTTCATATTCAATATCTTCACCTAATATTGTTTCACCAAACCAGCTATTTGATGATAAACTAATTGTATCATCTTCAATTTCTAGCATAATTACATTGTCAACTGAAAAAATTTTGAGATCTTCATTAAGCCAATACTCCAACGAAACCGCGTATTCTATCTTATTGGTAGCAAAAATTTGACAACAAAGCAAGGCCGCGATATAAACAGCTCTTATCAATTTATTAAAACGGTTGAAGCAATTAAAAAATATAAAGCAACCCCTATTATGTCTATCGCTGTAGTAACAAAAGGGCCTGTAGATATTGCTGGATCAAAATTAAGCTTTTTAAGAATAATAGGCACACTAGCCCCCACTGCGGTTGCAATGGTCATTGAACAAAAAATGCTTAAACCTATTACAAAACCTAGATTAGACATAGGTGTTCCTGTAATATATTCTGAGGCTAGACCCACCAACAGGCCGTATGCAGCACCCAACAAACTCCCCACAACCACCTCTTTTAAGATTAACGGTACAGTGTTGGTGACATCCACCCTTCCTGTGGCAAGCCCTCTAACCACGATCGTTGAAGACTGTGTACCAACATTGCCTCCAACGCCAATTATAACCGGTATAAATGCAGCTAAAACAATTATTTGCTCTAAAAGACTGTTAAAGTAGCTGATAATGCCAGCAGCACAAATACCTCCGACAAGACTTGCAAGTATCCAGGGTGCTCTAGATTGCGCATTTTCAAGCGGAGATTTTAAGAGAATTTCCCTGTCTTTTCCTACACCAGCCATTTGTAAAAAATCTTCAGAAGCCTCTTCCCTTATAATGTCGACGACATCATCTATGGTAACAATACCAAGAAACCTGTTTTGTCTGTTTACAACTGGCAAGGCAAGGTAGTTATATTGAGCCACCTTTTTTGCTACCTCTTCCTGGTCGGTGTCGGTAGTTGCTGCCTGAATATCCTTGATCATAATATCCTTTAGCCTTTTAGAGTTTTTTGAAGTTGCTAATGTTCTTAAAGACACAACGCCAACAAGTTTTTCTTTGTTGTCTAATACATACAGATAAAATATTTTGTCATTTTCAGGAAATGACTGTAGCTGTTTAATACTGTCTTTAACAGAGGTGTTCTGATTAAGAGTAAATGTTTCTTTTGTCATAATGCTTCCAGCGCTATCGTCAGGATAAGACATTATTTCTTCAACTTCCTCTTTGTCGTCGACTTCAATTGTTTTTAAAATTTCGTTTTGCTTGTCTTCAGAAAACATACCAATAATTGTTGCTTGATCGTTTGTATCAAGATATCTGAAAATCTTCGAAATTGTTTTTGAGCTTTCATTTTCTAATACCTTTTCAATTAATGACTCATCCAGCTCTTCTAATAGCCTTGCTTTGTGCAGTGCAGTGGGACATAAACTAAAAATTGTCTTTTGATCGTATTGATTTAAGCTTCTCATTATAAGCGCAACATCTGCTTGGTGTGTTTTTCTTAATATTTTGGTAATGTTAGTGTGAGCGCTTCTCCTTAAAAGGCGTTGCATGGTGCTTCTCAGTACAGAGATTTCAGTGGAAAAGATAGCTTTTTTCATTGTATTGGATTTTCTATAAATTAACTCTACTTTATAATATATTAAAGCGATAGTAAATGGCCAAAATTACAAAACAGAGCGAAAATTTTTCTAAATGGTATACAGATGTTATACTTGACGCAGATTTAGCTGACTATGGCCCGGTTAAAGGTACAATGGTAGTAAAGCCTTA
>Ga0181574_10004615_pt1 | contig 11940 bp, 10 predicted proteins | sample 101ome_24_FD_145600 | JGI IMG/M metagenome (GOLD analysis project Ga0181574, IMG submission 145600) | Coastal salt marsh microbial communities from the Groves Creek Marsh, Skidaway Island, Georgia - 101410AT metaG (spades assembly) | ecosystem: Environmental > Aquatic > Marine > Intertidal zone... | reverse complement strand
ACTACAACGACAACACGGTTGATGCGGCGCATTCACTATTGTTTTGCGGTGGTCCTGTCAACTGCTCCGATGCCTCGTCACCGACCTATGGTGGACTGATGCGTAATTTTGATTCCACTCAGGATTCGGAAACAATCTCGGTATTCGGTCAGATTGATTTTATCCTCAGTGACACCTTAACGCTCGGAGTTGGTGGTCGTTATACGACAGAGGACAAGGATGCCAACGGGAGAAAGTGGGTAAGCGCTCCCGGAGATGGTTCAGGAGGGTTTGCGGGTCATCAGATGGGTGGCGGAACACCCTTACCCGGGACCGATTTTGCTGGAGGTGGCGGTTGCACCTCGCTTCCTTCGCTTGGTGGACCTCGACGAGACCTAAATGGGGTAACGGTTGGATGCTATGGTCCACTCATAGCTGGATCGAATTCCGGTGATTTTTCTCGTAGCGAGAGTGATTTTTCACCCAATATTGTTCTGACTTGGCAGCCTAGCGACGAAAATATGTTGTATGCCAGTTACTCAGAAGGGTTCAAAGGTGGTGGCTATCAATTGTGGCCAGTCGGTGGTGGTGCTTTGACAGAAGCCGCTGTTGATTTTGATGGAGAAGACGCCGAAAGTTTGGAGGTCGGTGGCAAGCATACTTTGCTAGACATGACGCTTCAGGTTAATTGGTCTGCTTGGTCTACAGAAATAAAAGGCCTTCAAGTCTCGGCGTTTGACCCAGTCATCCGTGCACAAAATATCGTCAATGCGGGTAAGACCTCGTCTGAAGGTATTGAGGCAGATTTAAACTGGCTGCCCGACAATTCACATCGAGTAACAGCCTCATTTGCCTACCTTGATGCCATATACGATTCTTACGAGGGTGCTAACTGTTATTCAGGTCAGTCCGAAGCAATGGGATGTGTTGGTGGAGTGCAAAGTCTGACGGGCCAGGATGTCTCGTTCTCTCCAGAGCTTCAATACAACCTGTCGGTTGATGGGGCTTATCCTGTTGGGGACTCCTTGGAATGGGGCTGGCGTGCTGCTTATCACTGGATGGATGATCAATTTATAGGCACTCAAAACCACCCAACTGCGGATATCCAAGATTCCTACAGCAAGGTTAACGCGAACTTATTTGTAGCGAGTCAGGATGGTAAGTGGCGCGTGTCTCTAATCGGTCTTAATCTTAATGACGAGAATGTGGGAACGGGATCAAATCATGGTCGCATGATGAACCTGCAGCCGGATCCGACAGCGACACCAAATATACCTACGCTTGTATTTATGGCGCCTGGCCGCCAGATTGCTATTCAGGGGCGCTATAACTTCTAAGTAAGAATTAGAACCAAAGAGGAAGCGGGGGGATTTATATCCCCCTTTTTTTGGAGATTAAGGAATCATGTGGAAGAACCTGCCAGCTCTCGCCTTTGCAAGTGCTTCACTAGCGAGCTTTTGCTACATCGAAATTGTGTCGGCACAAAGTGAGGCTACCGAACGTCTGCTCGAGAGAAACAAGATGTTCACCAAGCAGATTATTCAGGTCGCTGAAAATGTCTACACAGCAATCGGATATACGGTCTCCGCCAATAGCATGATCGTTGGTGACGACGGCGTAGTTATCGTTGATCCGGGTCAGCTACCGACCGCCTCGGCATTGCTTCGACAGGAATTCGAGAAGATAACTGACAAGCCAGTCCGAGCAATCATTTACACACATGGCCATAATGACCATACCAACGGTGCCATTGCTTTTTACGAAGAAGACAAAGATATACAAATTTGGGCTCGTCCAAATTTTAAGGCTGAAACCACACGCCAAGCCGAGGTGGGCCTCGCTGCTGGTGCGAGACCGTCGAATACGCAAGGATTTGATCTCCGCGAGGAGCAAAAAATAAGCGTTGGTATCGCGATTCCGCCTCCAAGACCACCGCGAGGTGGTGTCAATGCGGCAGGCACAGTGACTGCGTCAAAGAGAAAGTCGGGGACAGTCCCCCCGACGCATACGTTCGACGAAGATCGGATGTCGCTGGAAATTGCGGGAATCAGCCTAGAGCTGGTAGTGGCGCCTGGGGAGACCGAGGATCAGCTGTATGTTTGGTTGCCAGAGCAACGGGTACTTTTCGCCGGCGACAACTTTTATCAGTCCTGGCCCAATATTTATCCATTGCGTGGCACAGCCCGGCGCTCGGCACGTGACTGGATCGCCAGCCTGGCGAATATGATGGCAGAAGACCCTTTGGTTCTGGTGGGTGGTCATACAACACCAATTACCGAGGATACGATGACTGTCCTGACCAACTACCACGACGCATTGAAGTGGGTTCACGATAAAACGATTGAAGGGGCTGGAAAATACCTTACACCCGATGAGCTGGTCGAATATGCGGCGCTACCTGATCACCTAGCAGATCTTGACTATCTGCAGGATTACTACGGCAGTGTTTGGGGGACAGTCAGAGATATCTATGCACAAGACCTAGGTTGGTTTGACGGTAATGCACTGAATCTTCACAGAGAGAACCCTGCAAAGCAGGCCCAGCGCATGGCTGACCTTGTGGGTGGCCCGGATGAATTGATGCGGAAAGCGATAGACCAAATGGCGTCTGGGGACGCGCTGGGTGCAGCCCAACTAGCTTGGCACGTTACCAAGCTTCAACCGAAAAATGCTGACGCTTTTCAACTCTTGGGTGAAGCGTTGGCCATAATCGCCGAGCGCACATTTAATGCACCCGCTCGAAACTACACATTCTCGTCGTCTAATCGCTTTCTCGAACACGCAGATGCACTGCGTAACTAGTTTATCCAAGACGAATTCGCGAGATTAATATTACTCGCTACCATCTGCCTGGCCGCCTGTGCGGCTGCTGAGCAATCGAATGATTCGAGGCCAAATATTTTGCTAATCGTAGCAGACGATCTCGGTTATTCGGAGGTGGGTGTCTACGGGCGCGAGATAGAAACGCCGACCATCGATAGACTCGCGGAGACCGGGGTTCGCTACAGCAGATTCTATGCACACTCGAATTGTTCCCCGACTCGCGCCATGTTGTTCTCGGGTATGGACAATCATCTCGCCGGTCTAGGCGCGATGCGGGTCTCAATCTCTCCCAATCAAAAAGGCCAACCCGGCTACGAGGGATACCTCAACCATCGTACTGTTTCATTCGTCACGTTACTCCAGGACTCCGGGTATAAGACCTATATGACCGGTAAGTGGCACCTGGGCGAGACGCCTGAAACGCTTCCTGCTGCCCACGGTTTCGACCGTTACTTCTCCCTGACAAAGGGCGGTCCTCCTGGTGGACATTTCAATTTAAATGGGGCTCGCCCGGGAGCAAAGGGTGTCTATTTTGAAGACGGTGTGGATCGCACCGGCGCAAAAGCATACAGTTACTTGAGCAGTCCATGATAACTAGCGTTACTGCCACTTAATCTGTCGTGCTTTAGACCTCCCTTCCATTTTCCCCGGTTAGTCAGTCCAACCCTCTGCTAATGATTGCATCTACTGCTGCATAGGTGGATACGGCGAATGGCACGCAATAAGTTAGTGGCACTTTCCAGTAAAGATCCGGCGAGAGGCTGCAAGCCAGAATGAGATTTCCTTGATTAATGGCGATCAAAATAGTTCCGACGATCAGAGACACCCTAGCGCTTCGAGTTACGACAGGCTTACTTGTCGCAATTTCCACCCAATGCTGTAGTGAAGATTCTCTGTGCTGAGGCATAGTTGAAGCGTCCAATGACTCCCTTAAGCAGAGTTGAGAGCGGTACCTACGACCAAACTATCGAGTCATTGTCAGGTTTGGTGAAGGAGCGCTATGAGTCTGCGCTGTCATGGCGAGCTGAAAAAGGTGGAGGGCTCTCAGGAGATTCAAAGCCCTCCACAAGCCCAGTTCCCCCACCCAACACTACATAAGAGCACTCGGGAATGTGTCCTTAATAGAATTAACTCATAAGGATTTTAGAATTTATCAGTTATGCAGTATCAGTCGAGAGTGAGGTCCCGTTTCGAGGTATTTACACTCTTTTCTCAAACGGTTACAGGCTCGCGCATCGTGACGAACTCCTCGGCACTAGTAGGGTGCACACCGATGGTTCGATCAAAGTCCTCTTTGGTCGCGCCACAACGCATGGCAATTGCCATACCCTGAATTATCTCACCAGCATCAGGACCAACCATGTGTAGCCCAACTACACGGCGAGACGCATTTTCCACGACGAGTTTCATCATTGACCGCTCTTCTCTTTTGCTGAGGGTGTGCTTCATCGGCTTAAATTCAGACCGGTATATTGATACGTCAGCATGTCGCTCCCGAGCTTCACTCTCGGTCAAGCCAACTGTCCCAACAGTGGGCTGACTGAAAACAGCAGTAGGAATGAATTCATAATCTGGAGATCTTACTTTCTCGCCGAACTGACCTTGCACAAAAGCCATTGCCTGGGCAATCGCAACAGGGGTGAGTTGAGGTCCGCCGATAAGATCCCCCAGCGCATATATGGATGGCTCGTCGGTTTGAAAGTAGTCGTTAACGCGGATAAATCCATAATCATCCAACTCAACTTTGGTGCAATCTAGGTTTAAGTCACTGATGTTAGGTTGTCTACCCGTGGCACATAAAATTGCGTCGGCCTCTAGTTCATTGCCCTCCTCAAGTACCGCGTGGTAACCGTTACTAGATCGATAAATGGCTTGGATCTGGCTATTGAAGCGCAAGTCGACCCCGGACTTTCGAACTTCATTAGCGAGGAAGGTCCTAATATCTTCATCGAACCCCCTCATAAACAGATCTCCTCGATATAGTTGTGTCACTTGACTGCCGAGACCGTTGAAAATTCCCGCAAATTCGGTAGCGATATAACCGCCTCCCAAAATTAACAGTCGCGATGGAAATTTTTTCAAATCGAAAATTTCGTTAGAAGTGAGCATGAATTCACTACCGGGAAATTCAGGAACGTAAGGCCATGTACCAGTGGCTAAGAGAATGCGCTCGGCAGAAAAATGTAGGCCATCTACCTCTACGGTATGCGGTGATAGGATTCGAGCGCGTCCATGAATGATTTCTACGCCGGGGGCCTGCAGTAGCCCCTCGTAAATAGAGTTTAGGCGCGAAATTTCCTCCGTTTTATTGTCTCTCAATAGAGGCCAGTCCAGTCGGCTACCACCGACTTGCCAGCCGAAGCCAGCGGAGTCTACAAATGCTTTGCCAAATTCGCTGGCATACACATAAAGCTTTTTCGGTACACAACCCACGTTCACACAAGTGCCTCCCATGTAGCGGTCCTCAGCGATTGCGACTTTTGCCCCGGTTGATGCGGCCACGCGGGCGGCTCTGACACCACCTGAACCGGCGCCAATCACGAAGAGGTCATAAGTAAATTCGGTGGATTTTTTACTGTTCATCAACGTATTCGCCTGGAGCCTGAAGCAGAAGATAATGAGATTGTGGAGTTTTGCACTATCGAAAATAAACGGAGAAAAAGTCCTAAAACGTCTTATCTGACGCTCGTTTCTTAAGTTCAGAAAAGTCGTGAGAGCCACGCTCCATCCTCTCGGTATGGTACTTACAGAGTGCTGGTCTCTAGGCGTTCTAGGCTCTAATTTCATCGAGATTTCAGTGTTTTTCAGGCGCTGAATCCTAAGTGAGAACGAAAATCTTGCCTCGCGATTTCCCCAGCGGCATGAGCGGCGAGAGGTTTTTTTCGGCGGCGTTGCGCGCGCTGAATGTATTGGCGTACCCCTGCTAAAGGCGATTTGGGATTTAGTTTTTTTTGGTGACGACGATGACTCGCATCTCTTGCTTCCCGTCGTGCCTGCAGGCTGAGGCCGTAAGGTCGTCAATGTACACTGCGAGCACTAGTTACTGGGGCCTAGATGGAAGCTTGATAAAGTCGGCGCGGTTTTTCAGCGAACGCATCGTTAGCTAGCTGGTTGACTGAATTGATAAGGGTTGGCGTCTCAGATAGGCAGTCAGGTGATTTATTATGAGTATGTAACAACGCTCTTCAGCAGCAAACTAACCAGCATCGACTGACGCGATACACCCGTTTTGGCAAAGATGGATCTAAGCTGAGCTCGCGCTGTGTTTCGGGCAATACCAAGTTCTGCTGCGGCCTGATCGAGGTTGGCGCCTTCTGCCAGTAATTTGGAGAGGGCTACTTCTGCTTTGGTGAGGCCATAGAGCGACATCAGAATGCGCGTTTCAATCTGGAAGCTACGCTCGGGTTCGTTGATAAAGACGATCATGTGGGGTGTGTGGCCCGGTTCCACGGTCTTATCGATCATCATGGGCTTGAGCAGGATCTCGAGATCTGCCTTTCCTGATGGGCGCTCCACGGATAGCGCGTTGGTAGGCGCTGGGTCCTGATTACGTTGAGCAACCACAATATCTTCAATAAAGCCGTTCAGTTTGCTTCTGGCTGATGGGCTCTCGAGGTGTAACTGTTCATTGACCACCGATAGGCCGTCTTTTTCTCGTATCAGCGTGTCCGCTACGGCATTGCGCGAAACTATTTTGCCCCTCTCATCCAACGTAACCACACCAACAGACTGTTTTGCGATGGTCGAACTGTAAAGCTTGCGCTCCTTGTCGAGCTGGATGAGCTGCATGCCATTAGCAACAGCGCGCTGGATGTGACTGGCCAACATCTCAAGGAACTCGCGCTCCTGTGGCCCAAAGTTATCGGCGGACTTTGGTCGACAGAATCGCACACTAAAGCGAAGCCCGTTGGCATTGCGCAGATCGACGCCAATCATGTGATAAATGTCGATAGGCGCCATGCAGTACTTGTAGAGCTCGGTGCGCTCCAGGGTACGGTACGGCACGCATTCATCCAGCGAGGTGACCTTGCCCCACGGGAGGTTGGTCATGAGGTTGGAGGTGTAATAGCGATCCGTGTAGGGATTGTCGTGATCATCGACAAAGGTCTTTGGCAGTGCCTCGCACGAGACAAACAACAACCCCCCGTCATCGCCCTGCGGCTCGCGCATGGTGATCGATGCAAAATTAGAATCAATGATGCGGCGAGTCTCTGCTAGAAACGCACTGTACGGGTCCTCTTCGATGTGTCCATCGTAGAGGAAACCAATCAGTTTCGAGAGTTCCGCTATGCTTGGTTGATTCATAGGGCTACGTACGGACATCCCAGTCACTCTTTAGGTTCCTTAGTTATCAGAAAGACCTAATGCCGTCCAGCGCTAGCTAGCTTTCGCCGCCATTTCGATGGCGATTTCCTCAATCAGATCTTCCTGACCACCAACGGTCCTTCTTCGAGCCATTTCGAGCAGGATTTCGTGCGATGGAACACCGTATTTGGTCTGTGCTCGCTTGGCAAACAGCAAAAACGAGGAGTAGGCGCCGGCATAGCCCAGTACCAACGCATCTCGGCTAAGTCGGACTGGTTCATCCATGATAGGTAGGACATGATCTTCAGCGGCATCGGCCAGTTTGAAAATATCGATGCCTGTCTCCGCGCCCATGCGCTCTAGCACGGCTGCCATGGCTTCAAGTGGCGTATTCCCAGCACCTGCTCCCAGACCGGCCGCGGAGCCGTCGATACGGTCAGCACCGGCATCAATGGCTGCCAGTGAGTTGGCAACGCCCATTGCCAGGTTGTGGTGTCCATGGAAACCGATTTCGGTGTCGCTCTTGAGGTTATCGCGCAGTAAACTGACCCGATCTGTCACGTCTTGCGGCAGCATGTAGCCTGCAGAGTCAGTGCAGTAGATACAGTTGGCGCCGTAGGACTCCATCAGTTGGGCCTGCGCCAGTAATTCCTCAGCAGACACCATATGCGCCATCATCAAAAACCCCACCGTATCGAGGCCCAGATCACGGCTCAGGTTGATGTGCTGCCGGGATACGTTGGCTTCGGTGCAGTGCGTGGCCACGCGAATCGTGGTGACGCCACAGTCGGCCGCCATGCGGAGATGATCGACAGTACCGATGCCCGGTAGCAGCAGGGCAGAGATGCCCGCCTGCGATACACGCTCAACCACCGCCCTCAAATAGGTCTCGTCACTAGCGGCGGGGAACCCATAGTTGACCGAGGCGCCACCCAAGCCGTCCCCGTGGGTAACTTCAATGAGTGGAACGCCAGCATCATCGAGTGCACCGGCAATATCGACCATTTGATCAACGGTAATCTGGTGCTGTTTGGGGTGCATGCCGTCGCGAAGACACATGTCATGCAGGGTGACCTTACGTCCTTCAAGCTTCATTCTGCGTGTCCTTATGCCGTGCGCCGCTGAGCGATCATTTCTGCGGTTCGAAGCCCCGCTGCTGTCATGATGTCGAGGTTACCCGCGTACTTGGGAAGAAAATCACCCAATCCTTCCACTTCGACTGAAATGGTGATGCGGTTGCCGTCAATGATGGGCGGGTTGTTGAGTTGGTAACCCGGCACGTAGCGCTGTACCTCTGACACCATGGCATTAATGGAGTCGCGTATCGCGGCTTCATCCGGCGCGTTTTTGGTCAGACAGTGGATGGTATCTCGCATCACCAATGGCGGCTCGGCTGGGTTAATGATGATAATGGCCTTGCCCTCATCGGCACCGCCGATCTGAGAAATGGCCGATGAGGTGGTGCGAGTAAACTCATCGATGTTGTCTCTTGTGCCCATTCCGACCGATTTGGAGGCCACGGTGGCGACGATTTCGGCATAGCTCACAGACTGTACGCGACTGACCGCATGAACCATGGGGATAGTGGCTTGGCCGCCACAGGTCACCATATTGACGTTTTGGGCGGGGCCGGTGTCCAACAAACTATCGAGGTTTACCGGAGGAATGCAGAAAGGACCAATCGCCGCAGGTGTTAGATCGATCATGGTGGCGCCCAGCGTCGTGACCTTACGGCTATTTTCGGCATGCACGTAGGCGGACGTAGCGTCAAAGACGAAGTCGACAGGGGACTCGTCGAACCCGGCCACCAAACCATCAACGCCCTCGGTCGATGTTTTGAGTCCGAACTCACGCGCGCGCTGAATACCTGCCGATTCTTCGATACCCACCATCCAGGTGGCCTCGATGAATTCGCTGCGCTGGCACTTCATTAACAGATCGGTTCCAATATTGCCCGGCCCGATGATTGCGGCTTTTGCCTTAACTGTCATACATCACCCTGTTTATACGAATCGGCAGCCTACACTGCAGTCGTCGAAGCCTTCGCCCGACATAATCAAATGCATTTCATTACCTGCTTGCACGGGTTCGAGCGGCACGACCGAGCCCGACAGAATCACCTCGCCAGCCTCGAGCGCAATGCCATAGGCACCGAGGGTGTTGGCAAGCCAGGCAACGGCCGTTAACGGATTGCCCTGCACGGCACTACCCATGCCCGAGCTAAGCGGTGCACCGTTCTTAGTGACGTCAACACGGATGTTGGGCAGGTCGAGTGCTCTTGGGTCGAGTTCGGTATCACCCACCACGAAGACGCCGCAGCTCGCGTTGTCCGCTATGGTGTCCTGAATGGCGATTTGCCAGTTTTCGATACGCGAGTCGACAATTTCAAAGCAGGGCATGACGCACTCTGTCGCAGCCAATACATCCGCTTCGGTGTTGCTGGTGCCAGAGAGCGTCGATTTTAGACGAAACGCTATCTCTCCCTCGGCACGTGGAGAAATCATATTCCCAGCAATGGGAATGTCTGCGTTATTGGCGTATGCCATGGCATCCGTCAGAAAGCCAAAGTCAGGCTGAAATACGCCCAACATTTTCTGCACTGCGTCCGAGGTAACGCCTATTTTCTTACCGACGATGGTCTCTCCGTCCAGCTCCATGCGGAGCGACAGCATGACGCGAGAAATCTGGTAGGCATCCTCGATGGTAATTGAGGGGTGGGACTGGATGAGCGGTTTGATGGGCACCTCGGCGCGCATCGCGTCATACAGCGCTCGCCCCAAAGTGGTGTGGTCAGCCTTGGATAGGCTCATGGTGCCGCTCTCCGAGTTAGTTAGCGAGAAATGACAGACAGCGCTCGTTAAAGAGGTCAGGGTATTCGGACATCACCCAGTGTCCGCAATGATTCACAAGCTCTGCCTGGACAGTGCCTTTCATCCCCAGCACCTTCCAGGTGCCCGACGCTGGGCAGAAGCGGTCTTCCGTACCCCAAAAAACAAGGGTTGTGGTATCGATCTCAGACAATCTGTCCGTCAAATCCGGTATTTGCATCGTAGCGAGTACGTGGGCGTTCTGGGTTTCTAGCGTTGCCCAGCGCTCGTCGACCAGTTCCTGATCAACATTTGCAGGGTCATATACCAACTGCGTGAGCAGCTCCGCCAGGACGGACTTGGTGAATTCCGGAGATCCCATAGGGTATTTCACCATGGCCTGTATGCCGGGCATGGAAAAGTAGTCCTCGCGCGATTCGATGCCGCCGGGAGCCATGAGAATGAGTTTTTCAATGCGCTCAGGGTCACGTAGCGTTAAGCCCAGAGCTACGGCACCGCCAAGCGAGTTACCCACGAGGGTCGCCTTATCGACACCAGCGTGGTCGAGCAGGGACTCTAAACCGTCAACAAAGAAATCCAGCGTGTGGTCGACATCCTGTGGCTTTGACGTTTTGCCATAACCCCACTGGTCAAAAACGATGCAACGGTATCCGCCCTGTTGAAAAGCGGAGACGTTGTGTTTGAAGTTGCTCCAGCCGCTGGCACCCGGACCACTGCCGTGAATGAAGACGGCCGTGCCGCACTCTGTGGCGGTTGCAGGGTGGTCCGTGTAGTGAATCGATCTACCCGGACTCACCTCGTGAAATTGCGACGTTTCCGGATTGGCAGGCATTAGATAAAGACATCCTTATTTTCCATGCCGAGGGTCACGCTACCCAGGTTGCGCGCAAACGCAGTTGGGTTGTTCGCAACGTGGCAACGTGCAATGTGGATGTCGTGCCAGAGCTGCTGCAGTGGGTGGCCATTAAAGACGGAGCGTCCACCGGCCACATCAAACAAGGTGTCGATGGCTTCGATGGCTTTATCGATGACGATGGATGCCTGGTATCGATACATGATTCGATCTTCCAGTGATGGCTTCCAGTTCGCCGCTTCCATCTTATCGAAGTTGTGATACATCACGGCCTCAAGCTCGGCAATGGTGTTGAGCACCTTGGCAAGCCGTTCCTGCGTCTCGACATCACCGGCAAATTTGGTCATGTCAGTGGTCGAGTTGCCTTGCTTGGACTCCACAAACACCTTGACCGCCTTCTTCAAGGCTCCGATGGCTGCCGAGTTCACGACTCGCACAAAGGTCTGTGCCCACGACAGGTCGTACATCGGATTTTCCTGATCGTTGACGCAGTTGAAACCATCCATCTGCTTGTGCGTTCGGTGCTCTGGAACAAAAATCGGCTCGGAAATGACAACATCGTTCGAACCCGTACCCTGAAGCCCCATCACGTTCCACGTGTCCTCAATCTCGTATTGGCTGCGAGGGACCAGGAAGGTGCGGTAACCGTCGCCAGGAATCACACCGCCCAGTAGCGCCCAGGTGCAATGACCGGACCCAGAACTCCATCCCCAGCGTCCGTGAAGCATGAATCCGCCCTCACACATTTCAGCACGTGCGCCCACCGGGTTGTAGGAACTACTGATGAGTGTGTTGGGATCGTTCTCGTAGACTTCACGCTGTGCTTCTTCGGACATGAGTGCCAGCTGAAAGGCGTGAACGGCGATAATGCCTCCGGCCCAAGCCGTGCTCATGTCGGCTTCAGCGATGCGCACTTGCTCAGCAAAAAATTCTTGTGGACGACGCTCAAGACCACCCCATTGCTTGGGAAGCAACATGGTGAAGAAGCCACACGCTTTCAGCGCGTCAACAACTTCCTTCGACATCTCGCGCGCCGCTCTTTGCTCGTCAGACTTGCTCGAAATCAAATCCAGTATGTTCTGGGTTACGACAGGTTCATGTGTGCTCATGACAACATCCTTTGGCTATATCCGTCTTGCTGCGGGTTTTAGG
>Ga0181574_10004614_pt1 | contig 11943 bp, 10 predicted proteins | sample 101ome_24_FD_145600 | JGI IMG/M metagenome (GOLD analysis project Ga0181574, IMG submission 145600) | Coastal salt marsh microbial communities from the Groves Creek Marsh, Skidaway Island, Georgia - 101410AT metaG (spades assembly) | ecosystem: Environmental > Aquatic > Marine > Intertidal zone... | reverse complement strand
AACCTCCTCTGCTGGTTGATTTTGATTACCGTTACAACTCACTAATATTAATGCTGTAATAGATAAGAAAAGGTGGAAATTAGTTTTCATGGCAAAAAATTTGTACGTTGTGAAAGTAGATTATTTTGGCCAAACCGATATATGAAAATTAGCTTTTTTTTCACGATGTTATTCACAACGCTTGGAGTCTTATGCCAAGCAGACACCACTTTGCTTTTGGATACAAGTATCGTTCGGATTCAGGAGTATGAAGAAATCAAACTTCCCCGAAATTATAAGTCAGCCTATAAAACAGCATTAAGAAGGGTGCGTAAAGTATATCCTCTTGCACTTCATGCAGCAGCGATTATTGACTCCCTGAATCAAGAAATAGAAAAACAAGACAAAAAACGACTTCAAAAAAAAGTCACGCGGGACACCCACAAAGAACTCAAAGAAGACTTTAAATTCTTACTGAAAGATATGTACGTGAGCGAAGGCGTGGTATTGTCAAAACTTATCTATCGAGAAACAGGAATGACAGTAGAGGAGATCATCACGACTTATCGAAATGGGACTCAAGCCAGTTTTTATGCTGCAATGGCGAGCTTATTTGACCAAGAATTAAATGCCACTTATGACCCAGAAGGCGAAGATTTCATTCTCGAATGTGTAATTCGCGATATTGAGTCAGGAAAAATTGATTTCGAAAACTCATTCGAAAAGCTCGACAAAGAAACATTCAAAGCCCGAAAAAAAGAATACAAAAACCGTGTTAAAAAGCGAAAGAAGGAAAACAAAAAGCCCAAACAATAACCTTGGCTATTGCTCCTAATAGAAGGAATTTGTTTACGTCTTTTTTTCTTGATAATTCAACATCGTATAGGTAACCCCTAAACCTATTACCTGCTTAAACTGAGTGCGTGGTCCTACGTTCCCATATCGATCTGTAATTTGAATATCATCGTCATAAATTAAATTCATATTCAAGCTTGCCGAAAACCACTTATTTACTTTGAAATTCAAAATTACTTCAGCATTAACATCTATGTTTTCAGGATTCTCCAAATAATTTGAGAAGAATTCGACTCTACTCCTTAAATCAATGTTCTCCATCAATTCCTTATTATAAATGATGCGCAAGTAAGAACCTATCTCTGGGCGAAACGTTTCACCCAGTGCACTAATTTGTCCTGTTCCATCCAACACTGCAGGTGTTACTCCGAATGCACCTAAATTGGCCAACCGTTGATCTTGAACAAAGGTAAATTTCCCCGAAAGAGGAGAGACCATTATACGTAATTTTCTATTAGGAACATATTCCATTCCAATAGAAATATTTACATACCCAGGAGCCATAAACGTAGATGAACGAATTGTATCCGCAATATTAGCAAACCCATCAATGAATTGAGTTCTAAAACCGCCGAGAATAGAAAAGAACCATGGAGACTTAATGCCATATGAGAACGTTGACTGTAAATCAATCACATCCTCCGTCTTTTGAATTCCTTCATCAAAATATTGTATACCTCCCAAACCGAGGGACATGGTATTCAACCATTTCAATTTATCCTTTGAGTATTCTGCTTGGGCATTTACAAAACCAAGACCGGATAAATTATTCCGTCCTCCCGCAGCCCAATTTGTAAAGGTAGACTGCGTAATGTTCAACCCAATAATACTTTTTAACTTCCAATTCGGGTTAGGCTGAACTGCCGTAGAATCCTGACTAACAACTTGAAAAATCAATGCGATGAACGCTACTACTATTGCTTCTCGCTTACTCATAGTTCTTTTTATGTGGGGGCAAATATCTGGATTTCTTGCCGAATTACTCCGTTTCTAACTTAATAATTCTAATTTAATTGCTATTTTCGGGGCGTCAAAAACAGAAATAAAGAAGCAATGAAAGAAGTATATATCGTAAGTGCAGTACGCACACCAATGGGAAGTTTTCTAGGTGCATTATCCACTGTTCCAGCTACTCAATTAGGAACTTTCGCCATCAAAGGAGCCTTAGAAAAAGGTAATATTGACCCAACTATCGTAGACGAAGTATTTATGGGGAACGTTTTGCAAGCAAACGTAGGTCAAGCTCCAGCGCGGCAAGCGGCTATTGGAGCAGGTCTCTCTGAAAATGTTCCTTGTACTACCGTCAACAAGGTGTGTGCATCAGGAATGAAGTCAATTGCATTGGCAGCACAAACTATTCTTGCAGGTGATAACCATGTAGTTATTGCTGGAGGAATGGAGAACATGAGCATGGTGCCACATTACATGAACGGTCGTCTTGGTGTTAAACTAGGTGATATGAAATTAATTGATGGAATGGTGAAGGATGGTTTGACCGACGTATACAACAATGTACATATGGGAAACTGTGCTGACAAGTGCGCCTCTGAACATAACTTCTCTCGAGAAGACCAAGATGCATTTGCGATCGCTTCTTACGAAAAATCGGCCGCTGCTTGGAAAGCTGGAAAATTTAACGATGAAGTTGTGCCTGTGAGTGTTCCTCAGCGTAAGGGAGACCCCATCATAGTGAGTGAAGACGAAGAATATAAGAATGTTCGCATGGATAAAATCGCCGACTTACGACCTGCTTTTTCTAAAGATGGAACTGTAACTGCGGCGAATGCTTCAACCCTGAATGATGGAGCTTCTGCTCTAATTTTGGCTTCAAAAGAAGCAGTTGAAAAATATGGATTGAAGCCAATCGCTAAGGTCATATCGTATGCTGATGCAGCTCAAGCGCCTGAATGGTTCACAACGGCACCTGCAAAAGCTTTACCAATTGCACTTGCTAAAGCTGGATTATCTAATGATGATATCGATTTTTGGGAATTGAACGAAGCGTTTTCTGTAGTGGGGCTCGCTAATACAAAATTATTAGGTATTGATCCTAATAAAGTGGATGTCAACGGTGGCGCAGTTGCCCTTGGTCACCCACTTGGAAGTTCTGGATCACGTATCATCGTAACATTAATTAATGTACTCAAGCAAAATGAAGGTAAATACGGTGCTGCTGGAATCTGTAACGGAGGTGGTGGAGCTTCTGCTATGGTAATCGAAAACATCTAATTCAACAACACTATTCTTGGAAAAGTGAATGAACCCGCTTCATTCACTTTTTTTTGCTCGAGTCTTGAATACAAACAGGATTTCATTGCCCTCCGCATTCAGGGTATAAAGAAAACTTGTACTTTTGCTTTAAAGATAAACGTATGACCAGTTTTTGGAAACGATTAAAATTCTATCTCTTCGGTTTTGGTTTAGGGCTTGTATTTGTTGTATTCTTTTTTCAAAACAGAGGTTGTTCATGGCTACCAGGTAACCGTGTTAAAAATACCCTATTCGACAAAGTACTAGTAATACAAGAGAAGGACAAAGCATTCTTTCAAGAAAAAGGGTTAACCAATGAAGAAATTGCTCAATTTTTAAATTTAGGAGATGTTGAGTTCGACAAGAGTTTAAAAGATAATAATATTTATCCTAAGGTATTTGTCCTCTCCAGAACGGTTAATAAGAAAGAGCACCACCTTGCGTTTTCAATTTATGAAGACAGCTACATCTCTTTGGTGAACTACATTGAAGATGGTGAAAGTCCAGTCCGCACAACTTCCCCAGAAGGATTCGGGGATTTTATTCGTATCCCAAGAGACTCAGGATTAGTGTTTATCGACAAAACACCTTTTGTGACGTGCAAAGCCTCACCCCTATCTACAACGGACGGGATTGAAATCGGAAGAAAGCTGAAAGAGAGCGGTAAAATCGATTTTTCAAAATCAAATTTAATGCTTCCCAAAGCAGAACATTACATTATCTATCAAGACAGCGATTCCAACCGAGTAAATGCCAAAACCATTTGGTATGAATCACGCATAACCTTCAAAGATTTTTATTGGAATGATTCGTTGGACTGCGAGTAATTACGTGCACTTCGTCGGGCTTATTTTATTTCTCTTGAATTTCGAGGGAAATGCACAGCCTATTTTTCTTGGGTCACCTATTTCATCTGAAGTCTATCTCGAAGGATACTACGGTATTGACTTCGGCAATCCCGCAAGTGGTAATCGGCCAAGCTTTTTATATAGTTTTCACCGTAATAATGCCCCTAGTATAAACTTTTCGCTCGTCCAGCTGCACTATCAACAAAAAAAAGTACGTGGTGCTTTCGGTGTGCACTTTGGAACATTTACTGACCGTAATTACGCCATAGAACCAGGAATTCTTCAGCACATCTACCAAGCCAAAATCGGATTTCAACTCGGATCTTCCGGGCGAACATGGATCGATATGGGCATCATGGAATCTCACATAGGGTTCGAAAGTGCCAAAGGAGGAACTTGCTGGGTCGCCTCACGAAGTCTTCTGGCCGAGAACACGCCATACTACAGTGCTGGCGTTCAGTTGAATTATAGCTCATCGGATTCTACCTTCTATCTTGCTGGGTTAGTATTAAACGGTTGGCAAAGAATCACACGACAAGGAGCCAACGTTTTACCCGCCATCGGTCATCAAATTACATGGACTCCCCAAAGTTTTTTAACATTCAATAGTAGCTCATACATTGGTAACGAATATCCAGAGAAGCTTCGACGCATGCGCTATTTCCACCACTTCTATGCGAAATTAGAAGGGAAAACATCAGGGCTAATTGCAGGCTTCGACGTTGGAATAGAACAGTTAAATCTTAAATCTAAGTATTATGGACAATGGCTTTCAGCAATCGTCATAGGCCGTAAAGAACTGTCTACTCACTTCGCGGCTGCCATTCGCGTCGAATATTTTTACGACAAGTATGGTATCATCATCCCAACAGATGAAGCACCATTCAATAACCTGGGATGGTCATTGAACGTAGACTATTCTTTAGACTTTCCGGTGATATTACGACTAGAATATCGAAGTTTTTACAATCAGGTCGATTACTTTGAATGGGGAACAAATTCAACCTACATAAACCATTACATAGGGTTTCAGGCAGCACTTCACTTGAAATAAATCAACCCATTGAAGGGGTTTCATGGTTCTCCAATACTTCTTGTTTGTACTCCAAAATCTTTTCAATTAATCTTTTGTTCTGATTGCCTTCAATTTTGAGCTTGAGGTATTCCCCTTGTCCATGAATAACAAGAACATCTGTTTTAAAAATGGATAAATGGTGATAGGGTATAACCCAAGAATAATTCGATAACCGAATGTTCATTATCACAACAATACCTTTGGGACGTAATGAAATATTTGCAAAAACAGCTTGCTTTCGCTGTGACATCACCTTTACAAATAGCTTGCTATACGAAGTAATTTCCATGCGGGAAGAACCAATAACCCCTTGCTTGAAAAGATCCAAAAAACGATATGGTCTTCCCAAACAGCTATTAATAGCCTGTTTTGTTTCCTTATCTTTGATGGAAGTATCGTACAACATGCACTTAAGACAATACTAGATAGAAAAAGTTCGTGCCGACTTCATAAATTTATTCAATTGTCACCCTGATGATTGAAGTAAGCTTAAAAATTAGTTCGACATCCTTTTATGGCAAGACACCAAAATCAACCAATTTTCACTATTTTTGTTGTACACGAAAAAAGCATGAAAATACTCTTATCCCCTGCAAAGTCGTTAGATTATGATCGCTCCATTGCGACGCCTACTGTGACGATTGCACCATTTCTCGAAAAGGCAGAATACCTTGCCCATAAACTGAAAAGTATGTCTCCAAAGAAAATTGGAACACTCATGTACTTATCTCCTACTCTGGCAGATCTCAACTATGCGCGTTACCAGGAATGGAAGTCCCCTACAACTGTAAGTTCTACCGCCAAACCAGCAGTAACAGTTTTTACGGGTGAAGTGTACAAAGGATTAGACATTGATACATTTACACCAGGTGATTTCGAACGCGCTCAACAGCAACTTTTCATTCTATCTGGTTTATATGGTATTCTTCGCCCCTTGGACTTGATGTATCCCTACCGTTTAGAAATGGGGACAAAATGGGGTATCACCAGCAAAACAAAGAATTTATATCACTATTGGGGAAGTCAACTCGCCGACTATCTAAACAAAGAAACTGCTGTTGACGAGGTAATTATAAACCTCGCTTCAACGGAATACTTCAAAGCAATCGATCAAAAAGCACTGAACCGTAGGGTCATCACGCCTGTATTTAAAGAATTAAAAGGAGACCAGTTTAAAGTAGTCATGATGTACGCAAAACATGCCCGAGGAGCAATGGCCCGTGATATCATACAACAAGGATATCAGAATGTTGAAGATTTGAAAGGATATAACGTGGATGGTTATTCGTTCAATGAACGTCTTTCCTCTCCCAACGAATGGGTATTTGTGCGATAATCCCGACGATAAGCAAATAATTTATCAGAAATCAGTTAATTTAGAAAAAACTATTCCATGTATAGACCACGTAGAAATCGCAAAAGTGCTGCCATTCGAAACATGGTAGCAGAAACACATTTAGGCTTAGAGCATTTGATCTACCCCTTATTCCTAGTTGAAGGGAGAAATAAAAAAATTGAAATTAGTTCACTCCCTAACATGTACAGATGGTCGTTAGACCAGCTACTAAAAGAGGTTGAAACGTGCGTATCTCTTGGAATTCATACATTCGTTCTTTTCCCGGTTGTCGACGAATCTAAAAAAGACGAAGTCGCCTCTTACAGTTATGCAAGCGATAATTTCTACCTACAAGCAATTCGTCAACTCAAGGAGCATTTCCCTCACATTGAGCTCATGAGCGATGTTGCTATGGACCCATATAGCTCTGATGGACACGATGGGTTAGTTAGAGATGGAGAAATTTTGAATGATGAAACATTACCTATTTTGGGAAAAATGAGCTTAGCACAGGCGCAGGCAGGAATAGATATTATTGGACCTTCGGACATGATGGATGGACGCGTCGCATACATTCGTGAATTGCTCGATTTAGAAGGTTATACTCAAACAAGCATCATGTCCTATTCGGCAAAATATGCCAGTGCGTTTTATGGTCCATTTAGAGATGCTTTGGATTCAGCTCCGAAGCACGGTGATAAAAAAACATATCAAATGAATCCTGCGAACAAAAGAGAAGCGCTGATTGAAGCGTCGCTCGATGCGGATGAAGGCGCAGATATGATAATGGTGAAACCAGCACTCGCCTATTTGGATGTCATTCATTTGCTCAAAGAAAACTTTGACCTACCCATAACGGCATATAACGTATCGGGAGAGTACGCCATGGTTCATGCTGCAGCGCAAAAAGGTTGGCTAGACTATGATAGCGTTATGCTAGAGTCGCTACTCAGCATTAAACGTGCAGGTGCCGATGGAATACTCACCTACTTCGCAAAAGATTTTGCGCAACTCAAAAAAGATGCTTGATTTTTTAAATATAACAGCTTTCCATTTTGGAGTGCTTGTATTTTTTTTCTTACTTTAGCCTAATATTTTTAATTAACTATAATACAATGGATTCACTGAACAAATATTTAATTCTAGGAGCAGTTGCTTCGATTCTTCTTATGAGCGCTTGCTCAGGAGAAACGGAAGATGGAACTGTTGATAATGGACAGAAAGTAATTGACCCAGAACTATTAGATCCTAACCGTTCGTTCAACACCAATTTTGATGGTAAACTCTTTTCTGTTCCCTCTCCTGTTCAAACGGCATTATTGATTCGGTCCTCCAATTTAGCATACGACGAGTCGCTACTGAATTCCGAAACAAACATTAGTAATTACGCATCCAATACCTCTAAATCGTTGAACTTAGGTATTTATGGAGCAGATCTCGGATATGCAACGCTTTATGATCAAAATGCAAAAGCATTATCTTATATAAATGCGGTAGAATCACTTTCAAATGACCTGGGAATAGCTGGTGCATTTGATGCGAATTTTTTAGAGCGTTTTGAGGCAAACAGCAATAATCAAGACTCCATGTTGGTCATCTTAACAGAAGCCTTTCGTAAAGGAGACTTATTTTTAAAAGAGAGTGACCGTAAAAACTCCAGCGCCCTTATTCTTACAGGCGGCTGGCTAGAATCTATGCATTTCGCAACAAATCTTTACGCGAAAAGTAAAGACAAACGTATTTTCCACCGCATAGGTGAACAAAAGCAATCCCTTGAAACAATTCTTGAGATTCTTAAAGAATACAATGTGGACGGCGTAAATGATGAAATTCTTGCGCAATTGGGAGGATTGAACGAACTATTCCAAACAGTTGAAATTTCAAATGAATTCGTTGAGCCGGTAACAGATGAATCGAAAAAACTAACAACCATTAAGAATAAGTCTACAATGATTATGTCTGCAGAGTTAGAAGAAAGTATACGCGCTAAAGTGGCCGAAATTAGAGCTGCAATTGTTGGACAGTCCGTTGAAGGATAAATAGTAATTAGAAGAATTAAAGACCATAATACCATGAAAAAAATATTCATCGCATCCATTTTATCAGTGTTCTTTGGAGCTTTTCAAGTAACTGCGCAAGACTGTGACTCCATTGCCCGTGTTGTAGAAACATATATCACTAATGACGCTAAAGGAAAGCCTTTTGTTTCCGACGGACAAGTTTATGTCGCATTTCTAGACAATGAAAAAGCGGAATTCAACACGACCCTTTTTGGTGGTTCTTATTATCGCTTAGCTGCTTCTGCAGGAGTTAAAGACGACTACGTCATCTTCTCTATTTTTGATGCAGAGGATAACCTATTGTTCACCAACAGAAATCACAAAAACTCTCCGTATTGGGATTTTAAAATTGAAAACACCGTTCCAGTGCGTATTCAAACAGAGTTGGATAGAGACAAAAAGGTAACAGGATGCGCCGTGTTAATGATTGGATTTTTAAAATAAATGCACCTCATCTAATCTTTACTAACATACTTACACTAAACTAATGAGTGAAAGAATACTTCGAGCCCTTATGCAGCTCTTTGCAATTATTGCGAAGGTGGATGATATTGAAGAGGGAAGTTTATCCGAAGAAATTACGAGTAGTAAGGGTCGAAAAATCGTAAAACTATTTCTGCGCCAGGAGCTCTCTCCCGAATTGGTGAATCAATACCTCAAGCAATTCGATGATTTCTTGAATACTCACCATGGGATTCAGAAAAAAAAGGACGGTAAGAAGAAAAGAACTTCAGTAAATTCGGTAAAGATTCTGCGAATTTGTGCCGAAATAAATGAAGAACTCACGCAACGTCAAAAAATCATTGTACTTGTTCGACTTATTGAATTCTTACATGCCAATGAGAATGTCTATGAACAAGAATTAGAGTTTGTAACCACGGTTGCGGACGCCTTTAATGTTGACAAAACAGAATACCAAACCATATTTACCTTTGTAGAAGCAGATCCCAATAAATTACTTGATACTCCCAACACTCTTTATATCGTTGGAGCGCCAACAGAACGATGGACTTCAGCCAAAACTATGGTGGTGGATGGCATGGATGGAATAATGGGGTTCATTTGCGTAGAAAGTGTAAACATATTCTTTTTCCGTTACTTGGGAGAAGAGCAAATCACCTTGAATGGACAAGTCGTTCCAAATGACCGACAACACATTCTAAATCAAGGATCCAGCATACGAACACCCAAGATTCAAACCATTTATTACAGCGATATTATTAGTCGTTTTTTAAGTGATAACGCGCTTGAAAAAATTGTTTTTAAAGCGAATCAAGTGGAGTATCGTTTTCCAAACAATGCCGTTGGTCTTCACCCTATAGACTTTGCCGAGAATAGCGGAAAAATGATCGGTATGATGGGAGGTTCTGGTACTGGTAAGTCTACTCTTCTCAATGTACTCAATGGTAACTATGCTCCCACCTCGGGGTCAGTAGCCATCAACGGCATTGACATCCATCGAGAAAAAGATCAAATAGAAGGTGTAATAGGATTCGTTTCTCAAGACGATTTGTTAATTGAAGAATTGACTGTTTATCAAAACCTATACTACAACGCTAAATTGTGTTTTAAAGACTTGTCAGACAAGCAAATTGCACGAAGAGTTTTGTCGTTATTATACGCCATAGGTCTTTATGAGAGCAAAGACCTTAAAGTAGGTAATCCTCTCGAAAAAACGATTTCAGGAGGACAACGTAAACGACTGAACATAGCGTTGGAATTAATCCGTGAACCGAGTGTTTTATTCGTTGACGAACCCACCTCAGGACTTTCATCGAGGGATTCTGAGAACATCATGGACTTGTTAAAGGAACTCGCTCTTAAAGGGAAACTGGTCTTCGTTGTGATTCACCAACCTTCGTCTGACATCTTTAAAATGTTCGATAAGCTCTTGCTGCTAGACCAAGGTGGTTACCCCATATTTTATGGAAACCCTGTTGACAGTGTGGTGCATTTCAAAACATTAATCAATCACGCGAATTGCAATGAACGCGAATGTCCCACATGTGGAAATGTGAACCCTGAGCAACTCTTCAATATCATAGAAGCTAAAGTAGTAGATGAATTCGGAAATCAAACAAATAAGCGAAAAACGCCACCAGAAGAATGGAATAAATTATACCTTAATGGGAAACCGGTAGACGAGGTAGAAGAGGTTACAGAAACACCGAAAATCAGTTTTAAAATACCAAACAAATGGCAACAATTTAAGGTGTTTTTTACGCGTGACATTCTATCCAAACTCACCAACAACCAATACTTAATTATCAATGCAATAGAGGCGCCTCTTCTCGCTATCATCGTGGCTTTCTTCGTGAAATTTTTTAACCATTCAAAAAATGGTCATGTTGATTATACTTTTGAGAACAGTGAGAATCTTCCTCAATTCTTATTCATCGCTGTGGTTGTTGCCCTTTTCATAGGACTTACCGTCGCTGCCGAAGAGATTATAAAAGATCAAAAATTACTGCAACGTGAATCGTTTTTGAATCTTTCTAGGGGAAGCTATCTTTTTTCAAAGATCAGTATAATGTTTATGATTTCATCGCTTCAGACCTTGTTCTTTGTTATAGCGGGTAACTTGGTACTAGAAATTGAAGACATGTGGTTGTCTTATTGGATCATACTATTCTCTACTTCATGTTTTGCCAACTTATTAGGATTGAATATTTCAGCGAGTTTTAACTCCGCAAAAGTGATCTATATATTAATTCCGGTGATGATTATCCCTCAACTATTGTTTAGCGGTGTAATTGTCAAGTTTGATAAGCTCAATCCTCTTTTCGCAAAAGAGGCGGCAGTTCCATGGATTGGTAATGTCATGGCATCGCGCTGGGCATATGAGGCATTAGCGGTAACTCAATTTAAGAACAGTGCCTCTGAAAAGCCATTTTATGCTTTCAACCAGATGAAAAGTGAGGCATCTTGGAAAAGAGATTATTGGTTACCTGAACTACGTAATAAAGCGGATATCATCGCTAATTATCATAGCGACCCCGAAAAATATTCTCAGGTTAAATCTTCCATGACGCTTTTGGCCAATGAAATTGAAAAAGAAGAAGCCTTATACGACCCCTCCTTAAATTTTGTATGTGAGGGCTGCGTTGCGTCACTTCGAAAATTTGAATACACTCCAGAACTCGGGAAAATCATGTCGAAATACTTCCAAACCGTACGCGAAATCTACTTGAATGAGGTTAATGAAGCCATGAAATTACACTCGAAAAAACTCAATGAAGTGGGCGAAGATGTATTCCGTGAATGGAAAAGAAATAGCTTTAATGAGTCTTTAAGTGACTTCGTTACGAACCGTAATGACCTCATCAAATTGATTGAAAAAAATGGTCATTTAATTCAAAAGAGTGACCCAATTTACAATATCCCGAGAGGTAAATCGATTTTATCAGCACACTTTTATGCGCCGAATAAATATTTATTTGGGATGAAGATATCGACCCTATCCGCGAATGTCTTAATGCTCTGGTTAATGACACTGCTGCTCACTACAACATTATATTTCGACTTCTTCCGAAAAGTAAT
>Ga0181574_10004595_pt1 | contig 11957 bp, 8 predicted proteins | sample 101ome_24_FD_145600 | JGI IMG/M metagenome (GOLD analysis project Ga0181574, IMG submission 145600) | Coastal salt marsh microbial communities from the Groves Creek Marsh, Skidaway Island, Georgia - 101410AT metaG (spades assembly) | ecosystem: Environmental > Aquatic > Marine > Intertidal zone... | reverse complement strand
GAAGAAACCATCAAAGTCGACGGACTCTGTCGACGAGGAAGTACCGATCGAAGCGCGATAATGCGACCACATCACTGACTGTAGTACTACTAAAAGAAAAACAATAACATCAAAAGCGAAAAGCGTTGCGGCAGGAGGAGTATAAACTTTAATATAATACTACCTGTAACTGTACCTTTCATACGGTACCATACTCTAAAATCTACAAATAATACTTTGAATCATATTACCAGTATTTAGCGCGCGCGAATGTTGCTTTGTCTTCTATTCTCTAAAATACTAATCTCTCTCTATCTACCCTCGGCTTTCAAATCGAGTCTCTTTTAAGTCGCTCCACAACCATAATCTATCTTTCAGTTGCCTAATCTTACACTGTTCGATTTCATCAACTTTCCTTCCAAACTTGTAAATCCCGACCGTCGGCGTCCAACGCATGAACTTGGCCGTTTCCGGTAATAAATCCACGTCTGTGAATATAAACTCTGAATTCGGATACTTCTCCGCCTCGTCAAACATCGAGGGCGAGAGTTTGTGACAGTGTTTGCACCAACTCGCGCCAAAGTTTACGACGACGAGTTGTTTTCCTTTCGTCTCGTGGAGTTTCTTTTTGAAATTCTCTTCGCCTTTAATCACGGACACGTTCCGGATGATTTCACTCGTAGTAGTAGTGGAAGTAGTGCTTTGTTGTCGTTCTTGTCGTCGAAGAGGGTTTAGAGAAGAGGACGAAGACGCCACCCCGTCGTCGTCGCCGCCGCCGCCGCGCGAGAGGAGAGTGCCCCTCATACGCCTCTCCTTTCCTCTTTTTTTTTCTTCTCTCTTCTTTTGATGTTTTTTGTGCGGAGAAGAAATCACTCAGCAGCCGCTTCGAGATATCGAGATATCGAGAAGAGAGAGAAATGCCAAAAAAATTAATCACACGATACAAAATTCTTCAATCTTTTTGTTTCTCCCTTCTCTCTGACTCTCTCTGACTCTCATCGGTCGCGGAGAAAGAAGCGAGCTCTCCTCCGCTTTCGTTTCTGCCTCGCATTCTCATCTGTCGTGGACGTTGTAGCGAACATTTTATAAAACTTATTAAAGAAGAAGAAGAAGAAGAGAGAGAGAGAGAGAGAAGTTGAGAAAATTTTTTTCTCTTCTCTTGCTCTTTCTTTTTGCGAATCAAAAATCAAATCAGACGTTTTGCGCGCTCGACGCGGGCAGTTTGACGGCGGCCAACCCGGGCGTCCCGTCCAAATGAGTAATAATAGCACTAACAGTAACAACAACGACGGTCAGCTCAACGCCATGAACAACAGTCCGAAATCCTCCTCATCAAACATCATCTTTGGAGTGGGAGGAGGAGGAGGACAGAAGTTTTTCGCTTCGAAATGGCTGACTTTGCTTCTGTCTCAGTTGGTGATGGTCTCCTCGGGCGCCTTGTACTGTTTCCCTTTGTACTCGCAGACTATGAAGGAGAGATTAAATTTAACGCAAGAACAGTTGACGTTTATTGGGACGTGCGGGAATTTCGGGGCGTTCTTCTCCGTTTTAGGCGGGATGTATTTCGATCGATTCGGGAGTAAGGCGACGTTATTCTTGGGAGGGACGTGTAAAATAATTGGGTTCGGAATGACGACGATGATTTTGCGAGGAATCATTTTCCCGCAAACCGTCTTTTTCTCGAGTGTAGCTGCGTATATCATGGGAACTGGATGCTCGACGAGCTTAACTGCCGCGTTAGGAGCGAATTACGCGAACTTTACGGACAAGACGCAGCACGGGAGATTAGTCGGTTTAATCATGGCATTTTTTGGTTTATCGAGCGGTGTTTTTAGCATAGTATTTGACGTATTTTTCACAAACACCGGGAGTGACATCGGGAAGAACAGCGTAGCTTTTGTGCAATTCTTGGCGGTATTTTGCGGCGGCGTCGATATTTTGTGTTCAACCGTCGTCGGCCTTCCGAGAGGTTTCGCTTTACCGCCATCATCCACTCTTGACGAGATGAACGGTACTAACGCCATGAACATAAATAACGAAAGTAGTAGGAATTCAGGATCGATGGTTGATGATTTTAAACGCGCATTTGTAACGGGAACATTAACCGTTGACGATCGTTTGCGTTGGAGCTTGACGATCACGGCAATAGGCGCGGTACACGTCGCGGTTTCTGGATACTTGGCGCACCAATTCGGGTCGCAAGCCACGTCTCCGTTTGCGTTATTTATTTTTGCGTGCATCGCGTACTCGTTGTATCGAGTGACAACATTAGGCACAAACTCGTTGTTGCATCACAAGAGCGAATTAGTTGCCGCGAGTTCGGTAGTTTCGACGGATCAAAAGTCGTTGGAGATGAAATCGATGGACGACGTTGAAAATCCGCAAAGTGCTTCGAGCAACGGTCTCAACAAAAAGACAAATTTGTCACCGACGGAGGTTTTACAGGAGATGAACTTTTATTTGATCTTTGTCGCGCTCATGTTTTCGCTCGGATCTGGTGTCACGGTGATTAACAACTTGACGCAAATTGCGAAAGCATTCGGGGAGAATTTGCCGAGTTCGATGCCGTTGACGCTTCTGAAAATGTTTGCGTGCACGAACACGTTGGGTCGATTACACGCAGGGCATTGGAGCGATAAATTATCCAAGCGATCGGTGGATGGTAATGGCGTAAAAGAATCGCACTCATCACGAAAGCTGCGCGTGTTGGGAGGAAGCACCTCTTCGAATATTGTTTCGAGCTTCATCTCAAACTTTGATACCTCTGGACGCGTCGGTCGCGTGAGGTTTACATCGTTTTTAATCGTCGGCGCATTTTTTGGTATGATTGCGTGTTGGACCGCGTCAGAAGATATGCCGAGTAGTATTTTAGCTTTAACTTTAACCACGGGATGTGCAGTCACGGGTTGGTTCTACGGCGCTTTGTTTTGGTCCATGCCGACGGTGACGATTGATATTTTTGGACCGAAACATTTTGGCGCCAACCGAGGCTTGGTTGGGTTAGCGCCCGCCGTCGGAGGATACCTCATGAGCACAAAGATAGCAGGTGCAGTGTATCAGTACTCCGCCGTGTTTGATGAAGGATGGAAGTGCACGTCCGGCCGCGTGTGTTATGCGCAGGCTTTTTTCATCAACACGATTCTCGTAGTCATCGCGTATTGTTCAATTTTAGTTTTGTGCCGAAGAAGAAACGAATAGTCATGTGTTTTACTGTTATTCTTGTTTTAAATTATTGATGATGTTGTACACGTATACAAATACCGGTAGCAAATAAAGAAACGCATAATTAATCCCATCCGCATAATTTTGGTCGTATGACTTTCTCAAACACGCCATATGCCTCATCCGTAGATTCAGGTAAAACTGTCGGTAACAAACCGCCCTTCACTCGAAAGGTTATCAGAAAAGAGTTTGTCACGATTGCGTTGACAGTTTTCGGATTCACCACGATCGCTTCGACTTGCATCACGATATCTCTTTCGATATCATCCCCACTCTCGTCGTACACGTTCGTCTCTTTCAGTTCTAGAGTATCCTTATCGAACTCTCCCGGTTCGCCGACGTGGATGATGTGCGCCCGAAACCTCAACAAATCGCCAACCTCAACTGGAGCTCTAAAATCTACATCTGACATGTTCACAAAAAGTGGAAACGTGCCCGCGAACGTGTACGCGTTCGCTAACGCCAATTCAAACCCGCGTCGCAATAAAAATCCACCGAATATCCGTCCAGATAAGTTCACTTGCTGCGGTTGCGCGACGAACAAATTCTCGTGCACCGTCTGCGAAGTCAAAACGGTTTTCGATAACTTCTCGTCCAACACCGCTCTCGAGGGCATCTCTTTTGCCACTCGAGACATTTCCCGCATCTTTTTAACCCACTGCTTCCGAAATACTCTCACTTCTTCGCGCATGGGCATTTTATCCATCTTTCTGTTCTTCTTCAACTCAATCTGTGCTTTAACTTCATCGAATGTTGCTCTCTGCTCCACGGTCAGCGCCTCCACGTCCAACGGGTTCACCGGCGTCGCTTTACCAGTCGCGTTTGACCTCGCGGCGAATATAAAATCCGCTCGCATTAAAACATCGCCTCTTTCGTTTTTCAAATCGCATCTCACCACGATCGAGGACGTTCCAACGTACGCCACCGATCCGTGTAAAAACGTCTTTTGGTCTAACCGTAATTTTTTGAACTGTCGAATGTTATCCGCGCTCGCGGTGACCGCGTTCGGAGGCCTCGTCGCCGGGTCGTTGTCGTCAATGTGCGTAAACACGACGTTTCCAGCTAACGAGTCCATGTCTTCCAACACGCGTCCGATTCTCGCCGTGTTCCACGGCGTCGCGTAATCTCTCGCCAACTGTTTATCGTTCTCGAAATCGTACAAAACCACGTGCTCTTTCACTTTCTTCATTTTTAAGACGGTTTGTTCCGGAGCGTGCGGGTGCTCTAAATTCATTTGCTCCAAGCGATCGTTCCACAAGCGCTTCGTGATGGCAGTTCTTTGGTGTGAAATGTTGTAACCCATTTCAGAGGCAGCTGTCGTCGAAATCCATGTCTTTTGTTGACGATGATACTGATGATAATGTCTTTTCAGAAGTCGCCCCCATGGGTGCGTCGTCGTCGTCGTCGTCGACGACGACGACGACCATTTATTCTTCTTCTTGTTGTTGTTGTTGTTGTTATCCACTTCTGCTCTTTTCGTCTTTGAAGAAGTAACTGTCGTCGACGCCTCGGGAACAAAACCAACACCGACGTCTCTTTGAAGAGACGACGACGAGAGAAAGCGCGAATGCAATCGTGGTCGTGATAAAAACATCTCGCTGCTCGTTGGTGTTGTTGTTGTTGTCGCGCCGCCGATGGTATTGTTGGTATTCTTCGTAGCGCATAACGCTCTTACCGTTCGAGCGGCGTGCCTTCGCATTTGTTTGTTTTGATGTTGTTTATCTTCTTCTTTCTCTTTTTGCTTTGCAAAATCGCAAAAAGTGAAGAAAAAAGAAAAAGACGAAAAAAAAAGCTCCACAACACACCCCCACGCGTGTGCCAAACAAAAAAAATACACGCATACACCGGGATTAAATAATAATAATATAAAAAGAAGAAGAGAGAAGAGGAAGGGGGATTCGCGATGACGACAACGACCGCAACAACGACCGCGAGACGAACGACGAGCAACGGCGGGGCGAACTCGTTGCCCGGGGACTCGTTTAAAGAAACGTTCGTCGAAAGAACGCTGAAAACAGTCGACGTGTTTAAAAGAAACGACGCTTTAGACGAGTTTACGAGAGAAGGCTCGAATAAAGGCGGCGTGTTGACGCTCGCGTTCGCGTACGTCGTCTTCGCGCTGGTGTTTTCGCAAGTGCGACAGCTCTTCGCGACGTCGATGCGGACGGATTTGTTGGTAGATCACGACATGGATCCGACGATGGTGATGAACTTTGACGTTTCATTTCCAAACTTAAACTGCGAACATCTCGCCGTGGACTTGGTCGATGCGGTTGGTCACAGGGCGTTTAACTTAAGCGGCGAGAGCATTTACAAGCACTCGATGTCTAAAGAGATTCCATATTTGGCTATCGAACACGCAACGATGGGTGTTGGGTCCAGGCAACATTTTCACGCCATCGCGCCGAAGTCGCTGCATCCGTTTTGGGAGGGAGAGGACGAAGGTACGCCTTTAGGTAGGATCGTGCCGGGCGACGAGTTCGATTACATCGTCGGCGATGACGATGAATACGACGATAATAAGAAGAATAAAAACGAAAATATCGTCGAGCAACGACGCGACGAGTACGGGTACAGGCGTTTTGCTTTGCTTTTAAACTCCGAAAACTTCAAGAGAAACGTCAACGCGCACAGCGTTCTTTTAGTGAACTTTCACGCGCCTTGGTGTTCGCACTGTGCAGCCTTAGCGCCGCACTACGAACGGGGAGCACAACTCGTACAAAAAGCGCTCGCAAAGTCCATGAACTCGAGGCTGTCAGCTGCGTTTGCTGGCGTCGACTGCACCGCGGAAGAGAATAAAAAGCTATGCGACGACGAAAAAATATTGGCGTATCCAACGATACGGGTCTACAGAGGCAGTTCGAGCGACGCGATTCTGCTCGATAAGAGTAAAGGGGATATTCGTCATTTCGAAGTTTATCACGGACCGCGAACGTCTGAAGCTATGGCTGAATTCACGCTGAGTTTATTGCGAACGTTGCGTGAAAACGACACTCGAACGACGAACGATGCGCCTTCCACGTCTTCGGATAAACGTGGCGGCGAAGAAGAAGCGCCACCGACAAATGTTCGCGCGCATCGTTTGGGTTACGATTTTGACAGGGATGGTCGACACGAATCCACCGTTCGCTCTTCTGGATGCACGGTGGAAGGCAGAATTCGTTTAGCAAAGGTTCCAGGAGCGGTGTTTTTTTCCGCTCGAAGTTACGGCCAAACTATCGATCTTCACCGCATCAACAGCACTCACATCATCAACCACTTCTCGTTCGGCGATTACGTGCCAACAACATCGAAGAAACGCTCGTACGTTCCGAAAAAGTTTCGCAAAGCGTGGTCTTTAGCGTCTAAAGATGGAGGTGGCAAATTTGCCACAGAGAAAGGTTTCGCGGAAGGCGAAAATATTTTCGGTTCGCAGCACAAAAATACCATCCATGAACACCACATGCAAGTCGTGACACGTTCGATCGTTCCGTTGAACGCGGCGACGTTAACATTGAACGAATACACGTTCTCTTCGAACAAGTTCAAAATCTCGCCTTCATCTTCGCAACAAGAGAGTGCGTCGTATTTCGACAACGAAGATAACGACTTCTCTAAAGGCGCTACGCACGCGATATCGAAGAGAGGTGCGTACGTCAAGTTTGCCTTTGCGATCTCACCGATTGCAATCTCGCACGTAGAAACAGAAAAAAATGTATTCGAATGGTTGATGGACTCTGTGACTATCCTTGGTGGCGTCGTCGCGTTTACGTTCGCGTTTGAGTCTATTTTGCACTCTGGCGTTCGTAAAGCCGCGAGAATGTATCGCAAAAGAATGTTGGGAGCCCCAAAGTGCACGTGACAGACGCGCGCGCGACGAGAGACATAAAATTCTTTTACACACCTACGCGCAGCACATACGAATAAATAAACATAAATAAAAGTGAATCTAAAATCTACAACGTCGTCGTCGCTAACGACGGTTTTGGCGGTTCCGCGGGTCCGTCCTCGACCGGTTTCAACGCCGCTACAAACTCCTCCATAATTTCTCGACTATTCGCACACAACACGCGTCTCGCGTTTAAATGCATTTCCTCGCCGCTCGGATCGACCACGACGCCGCCGGCTTCTCTGACAATCACCGTCGCCGCGCAATTATCCCACGGTCCTCCGAACCCAATTTCGAAGAAACCGTCTACTCTTCCGCTCGCCACGGCGCACATATTCATTGCGCACGATCCCGTGCACCTCACACTTCTCGAGTTTTGCACCACATTCCTTATCCGTCCCATGATGGCGTCTATAGTTTTCTCGTCTCTCCCTACGCCGATTTCCGTGGCTATCAACGCCTTCTTCAACGTCGCCGTGTTCGATACCCGAATCGGCCGCGCGTCCGCCTCTTCGTTCAAGTCTTCCCCGACGACATTAATCAGCTGCGATCCTCTCCCTTTCACTCCGACAAACATCTCTCTCGTTATCGGATTAAACACAACCCCGACGACGGGTTCTTTATTCAAAGTCAAGCCAATCGAAACGCACGAGTTTGGATAGGAGTGAATAAAGTTCGTCGTCCCGTCGACTGGATCGACGTACCACGTCGGCGCGTCGCGCATTTCGGGAATAACATCCCCACACGCCGCGGTTTCCTCCTCTCCAACGATTAAATGTTCTGGAAACGTTCTCGTCAGGTACTCTTTGATCATCTTTTCGCACTTTTCATCCGTCAGAGTGACTAAATCCACGTCGTTTTTTTTACTGTTTTTCACTAAAGACGAGTCCGTCCCCCAGGCGTTTCGAATCTCCCTCCCGGCGATGAACGCGCAGTGTTTCGCCGCGCTCAGCGTCTCCTCCAGAAAAGAAGAAGATGGTTCTTCCATGGTAGTAGTTGTAGTAGTTGTTGTTGTAGAAGGAAAAGAAGAGTAAAAAGCACTAACTAGTTGTTGTTGTTGTTGTTGTTGTTGTTGTTCGTTAAAGAAGAAGAGAGAATGAGGAATTTTTTGGACACAAAAAAGAGAGAAATTTTTATAAAATCGTGTGAGAGTTTTTTCGACGCTTCGAGGAGACAAGAGAGAAGAGAGAGAGGATCGATCTTCTTCTTCTTCTTCTCTTTCTCTTCATTTTCTTGTTTCGCGTGGAAAAAAGGAGGAAAAAGGATGGAAGGAGAAAACGACTTTGAGGACGCGGTGGCGGTGCGTTACGTGACCGTGGAAATCAAAAGCGACGCGTTTGATTCTCGCGCGGTGGAAACGTCGACGACGACGAATGGAAACGCGAATAAAATCAGAATCGATTCGAAGAAAACGGTGAGAGACTTGAAAGTGACCGCGAGCAAACGCTTGATTGATAACAACAACAACAACAAAAGCAGTAAACCGACGAACCCGAAATACATCTGTTTCCTGTATCAAGGCAAAGTTTTAAGAGAAGACGAGGAGCAGTTAGAAAAAGCTCTCGGATTGGACCGAAAGAAACTGAGATATGCGAGCAGCGGCGAGGAAGATGAGGGAGACGAAGAAGGAAACGAGAACGACGAAGACGAGGTGAAGATTGTGCACATGATCGTGAGGAAATCAGAACGCGAATTGGAACGAGAACGAGAAGAGAGAGAGAAGAAAAGAGAGGAGGAGAGAAGGAGGAACAGTAGTAGTAATAATAACAGCAGCAGTAACGACGATAGCAGCGGCGGCGACGCAAACGGGAACGTTTTGGCGAGCGAGCAACCACCAAACGCAACTTCGACGCCACAACCTCAAGCGCACCAACAATCTCCACCACCAGGCGTGGTGATGGTATCACCGATGGTGATGAATGCGTATAATGCAGCGTATAACGCGGCGTTTAGAAGTTTGCGACCGAACGCGACAGTAGTACCCAGATCGCCCGGATTGGCGTACGTGCAAACAAACGAACAATCAACTTTTTTTCAACAGCAAGACAACGCGACGAGACAAATAGGAAGCAGTGCCGTGAGTAACGCGAACACCGCAGTGGCAACAGTAGACGCGACTCCAAATGCGCCGCAAGGAGCAGGAGGAGCAGGAGCGGCGGTAGCAGCTGGGGCGAATGCTAACAACAACGACGATCCAAACGTCATCATCGATCCGAATCAACCGTATCAACGCATCGTCAGAAGAGGGGAGAATGGCGAAGAGATTGTCGAAGTTATTCGAGTTATACAGTTTCGAATCGATGTAAAACTCATGTTAAAGCTCATATTGATCACCGCATTTGCTTGCCAAGACGCGTCGAAGAAGAAAATGGCCATGTACATCACGGCGGCGATCATCGGATACCTCTACCAAACTGGTGTTTTAGAATCTATTTGGGACGCTTTGTTCGGCGCCTACTTACCTCCCGAGAACGAAATGCAGCAAGGTGGAGGAGCCAATGCAGGAGCTAATAATAATAATAATAATAATAATAACGCGAGAGACCAAGGAAATGATAACAGAAATAACATCAGAAACGGACGTCGTCAGCGGTACCGCAGACCGGCGAATGTCGCCGGATACACGGATACAATGCCGCAAAGCTGGTTAGGCGAGTTGAAGATATTCGCCTATTCCTTTGTGGCCTCCTTATTTCCCGCGTGGAGAGTTCCGAATTTGCGTCAAAACGAGGTGAACAACAACAACAACAATAACCCGCAGAGACATCTTCATCAAGATTAATATAGTCATAGAAAAGATTTGTATCATCATCATCATCATCATCATCATCATCATCATCATCATCAACATCAACAACAATAAAAAAATAACGAACTCTCTTCGCTTCTTCAGAAAACAAAAAGTATCTCCTCCTCCTCGTCGTCGTCTCGCGTAAATACTGAAAATGCTACTACTGCGACGGCAACAGACGGCGCGTCTCATCAGAGCGATGCTGAACGCACCATCGAGTGGTGTTGCTGCTTCTTTCGCTCCTCATTCGTCGTTTCCTTCGCATCTTCGGACGCATACTGCGAAGACCAACTCGACGACGACGACGACGACGACGACGACGAACACAAACAAAATCGAGTTTCCAATCGACGTCGGGAAAACCTTACGTGTGATGGATTTGAACGGAAAGAAAATAGTCGTTAGAAATTTAGACCCCGGAGACGAACGCGTGGAGATTTTTAGCAGCACTAGCTTCGCGTCGTCGTCGACCTCGTCGTTATCGTCTCAATTACGCGCGGAAAAACTAGATAACGGCGACGTGTACGTATTCACCGTTTCATCGGACGAAGACGAAATGAGAAAAAATGGAGACGCCGCCGATGACATCATCGAATGCAAAATACCACCTCGCTTTGTATCTTTAGACGTGTTGATGGGGAACGCGGGTTCGTTGACGGTCGATGCGAATGTCGCCGAGGCGAGCGTAGACGTGACGGTAGTGAATGAAGATGAAGATGAAACCGACGCGCGTGATAGAACGGAGGACGATGTGCCGTCGTCATTTTTGCCGCCGCCAGCGCACGTGCGATTCTTAAAGAGCGTCAAAGGCGCCTACGTGAACGTAGAAACGTTGAATGGAGATGTCTCGTGCGAAACGATTCAAGCGAACGCGTCGATTAAAACGAACGGAGGTAACGTGATTGCGAAAAGAGTGGTAGCGAACGATTTGCGAGTAGACGCCGGCGTCGGCGGTAACATTCTCATCGATTCCGTTTTCGTGCACGATTGCGAGCTATACACGACCAAAGGCGAAATTCGCGCGAAGAAGAACTTTCGAGCGAGTGGAACGACAAAATGCATCACGAACGGCGGTAACGTGTCGTTAGAAAACGTGGAATGCGGAGACGAAGACGCGGAAGTGACGATTGATGCGCGGAGCGGAGGAGGCAGCACCGACGGTGGCGATATATCCATACAGTTCGCCCCACGAGTGACAAACATCCACGTGTACACGAACAACACGGGTTCGATCGACGCGCGAGTCCCGAGTGGGTTTCCGGCACTCGTCGTTCGACGAGAAGAAAACCAACCGGACGAAATCATCGTTCCCGCAAAGACGAAAAAAGAAGACGGATCGTCCTTTGGCGAAACCAGCGGCGAAGGAGACGAAAAGAGTAAAGACGTCTCCACACTCGGTGCTCGAATAGTGCACGACGTCGACGACTCGCTCGCGCGCAAAATACGCGCCGAATACGAGTCAAAATCCAACGTCATCTTCTCGCTCGGCGGGATAAACAACAACGACGTCGTCGCGGATGCAGCTTCTTCGAAGAAGGAGGAGAAGAAAAAAAGCGGCTCGTTATCGCTCGTCGAAACGTCGTGGCTGGACGAAGTTTTCTTCAAGAATGCGAAGAAGAATAGCTACTAGAGGTCACGAGGAAGAGAAAATAGAGATAGAATATATATACGTAGAGAGAGAGAGAGAGAGAGAGAGAAAGAGTAGTTGAAATTTAGATTGGTTGATAGTGTAGCCGCCGCGCGAGAGAACGTCCCCTTCGAGTTGTATTTTATTATTTATTTTTTGTTTCGAAACATTTCTCTCTCGTTCGTTCTCTTCTTATCTGAAAATCGTCGTCAGAACAAAACCACCCATCCTCTCATCGAAGAATGGTTGCGCACTCCATCTTAAGAAGAGGCTCCCGAGCGGCGCTGAATTCAATCGCCCGACAGTATTCGTCCGTGCCGAACGTCATGGTGCGAAACGTTTTTCGCTCTTTCTTTTCCGTTCGAACGTCGTTCGCGAGTCTTCGTTACGCGTGAATGATAAAAAAAAGGATCTCTTCTCTCATCTTTTTTCCTTCGCCGCCGAGAGACCTCTTTTTTTTTGTTTTGCGC
>Ga0181574_10004591_pt1 | contig 11959 bp, 13 predicted proteins | sample 101ome_24_FD_145600 | JGI IMG/M metagenome (GOLD analysis project Ga0181574, IMG submission 145600) | Coastal salt marsh microbial communities from the Groves Creek Marsh, Skidaway Island, Georgia - 101410AT metaG (spades assembly) | ecosystem: Environmental > Aquatic > Marine > Intertidal zone... | reverse complement strand
CGGACCCGACATCCAATAGTGCGCAATCATCGCCAACACCAACACGTACATGCTCGCCGGCCCAATCGCTCAAATGCGCAAAATAAGATTCGATGACATCGAATTCAGAGGGAATCATGACTCAACTAGCCGGCGACGTTTCCACCGGCCGGTAGTGTTTCGCCAGTCGATCTAATATTGAGTTGACATATTTGTGCCCGCCTTCTGCGCCAAATTCCAGCGCAAGTTCAACCGCTTCAGAGAGCACGACCCGGAAAGGAATTTCAGGCTTTGCCGAGAGCTCAAATGCACCCAGCAGCAAGATCACCTCTTCAATCACATCGATCGCGTCTGTTTCCCGGTCGAGTAAAGGCTCAATGACTTGCCACAGCGTCTCTTTAGAACGTGCAGTCCCTTCTACTAACTCTCCAAAATAGGCAGCATCTGCCCGCTTGAAGTCGTTGTCTTCGTAGAACTCATCAATGATTTGACGGGCGGGAATGTCAACGAAGCGCCCTTGATAGAGCGCTTGAAGTGCAAATCGACGGGCGCGGTGCCTTGCAGCTCGTGTAGATTTCATCCCATTTTTCTTAAGAGACTGATCATCTCGATCGCGGTGACTGCGGCATCTGCACCTTTGTTGCCCGCTTTAGTACCAGACCGTTCAATCGCTTGTTCGATGCTGTCCGTTGTGAGCACTCCAAAAATAACGGGCTTTTTGGCATCCAGTCCAACCTGGGCAATGCCGCTTGCCGCCTGACCTGCCACATAATCAAAATGCGGCGTCCCGCCGCGAATAACCGCGCCAAGCACAATAACAGCATCACACCCTTCTTGTTCGGCGGCTTTTTTTGCTGCCAGCGGTAGCTCAAATGCACCTGGCACCTTGACGATTGTGATATTGCTGTCCTGCACCCCGTGCCGCTTTAAAGCATCGAGCGCGCCCTTTAGCAAACTGTCCACCACCAGTTCGTTGAATCGTGCGACGACAATCGTAATGGACGCCGTCGTGGCGATGAGATCTCCCTCTATTACTCTGGTCATCGTTTATCTCCGATTAAGATCTTGGGGGACGCGAGCACGCTGCTCCCTACCAATGAACGCTCACGCAGTCGGCGGATCACAATTGGCGGGATCCCTCTTTGACTCCGGGCCTGACAATCACTCTCAGGTCCTGATCAAGTTGTGATGCCGATACGATCTCGTGGGCCGCAAGGTCGCCCATATTATCAATTTCCGGCAAATGAAGTAACGAGCGTCCGGGCCCCATGAGCTTTGGAGCCAAGTACAAAATCAACTCATCCCAAAGGCCGGAGGCAATAACGCTCCCCGCCAAAGTTGGACCACATTCAAAGAGCACTTCGCTAAGCTCCGCCTCCGCGCAGTGTGCTAGCAAGGCATTAAGATCCACCCTGCCAGCCTCATCCGTCCTGAGCGCAATACCTCTCTCATCCGTCGTGGCTTTGGCGAGCACTCGCCTTGCTTCAGGGTTCGCCCAGAGTTTCGCGCTCATCGGTACGCGCCCACTCGTATCCAACACAAAGACGGGTCTAGGACGGGTCACCCACGCCTCTGGCAAATGCGGCGCAATGCTGGCATCTCTTACCGAAAGCGCTGGGTCATCAGCCAAGACCGTGCCTGCGCCGGTGATCAACACCGCGCTCCTGGCCCGCCACTTTTGAACATCTTGTCGTGCCGCTGGCCCCGTAATCCACTGACTGTGACCGTTATTGAGTGCCGTGCGGCCATCCAGCGTTGCGGCGAGTTTTATCCGCACGAACGGGCGCCCTCGCTCGTGCAAGCTCACATGACCCGGATTGAGCGCTCGGGCAGCGTCGCTCGCTGCGTCGCGCACTACTTCCACGCCAGCAGCCTCTAACATGTCGAAACCATTGCCCTGATTGCGCGGATGTGGATCAGTCATCGCGGCAACCACACGCTTGACCCCTGCTTCAATCAAGGCGTTGGCGCAGGCTGGGGTTCGGCCGTGGAAGCTACAAGGTTCGAGCGTCACATAAGCCGTGGCACCTTTTGCGTTTGCACCCGCTTCTTTTAAAGCGATTACCTCCGCATGCGCTTCGCCAGCCTTCGCGTGATATCCGCGACCAATCACGGCATCGTCCTTGACGAGCAGGCACCCAACGCGAGGATTGGGATGCGTCGTGTAAAGCCCCTCTTTCGCGAGCTTCAGCGCTTCCGCTAAGAAAATCTGATCACGATCCTTTTGCACGACTACTCGCTTTCTTTTTTGGCCGCTTAACCTGGCCCATCGAATCAATTTCGCGTTTGAATTCCTCGAGATCTTGGAAACTTCGGTAAACAGAGGCAAAGCGCACGTAAGCGACTTCGTCTAACTGCCTGAGCTCAGTCATGACGACCTCGCCTAAGTCTCGGGATTTAATCTCAGGCTCTCCGGTTGAGCGGAGCGCGCTTTTAATATGAGCCATCGCGTTTTCCAACTTTTCCGCGCTAACCGGCCTTTTTTCCAGCGCCCGCATGAGTCCCGAACGGAGTTTTTCTTCGTTAAACGGCTCTCTGACGCCATCGCGCTTAATGACCCTTGGCATAATGAGCTCTGCAGATTCGAACGAGGTAAACCGCTCACCGCAAGCCAAACACTCCCGACGACGGCGTACCTGATGGCCTTCTGCAACCAAGCGCGAATCGTTGACCTTCGTCTCACTGTGGGAGCAAAAGGGGCAATGCATCGTGCAATCTCCTCAATGTCACTCGGTGGTGTCCAGGATATTGTCCCATAGATTACAAATAGCGCACACGGCGACGCGAAGTTCTAACCCTTTGTCTGTACCGGAGGAACATTGCACGCCATGAAACGCACCACTCAGTCAGCAATTCAGCCGAGCGGCCTCATGCGCATATCATCGGAGTCGCGTAAACTAACGCTTAGGGATGGTTAGCAGCTCTCGGCCTTAGCGCGCCGCGAAGCTCACCTCATCCATCGCAAGCCAAGGAGTAGGAGGTCACGTGGCACAATACGTCTATACGATGTCTAGAGTTGGCAAGGTAGTTCCGCCAAATCGCGAAATTCTAAAGGACATCTCACTCTCTTTTTTCCCTGGTGCAAAAATCGGCGTACTCGGCTTAAACGGCTCGGGCAAATCCAGCCTACTGCGAATCATGGCAGGAATAGACAAAGAGCATCTGGGGGAAGCCAGACCACAGGCCGAACTCAAGATCGGTTATCTCGCGCAAGAACCCGAACTCGATGAAAGCAAAGATGTGCGCGGTAATGTTGAAGATGGCGTCCGTGAAATCAAAGACATCATTGATGAGTTTAATGCGATCAGTGACCGGTTCGCTGAGCCCCTCAGTGACGATGAGATGACGGAGCTAATGGACCGTCAAGGCGAACTGCAACTCAAGATTGATGCCGTCGATGGATGGGACCTAGAACGCAAGATTGATGTCGCCGCAGATGCACTGCGGCTGCCAGCCTATGAGGCTGACGTCTCGACCCTATCGGGGGGCGAGCGCCGGCGGGTAGCGCTCTGCCGATTGTTACTCGCTAACCCGGACATGCTTCTACTTGACGAACCAACCAACCATCTGGACGCCGAGAGCGTCGCCTGGCTCGAGCAATTCCTACAAGAGTTTCCAGGCACGGTGGTCGCCATCACCCACGATCGCTACTTTTTGGACAATGCTGCAGGCTGGATCCTCGAGCTCGACCGAGGACACGGCATTCCTTACGAGGGCAACTATTCCACTTGGCTGGAAGCGAAGGAGAAGCGCCTGCAAGTCGAGCAACGACAAGAGGCGGCTCGCCAGAAAGCGATTAAGGCGGAATTGGAATGGGTACGAACCCAGCCAAAGGCGCGCCAAGCTAAGAACCGAGCGCGTCTCGCGCGCTTTGATGAGTTGAATTCGCAAGAGTTCCAAACCCGAAACGAAACCCAAGAAATCTATATCCCGCCAGGCCCTCGACTTGGGGACAAAGTACTTGAGGTCGGCGGCGTATCCAAGGCGTTCGACGATCGGTTGCTCATCTCTGAGCTTTCGTTTTCTGTGCCCAAGGGCGCCATTGTTGGCATCATAGGCGGTAATGGTGCAGGGAAGTCGACCCTGTTCCGTATGATTAGCGGTGAAGAAACCCCTGATACAGGTACCGTAGACGTGGGAGAAACCGTTCATCTTGGTTACGTCGATCAGAGCAGGGACAGCCTGTCGGACGAAAAAACGGTTTGGGAAGAAATCTCGGAAGGCAACGAGATCATTCAAATCGGCAAATACGAGACTCCCTCTCGCGCTTACGTCGGCCGATTTAATTTTAAGGGTTCTGATCAACAGAAATTGGTACGCGATCTTTCCGGAGGGGAACGTAACCGTGTTCACCTGGCCAAGTTGCTCAAGACTGGCGCTAATTTTCTACTTCTGGATGAACCCACCAACGACTTAGATGTTGAGACCTTAAGAGCGCTCGAGTCGGCCATCGAAACCTTCCCAGGATCGATGATGATCATCTCTCACGACCGGTGGTTCCTTGACCGAATTGTAACCCACATCCTAGCCTTTGAGGGCGATAGTAGGACCGTCTTCTTCGAGGGCAACTATTCTGAGTATGAAGCGGATCGAAAGAAGCGAATGGGTGGCGAGGCAACGCCGACCCGAGTGCGATACAAGCGCCTGGCATAATATTCAAGAGCGTTCGCTCAAGCGACGCCCTAACGAATGGGCTAAAACGGTGTCGGTTGCTTAGGCTAACGCCTTTACATCCAATCCTGGATCAGCTTCATGGCATCACTCAAATGCTGAACCGGGTGCACGCTCATATCGCCAATTTGCTCTTTGGGTAAATTGGCCTTCGGCACTAGCGCACGCTTAAACCCATGCTTCACCGCCTCTCGCAACCGCTCGGGGCCATAAGAGACAGGCCTCACCTCTCCTGAAAGACCAATTTCACCGAAGCAGATGAGGTCTGAGGGAAGCGTCCTGTTTCTGGCACTAGAAATAACGGCAAGCAATACAGCCAGGTCAGAACTGGTTTCCTCGACTCGCACGCCACCCACGGCGTTGAGATAAACGTCCTGATCCCCAAGTTGTAAACCGCCATGGCGATGGAGTACTGCAAGTAGCATCGCCAGTCGCTGACTTTCAAACCCAACCGCGATCCGTCTAGGATTGGATTGCATGGATTCATCTACGAGCGCTTGAGCCTCCACTAACAGCGGGCGGGTTCCCTCCCAAATCGCCATGACCTGACTACCGGGCGCACTCGCTTCTCCGCGGCTCAAAAAAATCGCTGAGGGGTTTTCAACATCGAGCATGCCGGTTTCCATCATCGCAAAGATACCCAGCTCGTTCACGGCACCAAACCGATTCTTGACTGAACGCAGCATCCGAAATCGACCGTGATCTTCCCCGCCGAGCATCAAAAAGGTGTCGATCATGTGCTCAAGCACCCGCGGTCCCGCGATATTGCCCTCCTTGGTGACGTGACCCACAATAATCAAAACCGTTCCTAATTGCTTTGCACGCTGGACCAGGCGCGCTGCTACTTCCCGCACTTGGGAGACGCTCCCTGGCAATGTCTCAAGAGATTCGCTGTGCATGACCTGGATCGAGTCGACAACGAGAACGTCGGGCTTATAGTCATCCCAATATTCAAATACCGCCTCGAGCGAGGTCTGGGCCGCCACGGATACCGCGTCAACCGGCAGTTTGAGACGTTTGGCGCGGAGCGCGACCTGCGCCAGACTCTCCTCGCCCGTGATGTATAGGCAGCGCTTTCGCTCGGCGAGACCGCTTACCACCTGCAGCAGCAGCGTACTCTTCCCAGCACCGGGCGCCCCACCCATCAAAATAGCCGAACCTGGAACAAGCCCTCCACCCAATACGCGGTTCAATTCACCGGATTCAGTTCGCCAGCGTTCATTGTCCATGGTTGGGACAGACCCCAGGGTCTGAAGCGGCGCCAATTGGCCACTGTACCCGCCTCGTCGAGTGGCGGCGCTTGCGCCTGAGGCCACGCTGAGCTGGCTTAAGGTGTTCCACTCACCACAGGACTGACACTGACCCTGCCACTTGGCATGGTCTGCGCCGCAGTCGCCACACACATAGACAGTCTTTTGCTTCTTCATTGCGCGGTCTGCCCCGTATAGACGCGATCGACTCGCCGGCCGATACCACACACTAGGGTGTAGGCAATGGTATTGCACCGCTCACCAATATCCTCAACCGGCACAGACGCTCCCCAGAGCTCAGCCCAGTCTCCAACCTCAACATTCACGTCGTCAGGGAGTACGACCGTCATCATGTCCATGCTGATTCGGCCTGCAATGTGCGCGAGGTGGCCGTTGATAGCCACTGGCGTCCCTGAGGGGGCCTCGCGGGGATAGCCATCAGCATACCCTGCGGCAATCACGGCTAACTTCGTCGGCCGGTCGGCCACCCAGGTGCTGCCGTACCCCACAGTCTCTCCCGCATTCACAGCACGAACAGCAATCACAGGTGCGTTGAATGTCATCACAGGCAAAAGCGGCGCATCTCGGTCAAGAAATGGATTGATGCCGTATAACATAATCCCAGGGCGTACCCAGTCCAAATCTGTACCATGCCCCCCTAGAATCGCCGCAGACCCAGACATTCCTCCCGGTAAGCCATAGCGGGACCTCAGCGCATCAAACCGGCGCCGCTGATCCTTATTTTTCTCGTGGTATGGCGCATCAGCATCCGAAAAGTGACTGAATAGTCCAAGCTGCCTCGAAGGCGGGATGGTCTCCATGAATGGCTCGAGCTGGTGAGCAAGCAGCCCAAGCCGGTTCATACCCGTCTCGACTTTAAACCAGCAGGACAACGCGACCTTTCTGAGCAGGTGCAACTGCGCCGGGTCGTGAATCACAACAGCTAGGTCGTAGTCCGATGCCAGTCGCGCGCCTTCCTCTGTAATCACCCCTTCAAGCAGGGTGATCGGGTGGTTGAAACCGGCTTCACGAAGCTCAATCGCCTCTTTTACCCTTGCAACGGCGAACGCATCGGCATGACGAAGCGCATTCGCAACGGGCAGTGCACCATGGCCATAAGCATCTGCTTTAACGATCGCCATGACGTTGCTTTGAGGTGCAGCTTGCGTCGCCTGATTGAAATTGTGCGCTAGATGATCGAGATCGATCACTACTTTCGCGTCGAATCCACTCACTCGTAAAAGTCTTCGTAATCTCGAGCCAAGTCTTCGAACTTGGTGAATCGTCCAACAAAGGCCAACTTTTTACGCCCGATCGGCCCATTTCTCTGCTTGAGGATGATAATTTCGGCGACGCCCTTGTCGGGCGTGTCCTCATGGTAGACCTCGTCCCGATAGACAGCCATGATCACATCAGCATCCTGCTCGATGGCACCGGATTCACGGAGGTCAGACATGACAGGTCGCTTGTCCGTTCGCTGCTCAAGACTTCGATTTAACTGGCTGCCCGCGATCACCGGGCAATCAAACTCTTTGGCGATGGATTTCAATGACCGTGAGATCTCAGAAATTTCGACCGCTCGGTTTTCAGTCATACCAGAGACCTGCATCAACTGCAGGTAATCCACCACAATCAACCCAAGGGGGCCGTGCTCTCTGACAATTCGGCGACTTCGCGCGCGCATCTCGGTTGGCGTTAACCCCGGCGTATCGTCAATAAAAAGAGGCTTATCGTTTAAGAGGGTGACAGCAGAGGTCAATCGCGGCCAATCATCGTCGCCCAACTGACCCGTCCGGATTTTTCCCTGATCAATTCGCCCTAATGACGACAACATACGCATGATCAGCGAGTGAGAAGGCATCTCTAAGCTGAACACTAAAACTGGCTTGCCACCTGATATCACGGCGCTTTCAGCAATGTTCATCATGAAAGCGGTTTTACCCATGGAGGGGCGACCTGCAATGATAACGAGGTCTGAGGGTTGCATTCCGTTGGTGATGTCATCGAGGTCCTGAAACCCCGTGCTTAGGCCGGTTAGCGCACCTTTGGTGAGATAGAGCTCATCGATTTTCTCAATCGCCTGCGCCAACAGCGGTCGAACGGATTCGGGCCCGCCCCGACTGGGCCGCTCATCACCGATGCGGAAGACTCGACTTTCCGCCTCATCGATCAGCTCAGCGCTGGAACGGCCAAGGGGGTTAAATCCGCTTTCAGCGATCTCGTGCGCGACGGTGATTAACTTTCTGACGGTACTGCGTTCTTGAACAATCTCAGCATACGCCGTGACATTGGACGCCGAAGGCGTACTTTCCGCCAAATCACTCAGATAGGGTAGTCCACCAATAGCCTCTAACTCGCCATGGGACTCAAGCGACTCAGCAAGGGTCACAATGTCGAGGGGCTTGTTATCTGCCGCAAGCCACTCCATCGCCCGAAAGATGGTGCGGTGTTCGCCGCGGTAGAAATCGTCGGGTGTGACCAGTGACGCGATGGCATCCCAGGCCCCAGTATCGAGCATGAGCCCGCCCAGCACTGCTCTCTCGGCCTCGAGTGAGTGCGGGGGGACTTTGAGAGATTGATGATCGTCGACGTCGGAGGCCAAGGGTCTGCTCGTTGCTAGGGGGACCTTAGCCTAATGCAATCCACTTAGGATTCAAGTGCTTCCTCGGGCACGACAATCACTTTCAGTGACGTCTCGACTTCCGGGTGCAAGCCCACTTCTATGGCGTATTCACCGACTTCTCGAACCGGTCCGTCAGGAAGACGGATTTCGCTACGATCGAGTTCCACCCCAGCGTCTGCTGCTGCTTGCGCAATGTCTCGTGCGCCCACTGAGCCGAACAGTTTTCCTTCCTCTCCAGCATTCGCAGAGATTGTGAGTTCGAGCGCTGCAACGGCCGTCGCCCGAGCCTCTGCGGCCGACAGAATTTGGGCCGCTTCTTTTTCAAGCTCAGCTCTTCTCGACTCGAAAGTCTCAATGTTGTCAGCGGTTGCAGCCACTGCCTTCGCTTGAGGAATCAAGTAATTCCGCCCATAGCCCGCCTTGACGGTCACCCGGTCACCGAGTGCTCCAAGGTTGGCGATTTTTTCCAACAAAATGACTTCCATAATGCTTCCTCTCAGACGTTTGTCTTTCGTCTCAAATCTAAAAAACTATCTGCGATCATTACCAAGGCCAAGATCGCCATTGCCATCTGCGCGAACAACACAATGCTTGCGTAGAACGCCACGTACCAGTGCCGCGATACCCCTCGCTGTTTTAACAGCGCATGGGTGAGACACGCCCCACCAACTACGAGCGGCAAACTAACCACTGCCGCCCAAGCGCTGAGGTCTGGCATCCCCGCCAACCCAACCGTGGCTAGCCCTAGGCCAATCGCCACTGGACGCGCGAGCTTTACGCGCTGAATCTCATCACCAAACCCGCCAGGGTGATAAATCTCGCTCTGCCACCATCTGGCCAGCATAAGCGTTGCAATGGTCAGTACTCCCTGACCTAAGGCAAGGAATGCCAGGGCCACACCCCGCGCTCCCGCCTCATCTGGAGCGGTAGCTGCCACTTCGGGCACCGACTCCAACATTCCTAGATACAAGCTGATAAACCCATCAAGTATTGGGCTCGACAACCAGCCAAACAGCACGGCCTGCATAACCGCCAGTATCATTGCCCCGTATAGCACTAGCTCCCAAGAGCCTGCCGCTCTGAGTAACGAGGCGGAAGCGACCACCGCCACAAAGGCAAGTAAGCCACTAATATCTTGAGCAACCGCGTATCCCACCAGCAAAGGCAGCGATGCCCACATCGCAACAAAGAGCCCCTCTTTGGGGCCTTTGGCTAGCACGACAAGCGCAGCCACTGCGCCGCCGATCCAGCTAACAAACGGTAGGCTCGCCAGAATCGCCGCTCCGATGATCGCTTGGTGTCGACCTCGCAACGCGTACTCTGCGAGCCATCTCATGCCTAATCGAGCCGTTATTTATGGCCGTCAGTGTAAGGCAGTAGCGCCAAATAACGCGCACGCTTAATCGCCTTGGACAGCTGTCTTTGGTATTTCGCTTTAGTCCCAGTGATACGGCTGGGAACAATCTTCCCAGTCTCCGTGATATAAGCCTTCAGCAACTCCACGTCTTTGTAGTCCACTTCGGTAATGCCTTCGGCAGTGAAACGGCAGTACTTTCTTCTTCTGAAAAATCGTGACATTGCTTAAGCCTCCTTTGCTTCAGACGTTGCGGCGGCGTCGGTGGCGGCTTCCGCTGCATCACTTCCGCTGGCCGCTTCGGCACTTGGCTTAGACTCAGTTTCCTGCTGTGCCGCTTGCCTTGCTGCTCGAGCTTCGTCGCGTTCTTTTCGCTCGCGGCTCTCGTTCTCAAGCTTCATGATTGGCGACACTTCAGTGTCTGCCTGCTTTCGCCCCATCACCATGTTTCGAATGACCGCATCGTTGAAGCGAAAAGACTCAGTGAGCTCGTCTAGCGTCTCTAGGCTGCACTCGATATTGAGCATCGCGTAGTGCGCTTTGAAGATCTTATTGATGGGATAAGCCAGTTGACGGCGACCCCAGTCCTCGGACCGGTGGACGCTTCCGCCCCCTTGAGTAATCAAATTGGAATAGCGCTCGATCATCCCTGGGACTTGTTCACTTTGTCCAGGGTGCACGAGAAAAACGACCTCATAATGCCGCATAGCGTGCTCCTTTCGGGTAATTGCCGCCTGCTCATGCAGTACAGCAAGGAGTTAATGAAATTTAAGGACGCGAAGTCTAATCAATCGAGTAGTTAGTTGCAATCCAGCCATCAGCGCTGAGGTTCTTGCTGGTGTTGTCGATTGATCTCGTAGAGGCATATGCCTGCTGCAACGCTAACGTTTAGTGTGTAGCTCGCATCATTCATAGGGATCATAACGAACTCATCGCACTGATTGCTGACATTCCTGCGGATACCCTCCCCCTCAGAGCCCATGACTAGCACAAGGTCGCCGGTCAGCCCCGCCTCAACAATCGAGCGAGCAGAGGCATCCATCGCTGTGCCAACCACCCAGTATCCTGCCTCTTTTAGCTGGCGTAACGTTCTAGCCAGGTTTGTCACTGTCAAAACGGGCAGCGAGGCCGCAGCACCCGCTGATCGTTTATGAACGATGGCATTAACTGGCGCAGATCCATGTTTTGGAACAATGACTCCATCGACACCGAACGTGGCCGCGCTACGAAGACAGGCACCAAGATTGCCTGGATCAGTGACGCCATCCAATGCAAGCAACAACCGGCGACCTTCTTTTGCCATCATCAACGCGTCTAGGGACGCTTTTGGTGCCTGACGCTCGACGCTTTCGAAGACCATCCCCTGATGTCGATCGGTACCGGTTAACGCGTAGAGGCAAGATTCGTCGACCCACTCCAATACTTGATCAGCCGCACAAAGGGCTAATACCTCGTCAATCCTGCGTGATCGCTTTCCGCTTCTCACGTAAAGATGGCCCGCTTGGCCCGATTCGATGGCCCGGCGCACCGCATGCAGCCCGTAGATGATGGTCGCCTCGGTCATTAAGTCTTCCCTTTCGAAATTGGCCTTTTGAAGGGCTTTCTTGTGCTGGACCGATCTGCCGTCAATGGCTCACCTCTGCTTTTGAGTGAGGGGCCTTTAGTTGAGGAGCTTTTAGGTGAGGAGCTTTTAGGTGAGGATCGCTTGGCTGCTTTTACAGGGTCATCGACCCTTTGTTTTGAGCCTCTTTTAGCGTCCGCTTTTTTCGTTATCCCTCGATCTACCACTCGCGAATTTTGCGGCGACTGCTTTCCTTGCTTTGCCCCTAATCGCTTCGTGGGTCGAGAGGCCGCTTGTGATCGTTTTGCCCGCGATTTCCGCGGTGCAGCCCTCGATCCATCAGTCTTTTCATCCCGTTTTTCAGGACCGTCCTGGGAAACCTTGGTTCTTCCCTGCTTAGTGGATCGCTTTGTTTGAAGCCCCTTGCGTCGCTTGCCTGCCTTTTCAACCTCCGATGAACTAGAGCGACGGGGCTTTGCGAAGTGACGAGATCTTGAGGTCTTTTGCTCAACCAATTCGAA
>Ga0181574_10004590_pt1 | contig 11960 bp, 9 predicted proteins | sample 101ome_24_FD_145600 | JGI IMG/M metagenome (GOLD analysis project Ga0181574, IMG submission 145600) | Coastal salt marsh microbial communities from the Groves Creek Marsh, Skidaway Island, Georgia - 101410AT metaG (spades assembly) | ecosystem: Environmental > Aquatic > Marine > Intertidal zone... | reverse complement strand
GTCAATCTCACCCAGGGGCAGAGTCGAGATAATGACACGGCCGGCACCATTGTCTACATGTGGCTGCAGTTCCTCGGCGGAGCGAAACTTACCGGTTGCATCAATCACGACATCAGCGCCGAAGACATCCCAGGGAATTTCTGTCGGGTGATCGGCGGGAATCAGGCGGCTCTTCATTTCACCACCCACCAGGTAGTTCGATTCCAGGCGGATCTCCGCGGCCTTGCCCATGGCCTTGTTGAGCAGGTGATGCAGAATCTCCGGTCTGCCAATGTCTGAAATCGCGACCACCTCAAAGCGTTCATCCTGCAGGGCGAGTCGGTAGATCTGGCGACCGATCTGACCCAGCCCCATCAACCCGATGCGTATCTTTCTCATTCGGCTGTTTCCTCTCTAATGTTGACGGCTTGACTCAGCCCTGGCTGAGAGAGCCGCCTTCGTTGAGCGCAGGTTTTCTTCGGCCTCGCTGCCCATCTGCAGTGCAACGCTGACCTGCAGCGCATCGAGCAACGTCAGCTGTGCCAGCCTGGAGCTCATCGGTGTGTAAATATTCGTGTCTTCATCGGCGTGACAGGGAAACAGGATCGTCGCCAGCCGGCCCAGGGCAGAGCCGGGGTCCGTGACAGCGAGAACCGTCGCGCCGCGCGCGACAGCGAACGCCATCGCCTCGACCAGAGCTGGCCATGTGCCCGTGTGCGAGATCACCACCCAGACATCATCCGCCGAGCTCACCGCTGCCTGCTGCAGCAGTGTGGGTGGGTCAGTGACGGCAACACAGGGGATACCGAGCCGGAAGAACTTGTGACGCATGTCTTCGGCAACGTGGGATGATGCACCGAGTCCGGTGAAAACAATTTGCCGCGCCCCCACCATCCTCTCAACGGCGACATCGAACGGCATGGCAGAAATCTCTCGCCGCAAATCAATAAGTGCACTGATGGCACTTTCAAGCACCTTCACGGCGGCTGAGCCAGGACTGTCCGCGTCGCTGACATCGTGGTGAAGATAACTCTCGGACTTCTGCAGCGATGCAATCAGTTGGGTCTTCAGCTCCCGAAACCCGCCCAGACCCATACTCCGACAAAAGCGGATGACGGTGGGCTCACTGACCGAAGCGTGCGCTGCCACTTTCTGGACTGATGCATCAACGGCCTCAGCTGGGTTGGCCAGTATCCAGGCGCCGACTTTTGCCTCTGAGCGACTCAGCGAGGTCTGTCGGGTCTGCAGTTGTTCCAGGAATGCATGATTCACGCGGTGGGTCCGAAATGCTTGAAATGTAATAATATTACTCTTAAAACAGATACATCTACTTTTTTATGTAGTTTTGCTACATTTTGGTCGACAATCTCCTGCAACCGCACGATTTGACGATCCATAGCGTCAAAGGTATACAACAATGTTTACAGAGACAGGGGCACGATGAAGTCACTGGGTGTCATCGGCGAGTGCATGCTGGAGCTGCGCGCCGACGGGGAAAACTACCGGCTTGGCTACGGTGGCGACGTTTTCAATACGGCGGTCTATGCCACGCGGCTCGGCCTGGAAACCCGATTCTTCTCCGCGACAGGCGACGACCATTATTCGGCCTACCTGCTGAACGCCTGGGCGGGTGAAGGCGTCGATACAAATCACGTACGCCAACTGTCGGGCATGAAACCCTCGCTTTATATCATTGCGATTGACAGTCAGGGCGAGCGTTCATTCCAGTACTGGCGCGAGGCATCACCGTTCCGGCACTGGCTGCGATCTGGCCAGTATCGAGATGATCTCTTCGAGAAGCTGAGAGACTGTGACTGCCTTTATTTTTCCAGCATCACGCTGGCACTGTTGCCCGACGCAGACAAGACACACCTGCTTAAGCTACTGAAGCGATTTCGCGCCCAGGGCGGCACAATCGGGTTCGATCCTAACTACCGAGCCGGTCTCTGGCCCTCTGCTGACATTGCGGCAAGCTGGGTGGACGAGGCATATCAGATCTGTGATTACGCGATGCCATCGGCAGACGATGAGGCTCTGCTCAGGGCGAGCACAGAGAGCCATGACCCGATCACGCATATCGAGGCAATGGGTGCGCAGGAAGTTGTACTCAAGCGCGGCGCAGAGGGCGTAACGCTGGCACTGCCCACAGGTACCGAGCGGGTGGCCGCTACCACTGTACCAGCCATTGCAGACACCACCGCCGCCGGTGACGCATTCAACGCCGGTTACCTCTACCGGCGGCTGCAGGGTGCAGATCCGGCGGACGCCGCTGCCCTCGCGGTTCGGGTCGCAGCCACTGTCATCCAGCATTCAGGGGCGATTATCCCTGCCGATATTCCTCTCGTGGATCCCTGACCAGGCAGCAGCCGTTTCTCGGCGGTCAGCGGCGCACAGCCCAGATGAGCGTATCGAGTGCGATGCCGTCACCACTTGCCCCATGGCCAGGGTCGCTGTTCACGGGGCGCCGGTAAATCTCGGCCCGCTTCAGCTCAAATTCGGCCAACATCGGGATGATGTCATCGATGCCTGGCAGCAAGGCAGGGTCCTGCGGTCCACCGATACCCTGATCGATGTTCAATGGATCATGACCGATGTAGATCCAGCTGCCGCCGGGTTTGACTGCGTGAATCAGCGCCGGCAGCCACCCGGCCCGCTCCTCCGCCGACGTATGCAGGTAGAGCACCGCCACAAGATCGTAGGCTGACGCTGCAAAAGCGTGGGTGTTCACGTCAGCAGTTATCCAGTTCAGCTCGAGCAATCGCTCAGCGGCAATCTGCCGGCCCTTGTCGATGCCAACAGCGGAAAAATCGATGGCATCAACCTGCCAGCCCTGACTTGCCAGCCAGAGCGCATTCCGGCCCTCACCAGTCGCCACATCCAGAGCTCGCCCAGGCAATATCTCCGCAGCGATTTCAGCAAACAATGTATTGGGGCCTGCCGACCAGGTCAGTCCGCTCGACGCATAACGGTCATTCCAGCGCTGGCGCTTATCCATGATTCCGTCTCTTCCGGAATAAAGTCGACTATAATCGAGCAGAAGAGACTCGATGCCAACCCGTGCAGTTTGAAAATACCAGAGACCAGCATGAACGCCAGACGCCACACTGAATTACGTACCGGCCGCAAGGCGCGGCATCACCGTTGAACCACGCCATTGGTAGCCTGATTGTCCCGGCAACATTCCTGATCGGGGTCGCAGTCGTCAGTCTCAACCTGCAGCACCTGCCGGTAATGCCAGAGAACCTTTGGCTCACAGGCCCAAGTGTCGCCATCGCCATTACAGGCACGCTGGCGCTTTCCTACAATCGCTCGCGAGTGCTGTTTGTCTGTGCCCTGCTGGCCTTTTGCCTGGCGATCGAAGGCCAGGACATGACCGCGCAACTGGATGAGATAATTATCGTCGCTATCGTGCCACTCAATTTCTTCATCATCTGCCTGATTCAGGAACGCGGTGTCTTCACCTTCATCGGTCTGATGCGTCTGGCGCTGCTGTTATTTGAGTTCGTCATCCTGATGTATTGGATTAGCCTGCGAACGCCCCTGTCACCAGCGGTACTGGCGCCCTTCCCGGCACCCATGGACCCGCTGTTCGGTCTCTCGCCATTCAATCAACTGGCAACCGTGTTACTGCTGGTCAGTTTCGTTGGTTGCATGATCGTCAAGACAAGAGACCACACCCTGATTACCCAGGGTTTGACCACGACGATGCTCGCCATCGTTATCGGCTTCGCCATGGGCAGCGTGAACACCTGGGAAATTTTTATCATGGCCGGCAGCTTCTACCTCGCCGCCTGCATTATCCGGGATTCCTACAACATGGCTTACAAGGATGAGCTCACCGGCCTGCCGCATCGACGGGCGCTGAATGAACAGCTGCTCAGTCTCGGCAACCGCTACGCGCTCGCCATGGTAGACATCGACCGCTTCAAGCAATTCAACGACACTCACGGCCATGATGTCGGGGACCAGGTCCTGCAGATGATAGGAAAGAAAATCCGCAAGGTCGGTGGCGGCGGCAAGGCCTTCCGCTATGGTGGTGAGGAATTTTCCATCGTCTTCCCGCGCATGGGAAAATCCGATGCTTTTTACTATCTCGATGAGATCCGAAAAACAATCGAAAACTATGTGCTGGTGATTCGAGAGAAGCCTCGAGAGGACCCATCTGCAGAAAAACTTGCGAAAAGGCGGCGCCAGCGGGGGGCTTTCCGTCACGCTGAGAAGACAGTTTCGGTCACTGTCTCGATCGGCGTGGCCGACCCCACCGGTGATGGCCCTGACGCCGATGACGTGTTGAAGGCGGCAGACAAGGCGCTGTACTCGGCCAAGAAAAAGGGTCGCAACCAGGTTGTCAGCACCTAGAGACGCCGGCCCGGACAGCCACCGACCTGTGCCGGCACGGCACATCCTGGCGCATGTTATGATCGCGCTATGAGCGATAACTTCAGAGACTATCTGACACCGGACGAACTGGCGTACGTCACCAGCAAGGACGACATCAAGGCCTGGCTGCTGGTGGCACAGGACTGGGGCATCATCATCGGTCTGTTCATGATCGCGGCGCTGTTCCCGAACCCGCTGGTTTACTTGGCCGTGGTTGTCCTGCTGGGGGGCCGCCACATGGCCTTCGGCGTCCTCGTGCATGAAACCGGTCACAAGACGCTGTTCAGCTCGGCACAGTTCAACGATTTTGTTGGCACCTGGCTTTCGGGCTATTGGGTATTCTCAGATAAAGACGCTTACATGAAGGGCCACCTGGTCCACCACCGCACTGCCGGCACATCAGATGACCCCGACCTGAAGAACTACCAGGACTATCCCGTTCCACGAGAGCGGCTCTGGCGCAAGATCAAGCGGGACGTGACAGGCCAGATCGGCTGGCGCCGAGTCAGGTCAATCGCACGGGCACTGGCAAACCTCGACAAACTCCCAGCGCAGACTCGACAGACCATGATCCGCAGTGTCGGCGTCAACCTGGCGCTACTTGGGATATTGACTGTTTTTGGCCAACCCTGGCTCTACCTGCTGTGGATCACAGCCTTCATGACCAGTCATATGCTGGTGGCACGCATTCGCCAGATCTCAGAGCATGCGGCAGTGCCTGACCTGTATGACCTCGATGCCCGCAAGAACACAAGAACCATCTATATCAGCCCGCTCGAAAGCCTGCTGGTCGCACCGCATGATTTGAACTATCACCTGGAACACCACCTGCTGGCGTCGGTTCCGATCTACAGGCTGCGCACTCTGCACAACCTGCTGAAAGAGCGCGGCTTCTACGACGGGGTTCAATTCACCCGGGGCTATTACAACCTGTTGAAGCAGGTGACTGCGGCCTGAGCCTGTTTGGGTGTGTGTCTGATCGATATGCCCGATCAGCTGGTTTCCCCGGACAGTTCAAAAGCAGAGTGCAATGCCCGGGCCGCCAGTTCGAGATACTTTTCATCGATTACCACGGAGATTTTGATCTCGGAGGTCGAGATCATCTGGATGTTAATCGATTCTTCCGCAAGCACGTCAAACATTCTGCTAGCAACGCCAGCATGTGATCTCATGCCGACACCAACCATGGAGAGCTTCGCGATTTTGTTGTCACCCGACACTTCTCTGGCATCAATGTTTCTGGCGATATTCTCCAAAATGGCCATTGCCTGCTCGTAATCCTCGCGCCGTACCGTAAACGTGAAGTCCGTACTCTGATCGGCAGCGACGTTCTGGACTATCATGTCGACTTCGATATTGGCTTCGCTGATGGGGCCAAGGATGGCGGAGGCGATACCGGGCACGTCTTTTACACCCAGCACCGTCAGTTTGGCTTCGTCCCGCGTGAATGCGATACCTGAAATAATGGGCTGTTCCATGGATTCATCCTCCCTGGTGATTAGCGTGCCGGGTGCCTCTTCAAAGGTAGAGAGAACCCGCAGCGGCACCTGGTACTTGCTGGCAAACTCGACCGATCTTGAATGCAACACTCTTGAGCCAAGACTGGCCAGCTCAAGCATTTCTTCAAAAGTAATCTCTTTCAGGCAGCGAGCACCTTCTACAACTCGGGGGTCGGTTGTGAAGACACCCCTGACATCCGTATAGATCTGGCATTCATCCGCTTCCAGCACAGCAGCCAGCGCGACCGCTGTTGTATCTGATCCGCCACGACCCAGTGTCGTGATGTTGCCGTCATCGTCGGCACCCTGAAAACCGGCAACGACAGGCACAGCACCATCAGCAAGTGCGGCACTGAGCCGATCCGTATTGATATCGAGGATCCGTGATTTTGAGTGTTCCCTGTCGGTCAGGATACCCGCCTGGCGCCCCGTAAAAGACTGCGCCGGCTGCCCCATCTTCATCAGGGTCATGGACAGAAGCGCTATCGTGACTTGCTCCCCGGTTGAGAGCAACACGTCCATTTCACGCCGCGCTGAAACATCCTGCAGATCGACTTCATTGGCGAGATCGACCAGGCGGTCAGTAGAGTCGCCCATGGCTGACACCACGACCACAACATCGTGGCCTTCTTTCCTGGCATCAAGTACACGCCGTGCTACATGCTCGATGTGCTCAATACTGGCGACCGAAGTGCCGCCGAATTTCTTCACCAATAAAGACATTGATCTAACCGCAGGCGCGGCCGGATTTGAAAAGCCGCAGATTAAATAGGAGCAAGGCGAAAACTACAAGAGGTTTCGGACAAATCCTTCGACGCTCTCCAGCGCTGCCGGCAACGCGTCTGGCTCGCTGCCGCCTGCCCGCGCCATATCGGGTCGACCGCCACCCTTACCGCCGACCTGGGTGGCCACGTGGTTAACGATATCCCCCGCATGAAAGCGATCTGTCAGGTCTTTGGTCACACCTGCGATCAGGCCGACCTTGCCGTCGTTGACCGTGCCCAGCACAACAATGCCGGTGCTAACTTTGTTTTTCAGGCGATCCAGCGCATCGGGCAGTGATTTTGGATCAGCGCCATCCAGCTGGCTGACAATCAGTTTCAGCTCACCCAGATCCACAGCTGAATCTGCCAGGTCCTGACCGCCGCCGGTTGCGAGCTTGCGGTTCAGGTCGGCGATGGTCTTCTCGAGCTTCTTGTTCTGATCCAGCAGGCCCTGGATCTTATCGTTGAGGCTGGTCCGGTCCGCCTTTAACAGGGCAGCCCCCTGTCCCAGAACATCCTCAGTCACCTCAACGTCTGCTACCGCGGTCGCCCCGGTTATTGCTTCGATACGCCGGATGCCCGAGGCAATCCCCTGCTCGGAAACGATTTTAAAGAGCCCGATGTCGCCGGTGCGCGATGCATGGGTGCCGCCACAAAGCTCGATGGAGAAGCCGTCGCCCATCGTCAGGACCCGGACTTCTTCCGCGTACTTCTCGCCAAACAGCGCCATGGCACCTTTTTCGCGCGCCGCTTCAATATTCATGACTTCTGTCTGAATGGCGGTGTTACGCCTGATCTCGTCATTCACCAGGCGTTCGATTTCCCTGAGCTGTGCTTTTGTCACCGCTTCAAAGTGTGAGAAGTCAAACCGCAGGCGCTCGGCATCTACCAGTGAGCCGCGCTGGTTGACGTGCTCTCCCAGCACAGACCTGAGCGCGGCGTGCAACAGATGCGTTGCTGAGTGATTAAGTCGCGTACTGCCCCTCAGCGAATCATCAATGTTCGCCGTCACGCTGCCACCAACAATCAGTTCACCTTGCGTCACTTTGGCGCGATGCAGAAAGGTCTCTCCATTCTTGATGGTGTCAACGACCTGGAGCGCGACAGATTCAGTTTGTATCAACCCTTTGTCGCCGACCTGACCGCCGGACTCGGCGTAGAAGGGCGTCCGGTCGAGCACGACCAGGACCTCATCATCCACCTGCGCTGCCTCAACCTGTTCGCCACCGCGCACCAGTGCCAGTACTGACGCATCGCAGCTCGCACTTTCATAGCCGACAAACTCAGTCTCAAAGGCCAGATCCAGGTCAGCCGCATCGACGGCATCAAAGCGGCTGGCGGCACGCGCTCTCGCGCGCTGAGCCTCCATCGCTTTCTCAAACCCTGCCACGTCTATCGACAGGTCACGTTCACGTGCGATATCAGCTGTCAGGTCAGTCGGAAAACCGAAGGTGTCATAGAGTTTAAAGACCACTTCACCCGGTATTTCCTTCCCATCCAGTTCGGCAATGGCTTCGCCTAAGATTCTCATACCATGATCCAGAGTCAGCTCGAACTGTTCTTCTTCTTTCAGCAGCACCCGCTCGATTTGTTCACGAGTGCTCTGGATCAGCGGATAGGCTTCGCCCATCTCATCGACCACCGTTGCCACCAATTTATGGAAGAACGGCCCACTGGATTGCAGTTTGTGGCCATGTCGCAGGGCCCGACGAATAATGCGACGGATGACATAACCCCTGCCCTCGTTCGAGGGGACGACGCCGTCAGCAATCAGGAAGACGGCCGAGCGAATATGATCAGCAATAACTTTAAGTGAAGGGTTTTCCAGATCTTTACGATCGAGCAATTCCGCAGCGTGATGAATGATCGTTTGAAAGAGATCGATGTCGTAATTGTTATGGACGCCCTGCATGACAGCGGCGAGACGCTCCAGGCCCATACCGGTATCAACACATTGCTTCGGCAACGGTGTCAGCGTGCCGTCGGCGTCACGATCATACTGGGTAAATACCAGATTCCAGATTTCTACATACCGGTCCAGGTCGCCTTCTGCTGAGCCGGGTGGCCCGCCGGGTACATCAGGACCGTGATCCCAGAATATTTCAGAGGAAGGGCCGCAGGGTCCGGTGTCACCCATGGTCCAGAAATTATCATCATCACCGAGCCGGGTCACTCGCGCCGGGTCGAAGCCGACCTTGTTAATCCAGATGTCTTCGGCTTCATCATCGCTTTCGTGGATCGTGACCCAGAGTCTTTCCTGCGGCAGTTTCAGGACCTCCGTCAGAAACTCCCAGGCGAACGCGATTGCCTCTTCCTTAAAGTAATCACCAAAACTGAAGTTGCCAAGCATCTCGAAGAACGTGTGGTGCCGTGCTGTATAGCCGACATTGTCGAGATCGTTGTGTTTGCCGCCGGCACGAACGCACCGCTGGCAGCTCGCTGCACGGGTATAGCCGCGGTTTTCCCTGAACGCAAAAGCCTCCTTGAACTGAACCATCCCGGAATTGGTGAACAACAGCGTCGGATCATTGTCAGGCACCAGCGAAGATGAATCGACAATAGCGTGGTCCTTACTCTTGAAGTACTCAATAAAGGCCTTACGGATTTCGCGACTATTCATGCGTTCAGTCATGCGTCCTGATGATCAACATTTCAGAGGCTGCTAACGATACAGAAAATGCCCGGAGGCGGCTACTTTAGAAGGCCCTGGAAACGCGACTGATTCACTCAAATACGCTGGCAATATGATCATAGGAAAAGCCTCGACCCTGCAGAAAACGAGAGACCTTCGCCTTCAGCTTCAAGTCTCTTGCAGCTTCGAGCTGATCCCCGAACTTCTTTTGCGCCACCTCGTGCACCAGTTCGTACCAGTCCACTCCAATAGCTTCAAACGCCAGCGAAATCGCGTCGTCACTCAAACCCTTGCCTCTGAGTTCCATGCGAATTTTGGAGGGGCCCTGGCCTCGATTGGATCGTGCCCTGATGAAGGCCTCGGCAAGACGTTCGTCGCTCTGCAGACCCTCAGCGGCGAGCTTGTCGAGCTCAGTCTCAATCGTCTCTAGCCGGTCCGAGAAACGCTTGCGCAGTTTCTGCTCAAGTTCCAGCCGCGAATGCTCGCGCCGGGCCAGCAGATCCATTGCGGCCAGTCGAATGTTCCTGGTGTTATCGAGGGTATCGATCTCGGTCAAGCTGGCATTTATGCAGATGCGCTAAGCGCACCTGCGCTACCCCGAATTATCAGGCTCCGCCAATCGGCGTGACGTTGTCCATTTCATCCTCATCGGTGATTTCGGACTGGTCCTCCAGCAGCTTGGCACGAATCTGACGTTCGATGTCGTCGGCCAGGTGCTGGTTCTCGGTCAGGAATTCGCAGGCATTCTTTTTGCCCTGACCAATACGGTCACCTTTGTAGCTGTACCAGGCACCGGCCTTGTCCACCAGGTTGAGCTGGACACCCAGGTCAACGACCTCACCCATGTGATAGATGCCCCTGCCGTACATAATCTGGAATTCGGTCTGCTTGAAAGGTGGCGCCACCTTGTTCTTGATGACCTTGACCCGGGTTTCGTTGCCGACGATCTCATCGCCCTCCTTGATGGAGCCGATGCGACGGATGTCGAGTCGAACCGAGGAGTAAAACTTCAGCGCGTTACCACCGGTTGTGGTTTCCGGACTGCCGAACATGACACCAATCTTCATGCGGATCTGGTTGATAAAGACAACCAGTGTGTTGGAGTTCTTAATATTCGCCGCCATCTTACGCAGCGCCTGACTCATGAGACGGGCCTGCAGGCCAACATGATGATCGCCCATCTCGCCTTCGATTTCCGCTTTCGGCGTCAGCGCGGCAACGGAGTCAACAATGACAACATCGACGGCACCAGAGCGCACAATCATGTCGCAGATCTCGAGCGCCTGTTCGCCGGTGTCTGGCTGGGACACCAGCAGGTTTTCAATATCAACACCCAGGTTTTGGGCATATTGCGGGTCCAGGGCGTGTTCCGCGTCGATGAAAGCGCAGGTACCGCCGGCTTTCTGGGCTTCCGCGATGACCTGCAGCGTCAGCGTGGTTTTACCCGAGGACTCCGGCCCGTAGATCTCGACGATTCTGCCCTTCGGCAAACCGCCAATACCCAGTGCGATGTCGAGACCCAGTGAACCCGTAGAAATCGCCGGGATCTTCTCCTGCGGAGAATCGCCGAGGCGCATCATGGCGCCCTTGCCGAACTGACGTTCTATCTGTGACAGGGCTGCTGTGAGTGCCTTTTCTTTCTCTTTGCTTGCGCCTGTGTTCTCTGCATCTGACATTGCTTTCTCCCTTGATTTAAGACTTGCAGCTGCGGGTGGTTGTTATCGCCAGCCCGGCCCTTACCTGTATATTTAAACAGTATTATGCACATATTGCCTGAATCGCCAAGCGCCTTTTTCTCTGACAGACAAATTCAGTAGAATCTCACCTCTACCGTTCACTTTGTTCCCCGGCGCGCGCATTGAGTAAAGCTCCAAATAGTACCGCCAGCTCAAGCCAGCACACGCCGATGATGCAGCAGTTCCTTGCCATCAAAGCTCAGCACCCCGAAGAGTTGCTGTTCTATCGTATGGGCGACTTCTACGAACTGTTTTACGGCGACGCAAAGCAGGCCGCGGATCTACTCGATATCACGCTCACCGCGCGGGGTTCGTCCGCCGGTGAGCCGATCCCAATGTGTGGCGTGCCTTACCACTCCGTCGACACCTACCTGGCACGCCTCGTACGACAGGGCATCTCGGTCGCCATCTGCGAGCAGATTGGCGACCCCGCTACCAGCAAAGGCCCCGTCGAGCGCAAGGTGGTCCGCATCGTCACACCCGGCACACTCACCGACGAAGCACTGCTGGACGCCGATCGCGACAACCTGATTGCCGCCATCCTGAGCCACGAGACCCGTTATGGTCTGGCCACCCTGGATCTCTCCAGCGGCCGCTTCGAACTGACCGAGACAGAAAATGAGGCTGAGCTCGTCAGCGAACTGCATCGACTGTCACCGGCAGAGATTATCCTGTCTGAAGATGGTGCCTATCCGCCATCGGCCCTGAATCACGCTGGCGCGAGGAGCCGGGTGCCGTGGGAATTCGACCTGGAGAATGCGCGGCAACTGCTGACCCGTCAGTTCGGTGTGCGGGACCTGTCTGGCTACGAGTGTGAAGAACTCCTGCTCGCTGTGGCCGCTGCCGGTTGCCTCTTGAACTACGTCAAACAGACCCAGCGCAACGAGCTGCCTCACATCACTGGTCTGCAGCGTTTAAGGAACGACGAAGCCGTGCATATCGACGGGGCCTCTAGACGCAACCTCGAGCT
>Ga0181574_10004574_pt1 | contig 11986 bp, 14 predicted proteins | sample 101ome_24_FD_145600 | JGI IMG/M metagenome (GOLD analysis project Ga0181574, IMG submission 145600) | Coastal salt marsh microbial communities from the Groves Creek Marsh, Skidaway Island, Georgia - 101410AT metaG (spades assembly) | ecosystem: Environmental > Aquatic > Marine > Intertidal zone... | reverse complement strand
ATCTGGGAACAGCTGTCATTATTTCTGGACCACAATCATTCATATTCTTTACAAGCTTTTCAATACTTTCTGCATAGAAAACTTTTGCTGCAACACTTATTTGAACAAATTGAACAGCGTGCTCATAAGAATGAGATAATGGCAGCCATGTTAGGAATTTAGGTTTTTTTGATATTATTGGATTTAATATAGTAATAGCTCCTTCACAATTATTTAAAATTCCTCCATGACTTAAGATTACACCTTTTGGATTTCCTTGTGTTCCCGAAGTATAAATAATGCATGCCGGATCTTTTCTAGATATTTTAATGTCAGGTACTTCTAGTTTAAGATTATTTATATTAGATATTATATCTTTAAAATTTTTGTAAATATCATTACTTAATTCTAGATCCTCAAAGGAAATTATTTTTTTAATTGAGCTTTTTTCATTTATAATATTTTTAACCTTTGAAAATTGATCTTTATTTGAAATAATTAATACTTTTGGAGTGCAATCTTGAATAATATATTCATAATCTTTTTCAATATAGGTAGTATAAGCAGGAACTGTTATTGATCCAGACAACATAATTGCAAGATCAGAGATCATCCACTCTGGTCTATTCTCGGATATAAGCAAGCATCTATCCCCATTATTATTAATTTTTTTTATTTCTTCAGACAATTTGATTATAGATTTAAATGTTTCTTCCCAAGTAAAAGATTTTTGATCAGTTCTTAATGGTTGTAAAAAAACTTCATTTTTATTTTGTAATTTGTATTGTTCAAAAAATAGTTCCAGTAAGTTTTTTTGATTTTTAATTTGCATAATTCAATGGTGGGCAAAGAGAGAATCGAACTCTCACAGTATTGCTACTATTGGATTTTGAGTCCAACGCGTCTACCAGTTCCGCCATTCGCCCACAGATAAAATAATACATAGAATTTATTAATAGTATTAAAACATGGATTATAATAAAAGAAAATATGTTTAAAGAGCTCTACAGAAAATCATTAGAACTAGCTGCACATAAAAGTTCAAAATTTTTTCTTGCAATTATATCTTTCATTGAGAGTTTTATTTTTCCGATCCCACCAGATGTTTTGATTATTCCAATGACAATAGCTAAAAGACAAGAATGGTATAGGATAGCTTTAATAGCTACGATATCGTCTGTTTTAGGCGCATGTCTTGGATATCTAATTGGATATGTTTTTTTTAATGAAATAGGGCTTAAAATATTTGAATTATATGGTGTAGACAATGCTTCTTTTCTTAAAGATAAAGTTTCAAGTGATGGAGGGGTTATTGCCTGGATGACTCTACTAGCAATTGCTGGGTTTACCCCAATTCCATTTAAACTTTTGACGATAACTAGTGGATTTGTCCATTTCAATCTAATTTACTTTATTATAATTTCTTTTTTAACAAGAGGTTCAAGATTTTTTTTAATCGCTTTTTTAATTGGTAATTTTGGTACAGCAATGAAAAAAATTATTGAAAAAAAACTATTAAAAGTTTCTATAATAGCTTCTATTATATTAATAATTTTTGCATTTTTGATTTATAGTTTTTTAAAAAATTTTATTAATTAATGAATATTTTTTTGACCAGGAAAAATTTATATTTATTTGTTTTAGTTTATGCTATTTTTGCAATAGGTTACGCATTATATATTGAATACTATTTAAATTTTGAGCCTTGTAAACTTTGCCTCTATCAAAGAGTTCCTTTTATTTTTGCAATCTTTGTAAGTTTTGTGGGATATAACTTCCCTAAAAAAGATGGAATATTGGCAATACTTATTACAACCTTTGCTTTCAGCTTTATTATTTCTGGATACCATTATGGAATTGAAAATAGTATTTTTGAGGAATTTAAAGGATGCAGCAATAACTCTTTAAATATTACTAACAAATTAGATCTTCTTGATAGTTTAAAAAGTACCTTACCAAGCTGCAAAGATATAACCTATACTATATTTGGAATTTCATTGGCTGGTATTAACTTTTTGTCATCTTTAATTTTAATAATTTATTCTGTAAGAACACTTGTTTATGAAAAAAACTAATTCAAAAAAAATTGAGCAATTTATTCGAGTAGATCATGCAGGTGAGAGAGGGGCTGTAAAAATTTACGAAGGTCAACTCCTTGCGCTTAAAACTATATGTAAAAACTCAAATTTAGAAAAAACAATAGAAGAAATGAAAATTCATGAAATAAAACATAAAAATTATTTTGAAGAAGAAATAAAAAAAAGAAAAATAAAACCCACTAAGTTGTTGCCATTATGGGATCTTTTAGGTGTTGGACTTGGATTTGGCTCAACAATATTAGGCAAAGAAGCGGCAATGTTGTGCACAGCCTCAGTTGAGGAAGTTATTGATGAGCATTACAAAAGTCAAATTGAACAGCTTGGTTCAGATGAAAAAGATCTAAAAAATAAAATCATAGAATTTAGGGAAGATGAATTACATCATAAAGATATTGCATATGAAAAAGGTGCAACAAAAAAAGGGTTATATTCTATTTTAGATAAAATAATTAAAACTGGTTCTAAGGCAGCAATAAAAATTTCTGAGAGAGTTTGATTAAGGCTCTAATTCAACATCCCAATAGAGATAATCCATCCAGCTCTTATGCAGAAAATTTGGTGGAAAATTTTTGCCATTTTTATGGAGATCTTCTGTAGTAGGTTCGTAGGGCCATTGAAATAAAGACATTCCGGAATGTTTTAATAATCTCCCCCCTTTTTTTACATTACACGAGGAGCACGCGGTAACTACATTATTCCAATCTGTTTTTCCTCCTTTTGATCTAGGTAACAAATGATCAAAAGTTAATTCATCGTTGCTACCACAATATTGACAGCTAAACTTGTCTCTTAAGAACACATTAAATCTTGTAAAATTTGGGTTCGCCTGAGGCTTTATAAATGATTTTAAAGCTATAACACTTGGAAGCTTCATACTATAAGAAGGACTTCTAATTGTCCGATCGTAATAACTTACAATAGAAACTCTATCTAAAAAAACAGATTTAATAGAATCCTGCCAACTCCACAGAGATAAGGGATAATAGCTTAAAGGTCTATAATCTGCGTTTAAAACTAAAGCTGGACACTTTTCTAAAGAAAGATTTTGATCTGATGTAACAATCATAACAAAACCTTACCTTATTTAAATTTATTTTTCAATGTAGCATCTTTAAAAAAAAATTTATTAATTAATTAAATTTTTTTTTATAAAATTTAATGCCGCACTTGATGCTTCTATGGGAATGTGATGTGCGCAATTTTCGATCATTAATGTATCAATATTTATTTTATTTCTTAACAAAAAATCTTTTGCATCTAATAAATAATTTGGTGAAACAATATCGTCTAAACTACCATGAATAAGAAGTATTTCTGATTTCGATTTAAGTCTTGAAGAAAGATCGTTCTTATCTATAATCTTTCCAGAAAAACCAACTATACAATTAAATCTTTCATCAGAAGTTAAGCCAACGTTTAATGACATCATGCATCCTTGGCTAAAACCAGACAAACAAATTTGAGAATTGTTTAACTTATAAGTCTCTTTGACTTCTTCGATATAAGTTTTTAATTTGATTTCTGCTTTTTTAGCTTCTTGTAAAATATATTCATTATCGTCTTTAGTTAAATCAAACCACTGGTATCCACCAGGGTTTATTGCACATTGCTCGTGTCCATCAGGACATAAAAATATTGTATTTTTTAAAAATCTTTTCCAGTTCAATGTCAGCATGCTTATATCCTTGCCATCTCCACCGTATCCGTGAAGAAGAATAATAGCATTCTTTATTTCCTCATCCTTTTCAGGTTTTACAATTGTTGTATTAAGGCAAAATGTCATAGACAATTAAATATGTTTTCTTATTTCAAAAAGAAACTACAATCAATTCATGGTTTCAGAAATAATAGTTAAAATTGTAGCAGTTGTCTTATTAATAGCAGTCGCAGTTGTATTAATTTTAGGAATTAAAACTTTATTTAAAGGCAATGCAGACAAAAAATATTCTAACAAGCTAATGCAACTTAGGGTCCTTCTTCAGTTTGTTGCGATTATTGTACTTGTTGGATTAGCTTATTTTTTTAAGAATTAATAATATTTCTTAACCAATCTAAAAATTTTTCGTCTTGAAAATCAATTGAACCAATAATTCTAGATATTTCATATCCTTTTTTATCCAAAATTACAGTGGTTGGCACACCCCTTAATTTAAATTTTTTTGCTAAATCACCACTAGGACCAGAAAAAATTTCAAGATTATTTATTTTAAGTTCTTCAAAAAATTTTTTTGATTTTTCAATTTCTTCCTCACCAATATTAATTGGAATAATATTTATATCTTTGAATTCAATAATATTTTTAATTTCGTTTAGAGATGGCATTTCTTCCTTACATGGCGCACACCATGTTGCCCAAAAGTTGATTAAACTAATATTATTTTTATAATCCTCAATAGTTTTTCTACTATTTTTTGAGTCAAAAAAATAAACATCTTCTATTTTTTTTTTCTCTTTATGAATTACTAAATTTTTTATATCAGGCTGTTCTGTTGAATAAGAAATAGTTGATGATATTAAGTATAAAAAGGTAATGAAATAATATAAGTTTTTGAAATTCATTTAAATAAGTATAATTAATTATCATGGCTAAAAATAAAAACAATCAACCAATTTGGGGCACTAGAATAAAAAAAAGTTCCTCAAATATTTTTAAAAAAGTAGGTAGTTCGCTGGAAGTGGACAAAAGATTGTTTAATGAAGATATATTTGCATCAACTGCACATGTTGAAATGCTCTTCAAACAAAAAATTATTAATTTTAAAATTAAAAATAAAATTATTTGGGGATTGAATAGAATTAAAAATGAAATAATAAAAAAAAAATTCCCTTATGATAGAAATTTAGAGGATATTCATATGAATATTGAAAAAAGATTAACTGATTTAATTGGCGAGGATGCTGGTTTTATCCATACTGCTAGATCTAGAAACGATCAGGTCATAACTGATTTTAAAATTTGGTTAAAAAAATCTACAAATGATACAATTAAAAATTTAAATAATTTAATTAATACGATTTTAAAAGTTGCTGACAAAAATATCAAAACAGTTATGCCGGGTTTTACTCATTTGAAGAATGCTCAGGCTGTTTCTTTTGCACATTATCTTATGGCATATGTTGAAATGTTTAATAGAGACAAAAAAAGATTTAAAAATAACTTAGAGAGTCTTAATGAAAATCCACTAGGTGTGGCTGCTTTAACAGGAACGACATTCAATATAGATAGAAATTATACAACAAAAAAACTTAAATTTGTAAGACCAACTAATAATTCTATAGATACAGTTTCAGATAGAGATTTTGTAATTGATTTTCTTTACGCTTGTTCTACTTGCTCAATTCATATTTCAAGAATTGCAGAAGAATTTATTATCTGGAACTCTGATGGATATCAGTTAATAAATTTGAATGATAAAATAGTTACAGGCTCATCTATTATGCCTCAAAAAAAGAATCCAGACCCACTTGAATATTTAAGAGGTAAAACAGGATCTTCCTTTGGAAATCTTTTTTCAATGTTAACAATCCTTAAAGGTCTTCCTTTATCTTACTTCAAAGATCTTCAAGACGATAAAGAATTAGTATTTAAATCTTATGACCAGCTTAAAATTTCATTAAATTTACTAAATGATATTTTAAAAAATTTTACAGTTAATAAGAAAAATATGCTCGAATTAGCTAAATCAGGATTTATTACTGCTACAGATTTAGCTGACTATATGGTTAGAGAATTAAATTATCCCTTTAGAAAATCCTACTTACAAACAGCAAAAATAATCAATTTAGCTGAAAAAAATAATAAATCTTTAGATCAGCTTACCTTAGATGAAATAAAGACAATAGAACCAAAACTTACTAATGATGTTCTTAAAATATTTGACCTTAATTTTTCTGTAAACTCTAAATCTTCTTTTGGCGGAACATCTTTTGGTAACATAAAGAAAATGATAAGAAGTTATAAAAAAAGTAATGAAAAATAAAATAATTATAATTTTAATGTGTTTAGTAATTTTCACCGCTTGCGGTAGAAAGGGAGATCCAGAGTATCAGACAAAAGATCTTAAAATGATTACTAAAAAATTATAATGAGATATATAAATAATAATTATTTTATTGAAAATGTCAGTTTACAGAGGCTAGCTAAAAAATTCTCTACACCTTTTTATTGCTATTCATACGAAAAAATAAAAAAAAATATCCAAAACTTTAATTCGAAATTTGGTAAATTTTCTCCTCTTGTTTGTTTTGCAATTAAATCTAACACAAACTTAAATTTAATAAGAGAAATAAAAAATTTGGGACTTGGAGCTGACGTTGTTTCTAAAGGAGAATTAATGTTAGCAATCAAAGCAGGCATTAGTCCAAAAAAAATTGTTTTTTCTGGTGTTGGAAAGACAGAGAGCGAATTACTATATGCAATAAACAAAAAAATTTTACTTATTAATTCAGAGTCAGAAAGTGAAATTAACATAATTGAAAAAATTGCGAAAAAAAAAAATTCTACTGTTGATATTGGAATAAGATTAAATCCAAATACAGACGCAAAAACCTTAAAACAAATATCAACTGGAAAAAAAGATAATAAATTCGGTGTAGATGAAAAAACGTTTATTAAGCTAGTTTCTAGATTGAAAAAATCTAAATTTTTGAAAGTAAAATGTTTAAGTGTCCATATAGGTAGTCAGATTACTAATCATAAACCTTATGAAAAAATGTTAGCAGCAGTAGATAAAATAATTGATAAATTAAAATTTAAATTCGAGTATGTTGATCTAGGTGGGGGCATGGGCATTTCCTACGGAAAGAAACAAAACAAATTAAATTACAATAAATATAGTAATGCCATAGAAAAATTTAAAAAAAAACATGCCTCAAAAATAATATTTGAACCTGGTAGATCTATAATTGGTGATACTGCTTTATTAGTATCTAAAATAATTTACCTAAAAGATAATAACTCTAAAGTATTTGTAATATTAGACGCAGCAATGAATGATATGATGAGACCTGCTTTATATGGCGCAGAACATCAAATATTACCTGTAAAAAAAAACAAACTTAAATCAAAGAAAAACTATGAATTTGTGGGTCCAATTTGCGAGTCTACTGATAAATTTTTAACTTCAAAAAATTTTCAAAAATTGAAAGAAGGTGATTTAGTATTCTTATGTGATGTTGGTGCTTATGGATCTTCTTTAAGTTCAAATTATAATTTAAGACCTAAATCTCCAGAAATTTTAATAAACAGATCAAAAATTAAAGTATTAAAAAAACGACAAAGATTAGAGAATATAATCTAATTTTTGATTAAAATGATACGAAATACATTTTTTTTATTTTTTTTCTTTCTTGGTATTATATTTATTTCAATTCTATTTCTGCCATCCTTACTATTACCAAATAAAGTAGTTCTCTTTGGCGGAAAGATATTTGGTTATTGGTCTGTATTTTGCTTAAAGATATTTTTAAACACAAAATTAGAAATTAAAGGTAAAGAAAATATTATCAAAAATACTAAATTTTTCATCGCTTCATCACATCAATCAATGTTTGAAACTTTTTTTTTGCAAACAATTTTTAATTCGCCAAAATTTATACTTAAGTATGAATTATTAAAAATTCCAGTATTTGGATGGTATCTTAGTAAAATTGGATCAATTTCTGTTAATAGGAATAAAATATCGAAAGATAATTTAGGACTACTAGATAAAATTAAAACAGCATCAGAAAAATCAAATAGACCAATAATAATATTTCCACAGGGAACAAGAGTTTTGCCAGATGAAAGAATTCCATTTAAAAAAGGAGTTGGTAGAATTTACAATGAATTGAATATTAAATGTCAGCCTGTTGCAATTAATTCAGGTACTGTATGGCCCAAGAAAGGCAGTCTAAAACCAAACAAAAAGATAACAATATCAATTTTAGAGCCTGTAAACCCTGGTCTAAATCCAGCTGATTTTATAAATTTAATTGAAACAAGAATATATTCTGAATTAGATAAAATGAATTAGCCTTTCATAGGCATTACAACATAAATACTATCATAGTCTGCGGGATCTCTAATTAATGCTGGTGAGCCGGTATCTTTCAAATAAATTTCAATACTCTGACCATCTAATTGAGAAGCCACATCAATTAAATATCTAGAATTAAAACTTATATCTAGTTCATGCTCAAACTTTACTGCTAAACTTTCTTTACCATCACCACTGTTAGTGTTGTTTACTGAAAGATTTAAAGTATCTTTTGTTAAATTAAATTTTACGCCATCTTTTTTGTCTAATGATACAGATGCCACTCTGTCCACTGAGTTTAAAAATGATTTAAGGTCAATTTCTAATTTTTTTTGATTTTCTTTTGGAACTACCTGTATGTAATTTGGAAATTTACCATCAATTAATTTAGAAATTAAAATACTATTATTTAATTCAAATTTAATTTTAGATTTAACATTAGATATTTTAACATCTCCTTCAAAATCCTCCAATAATGAGCATAACTGAAATATAGTTTTCTTTGGCAAAATTATAGGCTCAAAATCAATTTTATCTTGTAATCTTATTTTCGATATAGACATACGATGGCTATCAGTTGCTGCGGCTGTTAAAAAAGTTTTATCTTCATTTTGTGTTAGATGAAAAAATATCCCACTCAAATAGTGTCTTGTTTCATCATTCGATACTGAAAACTTACATTTATTTAAAAGTTTTAATAAATCTTTTGATTTAATTGAAAATTCATTTTGATTAAAGTTTTCATCCGTAAGTGGAAATTCTGATGCGCTTATACAATTTAAGTTAAATAGTGATTTCTCAGATTCCAGCTGGAGCTTACTTTCAGTTGGGTTTGAAAAACTAATTTTACTTCCAGATGAAATTTTTCTTACAATATCATACATTATTGAAGATGAGGTTGTGGTCTTGCCTTCTTCTAAAATTTCAACGTTTGAAATTTTATGTATAAATATTAAATCTAAATCTGTAGCTGTTATTGTTAAATTGCCACTATTAATCTCTAATAATACATTCGATAAAATAGGAAGAGTGCTTCTTTTTTCTATAACACCTTGACAATAGCCTAACGATTTTTGAAGATCTTGTTGGTTTACACTAAACTTCATTTTCTTGATTGTATAAAATTTTGTTCTTTAAACTGTCTATATTTATGTTCAGTTCATTATCTTCTTTTCTAAGTTTTTCTATAGTTTTTACTGAATGAATAACTGTTGTATGATCTCTATTTGAGAAAGCTCTGCCAATCTCTGGTAAAGACTTAGAGGTTAACATTTTGGCAAGATAAATTGCTGTTTGTCTTGGTCTTACTAGATATCTTGATCTTCTTGGTGAAAGCATCTCATTTTTGCTTATTTTAAAAAATTTGCAAACAATGGTTTGGATAGTATCAATTGTTACTTTGTTTTCTGATAAATTTAGCAAATCTTTTAAAATTACCCTTACTTCAGATATATTGGGTACCTTGTTATAAATTCTAGAAAAAGAGACTATTCTATTTAAAGCTCCAACTAATTCTCTAATACTTGTTCTAACTTCGGTACTTATAAATTTTTGTATTTCATCAGTTATAGTTATTTGATTAGAATAAAATAATTTCAGCTCTTCGGTTTTAGATTTAATTATCTGAGATCTAAGATCATAATCAGGATTTTGTATATCAACAACCAAACCTCCAGAAAATCTTGATTTGATTCTCTCTTGTATTCTTGAAAGTTTATTCGGCGGTCTATCTGCAGAAACTATGATCTGAGAACCCTTATCTAATAAAGCATTGAATGTATGAAAAAACTCTTCCTGCATAGCTTCTTTACCATTCATAAACTGAATGTCATCTATCAATAAAATGTCAGTATTTCTAAAATATTCTTTAAATTTAACCATTTCATTAGATTTTATAGATTTTACAAATTGATACATAAATCTCTCTGCTGAGATAAACATAACTTTGTTTTTATCTTTAAGCTCCAAGCCAATTGCATTTAATAAGTGAGTTTTGCCCATACCAACTCCTCCATAGAGATATAAAGGATTATAGTGAGCTATATCTTGGGATACTTTTTTAGATGCTTCAAACGCTAATTTATTACTTTGACCTGTTATAAAATTATTGAAATTTTTATTAGGGTCAATTCTATTGTATTGAAGATAAGAGTCCTTGATAAAGGAAACATTGTTGCCAATATCAGCCTCGGATTTGCTATTTAAATCTGTATTTGAAATTTCAATATTATTTGAATTCTTTTTATCATCTACTAAAAACTCTATTCTGATTATTTCCTTTTTATAGCTTTTAACTATTTGTAGAATTTGATCCAAATATCTAGAAGTTATCCAATCTCTAATAAATCTTGTAGATACAGAAATTAAAATATAATTTTTATACTCATCAATTAATTCTATTTTTTTTAACCAGCTATCAAAAATATCACTGCCAAACTTCTCCTTCATTACATTCTGGATAGTTTTCCAATCTATTTTTTTCTCTTCTAAGCCTGAAGTATTTTGTAAATTATTTTTCATGGGAGAAACTACTTAAAACTTATTAAGAAATTTTATGCAATAAATATATTTTTTAATTTAAATAAAAATAAAATTTAGAAGTGTATAAATTCTAGATTGAATCGTTTTTTTAACAACCTCAGTTAGTAAATTTAAATTTACTTTTATTCAAAATGATGTCGACTATATATAGTACTTAAATAAAAATAGATTTTAGATGTTGTTAGGAAAAAAAGTTTCCGTATCGTTAGTTGTATATTAAGGACAAATTAGAAATATAATTTATATATATATAAAATTAACTACTTTAAGTTGTTAAAGTGAATTAATCTTTTTAGTTATCCTTGAAATGTTCCTAGAGGCATTTTGCTTTTTGATAACACCTGTCTTAGCTATTTTCATCAGCTCTGAGTTTAACTTTGGTAAGAACGCCAAAGCCTCTTTTTTATCTTTTTTTTCTAGCAAAACGTTCATTTTTTTAACAGCAGATCTAAATTTACTTTTTCTTGAACGGTTTACAGCTGTTTGTCGAGTTATTCTTCTTACTCTCTTAATTGCTGATTTAGTGTTTGCCATAAGCGCGATTGTATATAACGAGAAATAATACTGGTCAATATAATTATTAGTTTATTTTTGGCATATATTACAGAAGAAACTAGATCTATTTGAAATAATTATTTTCTTAATAATGCCCCCACATGATCTTCTCGTACATTTTAAATGTTCTCTATTATAAACTTTAAATTCTTTTTGAAACGAACCTTGATCTCCAGTTGTATTTTTAAAGTCTCTAATTGATGATCCTCCTTTAGCTATTGATCTTTTTAATACTTTCTTTGAATATTTAATAATTTTTTTTAATTGATTATTTGTTAATAAACTTGCTGATTTTAAAGGATAGATTTTACTTTCAAATAAAACTTCGCTTGCATAAATATTACCTAAACCAGAAACAAATTTTTGATCTAATAGGAAATTTTTAATATTCTTATTCTTATTTTGAAAATATTTTAAAATATATTCTAAATTGAATTTTTTTGAAAATGGTTCTGGACCATAATATTTAAATTTTTTCTGTAATTGTTTTTTATTATCAAAATAAAGTAAATATCCAAATCTTCTTGGATCATTGTATATCAATGTAATATTTTGGAGTTCTATTTCAACATGATTATGCTTTTTTGGTAGGTGAGGACTATGGTAAAAACTAGTATTTGTAAATTTGTTTTTATTTTTTTTTTTTAAAAGATGTATTGTGCCTGACATTCCTAAGTGAATTAAACAAAATGAATTATCAAAAAAAACAATAATTATATACTTTGAAAATCTATCAATTTTTTTTATTTTTTTTTTTTTTAGTTTTTCTTCAAATTTTTTTTTTTTTTTTACCTT
>Ga0181574_10004567_pt1 | contig 12001 bp, 10 predicted proteins | sample 101ome_24_FD_145600 | JGI IMG/M metagenome (GOLD analysis project Ga0181574, IMG submission 145600) | Coastal salt marsh microbial communities from the Groves Creek Marsh, Skidaway Island, Georgia - 101410AT metaG (spades assembly) | ecosystem: Environmental > Aquatic > Marine > Intertidal zone... | reverse complement strand
CGGCGTGGGCCTATCGACCGGAGCCTTGTTCGATGCATCCTGGGCGCGCCGAACACCCGCTACCTTCCCGCTGTCCCAAGGTCAGTTGATTCAAGGATGGGTGGACGGCATACCGGGCATGCAAGTGGGTGAGCGGCGCGTCCTGCTGATTCCCAGTGACCTGGCCTATGGAGATTCGCCTCGGCCGGGGATAGAACCTGGGGAGACACTGTTGTTCGTCGTTGAATTGCTGGGTGTAGGCGCCGGGTAATCAACCATAGGAACCCTCGTAAAGGAGAGCTAGTGAACGAGAAGCCAGAGATCGATTTCATCGACGGGCCACCGCCCAGCGAACTCGTCATCGATGACATCGTGGAGGGCAGCGGTTCTGTTGCGGCGGCTGGTGACACCGTCGAGGTTCACTACGTCGGTGTCGACTTCAGCACAGGTGAACAGTTCGACGCGTCCTGGGATCGGGGGGAGTCCATCGTCTTCCCCTTGTCCGGACTGATTGCGGGGTGGCAGGAGGGGATCCCGGGAATGAAAGTCGGCGGACGCCGTCAATTGATCATCCCTCCCGAGCTTGCCTACGGCCCCGCCGGATCCGGGCACCGGCTGTCCGGTGCCACCTTGGTTTTCGTGATCGATCTCCTGGATGTCCGCTAGCCCGCAGGTGACGCGCACAGAGCGTCTTCTCAACCTGGTGATCGCCCTGCTGGCGGCGCGCTCACCGGTCTCGCGTCAGGCCGTCCAATCGAGCGTCGCGGGCTATGACCCCACCGCATCGACAGCTGCATTCGAGCGCATGTTCGAGCGTGACAAAGATGAATTGCGATCCATGGGGATACCCATCGAGACGGTCGCGGATGCCCATGGTGAGGTGCTGGGGTATCTGATCGACACCGCCGAGTACGCGACCCGGGACGTCTCGTTCGACGCCGATGAACTGATGGCCTTGAATCTGGCAGCACTGGTGTGGGACGACGCGATTTTGAGTGCGACCGCGACCACCGCGGTGCGCAAGCTCGAGTCCACCGGGACGATCCCGACCCTCGCGTCGGAGAGCGCGGCGATTCCGAGCTTCGCCCATGTGAGTGCCAGTGATGCGGCCCTGCTGCCATTGATGCGCGCTGTGCGCGATCGCAAGGTCGTTCGATTCTCCTATCGCAAGCCTGACGGGACCGAATCCAGCCGACGCGTCGACCCCTGGTCGTTGCACGCCGAGGATGGCCGCTGGTATCTCAGTGGCTGGGATCACGAACGCGGAAGTGCGCGTACCTTTCGGGTTTCCCGCATCGAGGGATCGGTCACCGTGACCGCAGAGTCCAGCACGACCGAGCGGCCCGTTGCTCCAACGGTAAGTGCCGAAGACTCCGAAGATGATCGAGAGATCGGCTTCTTGCTTCCGGCACGGCAAGGGGCGGAGTTGCGGCGCCACCCAACCTTTCGTCCAGCGGCTGCCAACGGTGGAGCAAGCGGCTCTGACAAGGGCTCGGTGTGCACCATCCGTGATTCATCACGGCGGGCGCTCGCGATGCTGTGGCGCGCGGGGCCCGACGTGTATCCGGTGTTTCCCGAGGACGTGGTCGCTGCGTTCCGCCAAGGACTCGAAAAGCTGGAAGCCGACCACTCATGAGTGAGACCGCTTCCGAACGACTGTCCAGGCTTTTGGCCCTTGTCCCGTGGCTGCGCGCGCACGATGGGATCACCATCGCTGAAGCGGCAGCGCACTTTCAGATCTCCGATGAGCAACTGTCCAAGGATCTGTGGCAGTTGATCGTGTGCGGCATTCCCGGATACGGACCGGACCAGTTGGTCGACATACAGTTCTGGGACGACGACCGCATCCACGTCCTCGATCCGATTGCCTTGGAAAGGCCCTTGCGTCTCACGGGTGAAGAGGTTGCCGCCCTGCATCTGGGCCTGAGGGTTCTGAACAACATTCCGGGTGCCCACGCGCAACAATCCATCCTCTCGGCGATGGTCAAGTTGGAGGCCCTCGGAGAATCCACACTCACACTCGACATCACGATGGCCGATCAATCGTCTCTGCTCGCAACTTTGGATGACGCGATATCCCGCGGGTCAGTGGTGGAAATTGAATACGCATCGGGAGACGCGGACGTCATCGAGAAGCGTCGCATCCAACCGCGCAGCAGTTTTTCTGTCGACGGTTTCGTGTACGTGCATGCCTGGTGTTTTCTCGCAGACGCTGTGAGGACCTTCCGAACGGACAGAATCGTCTCCTTCTCGCCAACTCCCGACGAGCCACCGCCGAGCACCCCGGCACGTGAGGATCCCCCGGCACTTCGACGCGACCCGGAGAACATGAGCACCGCGTTGATTCACATAGCCCCAGACGCGCTGTGGATTCTGGATTCAGAGCCCGTCGAGCGTGTCGCCGATGCCGAATGGGGAGCCGAGCAGTCGCCAGAGGAAGCATCGGGTGGCACCCGCGCGAAGATTCACTACGCGTCCGTCGATTGGCTCGTGCGGTGGGTTATGGGGCACGCAGGCGCGGTGTCTGTTGTCGAACCGGTGGAGGTACGGAGCCTAGTTCGACAGGCTGCCCATTCTCGGCTGCATTCCGGCTAACATGGGGGAGCACGCTCCCACCCGCGCGCAATCGAAGGAGCCTGGACAATGCCTAACTTGCGATGGCAAGAACTGCTCATCATCGTCGCCCTGGTGCTGTTGCTTTTCGGAGCCAAGCGCCTTCCGGACGCAGCTCGTGGCCTGGGACGGTCCCTACGCATTTTCAAGGCCGAGACCAAGGGGCTCGTCGATGGGGAAGAGGACGAGGAAGCCTCGGCGGACGCCTCGGGCGGCACCTCTGCCCAGGCGCCTGCGCCACCGAGCGCGATCGAGTCGCCTCCGCGTGACGCACCCCCAGCCAACTCCGGTCCCGTCGAACACGATTCTGGTGAGCGTTCCACGGAAACCAACAACGGCTAAGCACCCCTGTGGCAGTACAAGAGCAGGGGAATGAACAAAAGGCGGCAATGCCGCTCACCGAACATCTTCGTGAGCTGCGCTCCCGTCTCGTTAAGTCGGGGATCGCCGTCGTTATCGGCATGGTGGTCGGCTGGATCGCTTACCCGACGATTTTTGAACTCCTGAGTCAGCCTTTCGAGGGCGCCGTCGAGCAGGCGCAAGCAGAGGGCCGCGACGTCACCCTGGCCCTGACCGGAGTCACCGACCCCTTCATCCTGCAACTCCAGGTCGCAGCTATTGCGGGAATAGTTCTGGCCTCACCGGTGTGGCTCTATCAGCTGTGGCGATTTGTGACGCCCGGGTTGCACAAGCACGAGAAGCGATGGGGGATTGCCTTCGTTGCGGTTGCTTTCCCGTTGTTCCTTGCCGGCACCGCCCTTGCCTATTTCGTTCTTCCGTTCGGGCTCGAGATTCTTCTGGGATTCACACCAGAGAATGTAGAGAACATCGTGTCCGTCGATCGATATCTCCGATTCTTCATTCGAACGGTGATCGTCTTCGGAGTTGGCTTTCTGACACCACTATTTATTGTCACGTTGAATTTCGCAGGAATCCTGACAGGCAAGAGACTCATGTCATGGTGGCGATGGATCATTTTCGTGGTCTTCATTTTCGCGGCCATCGCCACTCCGACGGGCGATCCCATCAACTTGGTGTTGCTGGCCGGACCCATCCTCATGCTGGTGGTGATCGCCGTCGGAATTGCTCTTCTCAATGACCGGCGTCGAGCCCGACGAGGTCTCGGCGAACCGGACTACCGTGAGTGGGACGACGATGAAGCCTCACCCATTGATGAGAATCCGTGATCAAGATCATCGTGAACCCCACCGCAGGTGGGGGCCGTGCGGTTGACCACGCGAGCACTGTGGCTCGGGCGTGCGCCGATGCGGGATTGTCGGTACATGTGCACGTCGCTTCGCATCGAGACGACACCGTGCGGACCGCCATGGAGACGGCTCCCCGCGGCCTTGTTATTGCCTGTGGTGGGGATGGCACCGTGCACGATTGCCTTCAAGGTGTGATGCGAGCCGATGTGGCGTCGCCTCGCCTTGCCATATTGCCCGTGGGCACGGGGAACGACATCGATCGCGGGCTGCAACTGACGATTGCGGAGGCGGACTCGACTGACACCGATAACCAGGACCAGGGCCAGAGCCAGAGCCAGAGCATCGGGTCGTCCAGCGAGGTTTTCGCCGGCGCGGTAGCCGATGAGCGATATCGTGCGGTCGACGTGGGCTCGGTGCAGTGCGGGGATGGTGAAGCCCAGTATTTCCTCGGGGTGCTCTCGTGCGGGTTCGACTCGGACGTCAACGAACGAGCCAATGCCATGCCGTCGCGAGTGGGAAAGGCGCGATACCTGCTGGGCGTCGCCCGGGAATTGCCGACTTTTCGCCCCCGTTGGTACTCCATCGATAGCGATGGTGATGACCGCAGCATGGCGGGCATGGTGCTTGCCATCGGCAACGGACCCGCCTACGGATCGGGCATGTTGGTGTGCCCGGCGGCGGATATGGCCGACGGACTCTTGGACGTGACCTTGGTAACGAATGCCCCCAAGAGGACGTTCGTCTCGGTTTTGCCCCGCGTGTACTCCGGTCGCCATATCGACCATCCGTCGGTGACGTCCTGGACAGCCGAGCGGCTGCGGATAGATGCGCCGGACTCGATTGTGTACGCCGACGGCGAGCGAATCGGACCCCTGCCGGCAACGGTCGCCGTCAGCCACCGCGCCCTGGAGGTGTTGGACGTCTACCACGCCTAAGGTGGCGGCTGTGTCTGGTGTTTCGCCCGCCGATCGCTATGCAGCGTCTCGGCAACGGTCGGCGACTCCTCAGACAGAGCAATTTGCTCGCCTGTACGACTTCGCACTCGATGAATTCCAACTGACGGGGTGTCGCGCGCTAGAAGCGGGCCGTGGGGTCCTCGTGGCCGCACCGACCGGATCCGGCAAGACCGTGGTGGGTGAATTTGCGGTCCACTGTGCTGTGCAGTCCGGGACGAAGTGCTTCTATACGACACCCATCAAGGCCCTCTCGAACCAGAAGTACGCCGAGTTGGTGGACCGATACGGGCGGGACACCGTCGGGCTTCTGACCGGCGATACGTCGATCAACGGCGAGGCGCCCGTCGTCGTCATGACAACCGAGGTGCTTCGCAACATGCTGTACGCGGGTTCCACGACGTTGGACAACCTCAGCCACGTGGTGATGGACGAGGTCCACTACCTCGCGGATCGATTCCGGGGCGCCGTGTGGGAAGAGATCATCATCCACCTGCCTTCGCAGGTAATCGTCGCCGCATTGAGCGCGACGGTGTCGAACGCAGAAGAGTTCGGTGCATGGTTGACCACCGTGCGTGGCGACACCGAAGTGATCGTGGAAGAGCACCGGCCCGTTCCACTGTGGCAGCACGTGATGGCGGGTCACCACCTGTACGACCTCTTCTCGGATGGGCACCAGGTCAACCCCGAACTCATTGCCCTCGAGCGCGGTGTTCGATCCGGTTCGCCCAGACACGGTGGATCACGACGAGGATCCCGAGGCCGGCACCAGCGTCACCGGCGAGCAAAACTCACGCCCTGGCGTAGCGATGTCGTGGACAAGCTTGGCAATGACGGCCTGCTCCCGTGCATCTACTTTCTGTTCAGCCGGGCCGGGTGCGACGACGCCGTACAGCAGTGTTTGCGATCGACCATTCGGCTGACAACCGGCGAGGAGCGACAACGCATTCGATCAACCATCGCCGAACGAACGATGGGAATCTCCGATGAGGATCTCGCGGCACTGGACTACGTCGACTGGGCCGAGGCCCTGGAGAGGGGCATCGCGGCCCACCACGCCGGCATGCTCCCGGCATTCAAAGAAGTCGTCGAGGATCTGTTTCAACAAGGTCTAATCAAGGTAGTGTTTGCCACCGAGACTCTCGCGCTTGGGATCAACATGCCGGCCAAGAGTGTTGTGTTGGAAAGGCTCGTCAAGTGGAACGGCGAGGTGCACGCGGATTTGAGTGCGGGGGAGTACACCCAACTGACCGGACGCGCCGGCCGTCGTGGCATCGATGTGGAAGGACATGCTGTCGTCCTGTGGTCCGACGATCTGGATCCGGAGGTTCTGGCCGGCTTGGCGTCCACGCGCACGTATCCGCTGAAGTCATCGTTTCGGGCTTCCTACAACATGGCCGTGAACCTCGTCGGCACTATCGGTCGTCAGCGTGCTCGTGACGTTCTCGAAACAAGTTTCGCGCAATTTCAGGCGGATCAATCCGTCGTGGGGCTCAGCGCCGAAGCCAAACGGCTACGTGAAGCACAGGTCGGGTACCGAGAAGCAATGTCCTGTCACCTTGGTGATTTCACCGAATACGCCCGCATGCGGGAACAACTATCCCAAGTGGAGAAGACGGCCGGACGTCGTTCTCAGATGGCTCGGAAGACACATGCCGAGAATTCCCTGATGGCACTGCGGCCCGGTGACGTCATTCGAATTCCGCGCGGCAAGCGTGCGGGGCCCGCGGTGGTACTTGCCGCGGCTGATCGGCCGGCGGATCCCCGGCCGCAAGTGTTGACCGCCGAACGACAGATCCGACGGATCTCCACGGTCGAGGTGCCTGGCTCGCTCGAGGTGGTGGGTCGCGTCAAGATTCCCCGCCACTTCTCCGCCAAGGACTCCGGCATGAAGCGCGACTTGGCTCAGCGGGCCATCGCCGTTGCCGAGTCAGCGCAGAATGGGCTGGCGGGGAACGCGAGTGCGAGCACAGGTGCAGACCCCGCGGTGGACTCGGGCGACGAAATCTCCGACCTGCGCGCGCGGTTACGTGCCCACGCCTGTCATGGCTGTGAGGAGCGCGAGGCCCATGCTCGTTGGGCGGAGCGGTACTACCGGGCGGAGCGACAGATTGCCGACTTAGATCGGCGTATTGCCGCGCGAACACACAGCATCGCCCGTCAGTTCGACCGCGTGTGCGAAACGCTGACCGAACTTGGCTACTTGACGGGAACCTCGGAGAACCCGCAGGTCACCGACCAGGGACGCATGCTGGGCGTGTTGTATTCGGAATCAGATCTACTGATCGCCGAGTGCCTGCGTGCGGGCGTGTGGAACGGATTGGAGCCGCACGAACTTGCCTCCGTGGTGGCGGCGATCGTCTACGAGTCTCGCCGCTCGGAGGGCGACGTTGGGCCCGCGGTGCCCGGAGGGCCTGTAGAGACCGCTCTGACGGGCGTGCACCGCATCTGGGCGCGTCTGAGCGAGATCGAACGGGCTCACCGACTCAACCCTGAACCCGAACCCGACGCGGGCTTGGTGTGGGCGGTGTATCGCTGGGCACGGGGTGCAAGCCTGCTCACGGTGCTAACGAGCAACGACGTCAGTGCCGGGGATTTCGTTCGTTGGACCCGTCAGGTCATCGACGTGTTGGAGCAGATCTCTCAAGCCGCGAGCGATTCGCAGGTGACGGTCGCTGCCCGCGAGGCAGTCGACGCGTTGGATCGGGGAGTGGTCTCCTTTCAGCCCACCGCTCCCTGAGCGAAACGCTGCACCCCCCATTCGGCAAGCAGGTCCTCCCACGTCTGCGGGTGTTTCGCTTCGGCAGGGATTGGTTGACTCATGATGTCCTGCAGGTGGGGGATGCGGACGTCGCGCCGGATGGCCGCGACACGTTCAGCGGCGTCTAGGTATTCCCCGTTCTCCACAACGAGCCGCGCGAGTCGCGGAGTGAGTGGTTGGTCGACAGATTCAGAGGCGCTGGCCTGTCGCACGTTCTCCAACGTGCCGAAGGCGCTAATCAGCGCCACCGCGGTCTTCTCCCCAATGCCCGGCACGCCGGGCAGCCCATCAGATGGGTCACCCCGCAGGATGGCGACATCGAGATATTGCGACGGGGAGACACCGAATCGCTCGACCACGGCATCGGCATCCAACAGCGGCCATGAATCCATCCCGCCCTTCACCGTCATGAGAACGCGGACCTCCCCACCAACGAGTTGCACGAAGTCACGATCACCGGTGACGACCACCGTGGAACGACCCGCCTCACTCGCTGCTTGAGCAAGCGTCCCGGCGACATCGTCGGCTTCGAAATCCCGAACGCCCACGACCGGTACACCCCACGCGTCCAAAATCTCGCGGAGGGCGCCGATTTGTGGGCCGAGTTCATCGGGTTCGGCTTCTTCGTCCCCCGAAGCAGACTCTTCCTCGACGCGGTGTGTCTTGTAGCTCGGGATGAGGTTGACCCGCCATTCCGGGCGCCAATCGGTGTCCCAGGCGCACAGGAGCGTTCGTGGCTGATAGATGCCTCGAAGTCGTTCGATGGTCTGCAGCACGCCACGAATCGCGTTGTGCGGGTGCCCATCGGGCGCTGTCATGGACGTGGGCAGGGCATAAAACGATCGGTAGTACAACGACGCTGTGTCGAGGATCATGACGTCGACATTCGAGGTGGGCACGTCGGAAGTCTGGCACGCCTTACGGTTGTCCCGTGGAACTCGAACTGCTGTCGCGCCTACAACGGGCTATGCACGACGATGATGTGGCGGCCATGGTGGTCACCCCGGGAGCGGATCTGCAGTACGTCGCCGGCTACGACGCGAAGCCACTCGAGCGTCTCACCGCACTCGTCATCCCACGGGACGGCACACCGTCTTTGATAGCACCGGCTCTGGAAGCCGGTGAGGCTCGCGATTCCACCTTTGCCCGCGAGGGGGGAGAGGTCATCACGTGGACGGAGACCCAAGATCCCTTCCTCATCGTGGCCGACCTGGTCGGTGGGGTCGGATCCGGAGCGATCGCCGTGGACGACCACATGTGGGCCCAACGGGTATTGCGACTCCGACAAGTCCTCAGCGACCGGCCCCAGGTGCTGGCGGGATCGATTCTCAACGATCTACGGCAGCGGAAGTCACCCGCAGAGATCGAACTCCTGCAGGAGGCGGCCGCGGCCATCGAGTCGGTGCACCGGCTCGTACCGTCGATGGTCCAACCCGGGATGACCGAAAGCGAGGTGGCTCACCGCATCGGAGCCGCGATCATCGACGCCGGTCACACAGGTGTGGACTTCGTCATCGTGGCGAGTGGACCCAATGGCGCGAACCCGCATCATTCGGTCTCCGAGCGGGTCATCGGGGTCGGGGATCCGATCGTGATCGACATCGGTGGGACGATGCCCAGCGGCTATCGCAGTGACTGCACGCGGACCTATGTGATCGGTGAGGCAAGCGCCGACTACAGCGCAGCATTCGAGGTGCTACGCGCCGCCCAAGAGTCAACTGTCGCATTCGTCAACGACCAGCGGACCTGCGAGTCGATCGACGCTCATGCCCGCGGCCTGATGCATGAGTATGACCTTGACGGGCGACCACTCGACGAGTACTTCATTCACCGGATCGGACATGGAATCGGGCTCGAGAGCCACGAAGAGCCTTACCTGGTCGAAGGCAATACCGAGTCTCTCAAGCCCGGCATGGCCTTCAGTATTGAGCCGGGTTTCTATGTGCCCGGACGCTTCGGTGCTCGGATCGAGGACATCGTGGTGTGCACCGAGGACGGGCGACGCAATCTGAACACTCTCAGTCGCGATCTGATGCGGATTCCTGCGTGAGCGCATCCACCCGCACACTGCTGGTGAACGCCGAGGTCTACTCGTCTTCGGACCCGTTCGCGACCGCGCTGATGATCGACGATGGAGTGATCACCTGGGTGGGTGACGATGCCGGGGCCCGTGTTCACACAGACCTCGCTCATCGGGTGGTGGATCTTGAGGGTGCTTTTCTGGCGCCGGGCTTCGTCGACTCGCACGTGCATTCGACCAGCACGGGCTTGCGGATCGTGGGACTTGATCTCTCGGATACCCGTCATGCCCAAGATGTTCTCGACTCGGTCGACCAGCGAGCGAACGAATCGACGACGGGGGTCATCTACGGGCACGGCTGGGACGAAACGATGTGGTCGGATCCCCGCGTGCCAAGCCGCAGCCAGATCGATCAGGTCGCACGAGGCAAGCACGTGTATCTGTCTCGCATCGATGTCCACTCGGCACTGGTGTCCACCTCGCTCGTCGAGCGATGCCCGGGTGTGGATGGGGTGGCGGGTTTCTCCACCGAAGGGGCCATCTCGCAGAGCGCGCACCACCTCATTCGCGAGTTCGCGTTCGAGCAGATATCCACGCTGGACCGCCGAGATGCACAGCGGGCAACGCTGTCGCTGGCGGCATCGAAGGGAGTCGTGGCACTGCACGAGATGGGCGGGCCGACGATCGGTGGCGCGGAGGATCTGCGATCCCTGCTTGCCCTGGCGGCCGACGAGCCTGGCCCCACCATCGAGGGTTACTGGGGTCAACTCGCATCCCAGGGCGGTATCGAACAGGCTCGAGAGCTCGGTGCCCGTGGCGTCGGTGGAGACCTCTTTGTCGATGGTTCGCTCGGCTCGCACACGGCGGCGCTCCATGAGCCGTACTGCGATGCGGCCGACACACGCGGCGTCTTGTATCTGTCGGAGGGCGACATTGCCGACCACCTGGTCGAGGCCACCCGTGCCGGATTCCAAGCCGGTTTCCACGTGATCGGCGACGCCGCCTGCGCAGCAGTAGCCGCCGGCTTTCGTCGAGCTGCCACCATTGTCGGCGAACAGATGCTGCGGGCGCGCCGACACCGACTCGAGCACGCCGAGATGCTGTCCGATGCCGACATCGCCACGGTCATCGACCTCGGGGCGTGCGTGAGCATGCAGCCGATCTTCGATGAACTGTGGGGCGTACCCGACGGCATGTACATCCAGCGGTTGGGCCACGAGCGCGCCGGATCCATGAATCGCTTCGCGACGATTGTGGCAGCTGGAGGCCACCTCGTTGTGAACTCCGACAGCCCCGTCACGCCTATCGATCCGTGGTCGATCGTGCGAGCGGCAAGCAACCACACGGTGCCCGACGAACGCATGACGGCGCGCGCTGCGTTCGCCGCGGCGACCAGAGGAGGGTGGCGTGCCACCGGTGATTCCCGGGCCGGAGTGATTTCCGTCGGCGCACCCGCACACCTGGCCGCGTGGCGGGTCGCTGAGCGCGACGTGCACGTTCCGGATACCAGGGTCGCGGGTTGGTCGACCGACCCCCGATCCGGAACGCCCGGGCTACCCGTTCTGACCGACAATCTGCCGGAGTGCCTGGCAACGTGGGTTGACGGTCAGGTGGTCTTTGGTCACGACATCGTCGGGTCAGACAGTGGTTGATACAGATTCGCGCACCCGACTAGGTGTCCTCGCCGCCGTCGCGATCGCTGCAGTGTCCGGCGTGGTCACCGCCTTAGCGTTTGCTCCCATCGGCTGGTGGCCACTGGCCTTCGTAGGCGTGACGGGCGTGTTGGCCGTGCAGTGGCGTGCACGGAGCAGGCGCGGTGCGCTGACGGGATTCGTCTACGGGCTCACCTTCTTCCTGGTTCTGCTGTCGTGGATAACGGTCATCGGCATGGACGCGTGGATCCTGCTCGCCACGTACTGCGCCCTGTGGAACGCGGCCCTCGGTGCGCTGGTGGCGCCGCTGAGTCGGCTGCGCGGTTCGGTGTTGTGGGTCCCGTCGGCCTGGGTGGTCATGGAAGCACTCCGGGGTCGAGTTCCTCTGGGCGGTTTTCCGTGGGGTGAGATCGCGTTCTCGCAAGGGAACTCACCGGTGAACGCTCTCGCAGCGATCGCAGGAATGGCCGGCCTGACCTTTCTGGTCGTCGCGCTCGCGGTACTCACGGTCGAGGGAATCCGGCGTCGTCGCTTTCTCCCCGTTGCACTCGTCGCTGCGGCCGTCATCGTCGCGGTCCTCGTGATTCCACGCCCGCTGACCATGGGCGGGCAGGACTCGACGGCGACGGTGGCCGTCGTGCAGGGCGGAACCCCCGGAACGGGCTTGGACGCCCTGTCGGTGCGTCGGGCAGTTCTGCAGAACCATGTGGATCAAACGCTGGCGCTCGCGGCTGCTGTCGAGGTAGGAGCCGAGCCGCAACCGGACTTCGTCGTCTGGCCGGAGAACGCCTCCGACATTGATCCCTTTCGCGATC
>Ga0181574_10004550_pt1 | contig 12022 bp, 6 predicted proteins | sample 101ome_24_FD_145600 | JGI IMG/M metagenome (GOLD analysis project Ga0181574, IMG submission 145600) | Coastal salt marsh microbial communities from the Groves Creek Marsh, Skidaway Island, Georgia - 101410AT metaG (spades assembly) | ecosystem: Environmental > Aquatic > Marine > Intertidal zone... | reverse complement strand
TACACCGGCAATACACTGCCATTACACCGGCAATACACTGCCATTACACCGGCAATAACTGGCATTACACCGGCAATGCACTGCGAAGATAGCCTTTAAAAGGGGAAGTCGCCTTCCGCATCTTCAACGGGTTCGGAGTCACTAATCGGTGCCCCACCACCTTCGCCGCCACCCGCGTCCACTCGGTCGATCTTATTGGCCTGCAAATTCACGTAGTAACGATCCTGATACTCATTGCCACGAATGTAGAAGCCTACGCTGACCGTATCGCCTTCTGAAAACTCATCCATGATCGTTGTCCGGTCTTTGATGAGCTCAAACTTGACGTCCTGCGGATACTTGTCGTCCGTGGTAACGACAAATTCACGCTTGGTAAATCCGCTATTAAAAGTCTGCGTGTCAAAAATCACTTTGATGGTACCGGCTAATTCGTACATGTTATGGAATCCTTCTTATTTTCAGCAAATGGCTTGTTTTGCAAAGCGCTCCTGAAAGGGGGTAGCAGATTTTATGCTGAACGGGAATTTTAAAAGTAGTTTTTACAGGCGCCAAGGACGCGCTTAAGGTCCCCTGCCCATATTCACACCCAACCCATTACAACACCACAGTACCCCAACCCGATTACGCCCGGGTTTTTTGCACCAATGCCATATCCATAAGCACAAGGGCAGCCATCGTCTCTACGATCGGAATAGCGCGATTCACTACACATGGATCATGTCGCCCTTTCGCTTCAAGCACTGCAGGGTCGCCATCAAAGGTCGCGGTGTTCTGCGCGAGAGAAATAGTAGCCGGAGGTTTAAAAGCGAGGCGAAACACGATGTCCTCACCATTCGAAATGCCTCCTTGTATTCCCCCACTGTTATTGGTTTCGGTACCGAGGTGATCGCCTTTCTGCACGAACATATCATTGTGTTCGGACCCTGGCATCCGGATGCCTTCAAATCCGGAACCCACTTCGAAACCCTTGGTAGCCGGAATAGACATCATGGCTTGAGCAAGTTTCGCTTCGAGTTTATCGAATACCGGTTCACCAAGACCAACCGGGACATTCCGACACTCACAAGTAACGACCCCTCCAAGCGAGTCACCCTTCTCCCGTGCAGCCGTCACCATAGCAATCATTTCGTCGGCAACAGCGGTATCGGGGCAGCGCATGATATTGCCATCAACCTGCTCACGCTGGACTCCGACACCCCGAAGGTCAGGTGCATCACAGGTCGCTACGGTACTCACCCAGGCCACGATCTCCGTTCCGAACCAGTCCTTGAGGATTTTCTCCGCGATCGCCCCGGCAGCCACTCGACCAATGGTCTCGCGCGCACTTGAACGCCCGCCGCCACTCGAGGCGCGCGTGCCATATTTCTTCTGGTAGGTATAGTCAGCGTGGGAGGGCCGCGGCACCTGACTCATTTCCTTGTAGTCGCCCGGACGCTGATCTTTATTAGGTACAAATAAACCGATTGGCGTACCAAGCGTCACGCCGTGTTCCGTACCCGACATGATGGTTACGGAATCTGATTCATCCCGCGGAGTGCTTACGTCACTCTGACCAGGACGACGGCGGGTTAATTGCGGTTGAATATCCTCCTCGGCAAGGGCAATTCCCGGCGGACAACCATCCAGAATGGCTCCCACACCCTTGCAATGGGATTCACCAAAGGTGGTAACTTTAAATAATGTTCCAAACGTGCTCGCTGACATACGAGACCCCTTACGCAATTCCCGGGGGAAAGCAAATCGCGTTTTACTCTTCTTCCGGCAAGTTTTCCAAAATCTCGAAAAAGGTATTTACCTTCTGCTCTACATCTTCGAAGCGGACTTTGAGCGATTCGTTCTCCTCGCGTAAGGCCGCAAGCTCAGCATCTTTGGCTCGAAGACGTTGAACCAACCCCTTAATCGCGGATAGTGCCACTCCATCAGCGTCAATCGCGGAGATGTGAGTATCTTCATCACCAAGCCCAAAAGCCGCGTAGAAGTCTTGAGCCGTCGGCCCCATATGACGCACCCCATCGTCCTGGCTACGATAATTCCACTGGTATACAGGCAGATCCGCAACAGCATCGAGTACGGCATCGGCATCGATAGCCTCGATGTTCTCCTTCGCATTCCTATCCGAAAGCATAGACCACGCGCCTCCACCGGCTGGCACTTTCACACCTGCAGTGCCCGATGCATTCGAATAAAAAACCGTGCCACCTGCCGCGCGTACAGAGAACTGGTCGGCCGCGGTCGAACCAAAATCACCGGGGCTGGAATCCGCCCAGACGAATGCGCCTTTGTGCGCGGCCATAGCACGGTATCCAGCTGCGAGACTGAAGTCACCCGTAGCAAAGTTCTGATATCCACCAGGAATCGTAGCGTATGCGCCTTCGACCTTATTACTGAACCCACCCGAGATAACCGATGCATTAGATGTTGCCACGTTCGCGGCCCCTCCTCCCACGGCGGGGAACAACCCATCAGCTTGATTCATGAATCCACCGGCGATTGCTGAGGCCTTGCCGCCTGCCAAATTATCCTGCCCCCCGCCTACGCTGGAGTTAAAACCGTTTACCCGGTTGCCAAATCCACCAGCGATGGCTCCGTATTCACTCGAAATCACATTGGGATGATCGGCGTTCCCTCCGCCAGCAATCGTTGCACCCACTGCCCCCTGCACAACCCGGTTGGCATTGTGTCCACCGATTAAGCTCGGACTCTCCGGGTGACGACTCAGACGCAAACCTTCAACGGAAAGATTGCCCGCACCATCCACCACCATCTTCACCACGCCCCCACTCGTAAAAGTAAGGGTCTCGTTGTAATCAATACGATTTTCAACAAACACACTTTTCCAACGATTTTTTGAAGAACCGAGGGCATCTTGCGCGTTGCGACCCGGCTCAAGAGTTCCCACAAGGTTCAATTTTTCACGGGTGATGGAACCGGGAGCCACGTGTTCCGATTTCACCGCATTACGCTGGATACGTAGCTCACCGGCCGTACCCGAAACGTCTCCTTCAAAACGGGTATTCGAGGACATTGCATCCTGCTTAAGCGCTTCAATCGAACCCATGATCTGCCTCGTTTGCTGACCGGCATTGCCCATAGCTTTAGCCTGGGACATCAACTCTTTGCCCACCTTGCTGCTCTGTAGCGCAGCGTCCACGACGCCGGGAGCCAATTTATCTGCGGTAATAACCCCCGGTTTGATTCGCAACTTATCGGAGGAGCCAACAACATCGCCTCCAAACTTAAAATCACCCGGTTTAGAACCTTCAGAGAGTTCTTTAAGCATTCCACTCAGTTGAGGAGACAGCTTGTCTGGGGTAACCGCCCCCTTTCGAATTTGGAGCCCGTCGAGTGTACCGGCCACCTCACCACCGGCAACAAAATCACGGGTGAGCACTTCACGGCGCATTTTGGCCATTTGTCCAGCAACCATACTCTGGCTCACCGCCTGCTCTATTACATTAGGTGCCAGTTTATCAGCAGTAACGGCTCCCTTCTTAATCCTCAGCGCACCCGCAGCTCCTTCCACATCTCCGCCAAACGATATACCCTTCGACAGCATTCCTTCTTCCAATTCCTGAAGTCCGGCGCGAATTTCCGGGGAGAGTTTTTCCGCCGTGACGGACCCGGCACGAAGGTGCAGATTGGTTGCCGAACCGACTATGTCCCCATCAAACACGGTCGCACGCGTTATAGCCCCTTTACTGGAGCCGCTCATCACCTGCTTCTTCAGGTCAGGAGCAAGTTTATCCGCAGTAATTGAACCTTTTTTCAGCTTGAGATCGTCTATCGTGCCTATGACCTCCCCTTGAACCACGGTATTACGGGATACACTATGGCGAGACAACTGGGACACCTGATTTGCGAGTTCGCTGCGCTTCACAGCATCATCAATCAAGCCCGGAGCGAGATGTTTCGGCATAATCGTGCCGGGGCGAATGAGTAGATCCTTGGCCGTGCCGGTCACATCCCCACCAAAGGGCATATCGCTACCAAGCACGCCGGAGAGCTTTGATCCATCGCCGATAAACGCCGCAGCCTTCACATTACCGGCAACGGTCAGCTTTTCGGATGGCGCATTGGTATCGATCCCGACATTGCCCGCAGCCTGGACAAGAAATTGATTATCCCCTGTGGTGGCTATTCCGCCTTCACTGTCTGACCATACAAAGGATCCTGAATGAGATGCCTTGGCACCTTTTCCACCGGCAAGACTATAGTCACCACTTGCCACATTGCCTCCTCCACCAGGGACCACCGCGAAGTGACCAGACGCGAAGTTGTTGGTACCACCACCAACGACCGCAAAATTACCTGCCGATGTATTCGAATGCCCGCCACTAACCGTTGACGCATTACCCTCAGCATGGTTCTTCCACCCACCCGAGACCGTGGCGGCAGGCCCTTTGGCACCATTATCCTGTCCACCACCGATCGAAGCCACTTTACCTGATGCCTGATTGTTCCAGCCACCGGAAACGGTTCCTACGTATCCATCGTTTTTGTTTCCGTAGCCGCCACCGACCGTGCCATAGCTCTGAGACACTTGATTAGAGTAACCACCACCAATGACCGATGCGATTCCATCCGCATTATTTGACCGGCCACCACTTATCGTAGATCGCTCTTTACCCGCTCTGTTGCCTATACCACCTCCCACGGTCGCGTAATCGGACGCAGCAGAATTGATTGCACCCGGCGCGCCACCGCCACTGACAGTCGCTCCATTCACACCGTCTCCAGAGCGATTGACTTCATGACCACCGATCACGTTCGGACTGGTTTTCGCCGGTTCTAATCGCAACGCCCTTTTATTACCGACACGCATATCGAGCGGGCGTCCATCCAGCGTCCCCATGAAAGTAATCTTACCACCCTGAGACACGTTTCCACTGGTACTCCAGTAAGCCTCGCTAAGCTTTGGCGGCGTGACTGCACCATCCGCAAGGTGGTCCGTACCGACGGCCCCTTGCGCCAACTGTTCAGCACTGATTGATGAAGGTTTAATCATATCTGCGGTAACCCCGGCAGTCTTCACCCCTTCAGCAACCTTGGCGAAAGGTACCGAGGATAGCGCCTCGCGCGGCATAAACGTCGTCCCATCAGCCGTCACTTCCAAGTAAGCTGTGCCGCGACTCAAGGCGTTGTTCAAATCACCTTTGGTGGTGTTGTCGCCGAGAAAGGTAGAGTAAATACCGTCAACAACCTGTACTCGATTGACGTCTTCGTAGAGCAATGCTCCACCCTCTGGTTGATTAAAAATCCGAAGAGTCATGGTCACTTCACCATCCAACAGCTTTTCGCCATCGAACAATCGACCCTGGCAATTGATCAAACTGGGGGTTTGCGCATGGACCACCAAGGCGAGACCAAAGCCAATGAGCCCAGCCAGCCATCCTCGAAGCTGAAATAACGTTACATTTTTCATCACATTCACTCCAAACCTTGCGGCGAGCGTCGCCGGGTTTAACTTGGTTGGGTATATCCCCAACCGAAAAGAACTAACAGGTTATCCACAGCAAGTCAAGACAGCCACCGACCCCGGACCACATCGATAAAGCATTACAAATGATAGGATTAAGAAAATCTTTTCACGCTCGTCCCAGTCCGATATGAATGCCACATGCTGCCGTTCACAAGAAAAGTATTGGAAGACTGGGCCGGGAAGCAGGTCTTCACCGACGGCATGCGGGTTTTTGAGGAAGAACGGGTCGTTAATGTGGCCTATGACGCACGAGTGGTGAGCGGTGAAATCACGGCTATGCCCCGCAACATCAAGAGCTCGATCAAAATTCATGACGATCTTACCGCCGACAACCAATGCCCCTGCCGGATCAGCCGGGAAGAAGGTCTCATTTGCGCGCACGCGGTCGCCCTTTGTCTCGAACTTTTAAAAATTTATGCCGATCCCGACCGGTTGGCAAAATTGGATGACGAGCGACGAAGGTCAGCACGCCTGCAGGAATATGCGGACAGTGACTATATCCAACGGGTTCCGCACGGCACATCAGGTGCGGTGGAAGCTTCGCTCCGCCTAGACTTGAAACCCGGATGGCAGGAAACATTGCCGCACGGCCCGGTGCCCGTTCATTGTACGGCAATCGTCGGCGCAGAAGAAGGCCCGATCAACCTCTTACCCACTGACATCCCTTTCTGTTTTTCAGAGCAAGACGAAAACATTTTATTCGTCCTCGAGGACATTGCAGAAGGACCGGCCCAAGCCGATATGGATGTGGGAATCGGGGACTTTTTAAACCTGCTCGAACTCATGCCCGGCAAACCCTTCTCTCATGGAGAGACGGTAAATGCAGCGAAGATGGAAGCGCGACTGCTACTGGACCTTGACCGGGAAAATGGCGAACTAATTCTCATTCTCGACACCGCCCTTCCATTCATGACTGCCGGAGAATTCCCCATCTACCTGATCAAAGGTAAACGCGCATGGGCATTTGGTGGTAACAACTTCTGGCCACTCGCCGATGTCCTGCCCGAACCCCTGCACGGCATCTACGAAAAACCCATGTCGATCGAGCGCTCCTCAGTGCCTCGCTTTATAAAGGTCGAACTACCCGCGCTTCAACGACTCGTACCGATCGAGACCGAACTATCTGAAGACCTGTTCACCCTTCAGGCTGCACGCCCTGAATTCCGCCTGAAAGTCAAAGGAAGTCCTGCCTCGCTGTCTGCTACGCTTTATGCGCAATACAACGACATCGAATTGATCGCTAATCGCCCTGAAGCGAAAGGTGAGTTTGCACTGGCTGACCCGGACGACCTGATGGGCTACAAGGTTCGAAATTTTCCCGCAGAGCAACACGCTTTGGAACGCCTCTATGAGGTTGGTTTTGGTGGTGACGACGGCGCCAGCATGAACGCGATCGTAGGTACTCGCAATGTACTCATTTTCGCAGGCACTCACCTGCCCAGCCTCCGCCGCAAAGGTTGGCGAATTGATCTCGAAGGTCGCATCGTCGACTTTCTTGAGAATGCTGAACACGCGACACCGGTTGTGGACGTACAACGGCCGCCCGATGGCGCAGATTGGTTCGAGGTCGGCTTCGAATTCGATGCCGGAGGTGAGAGTTTATCCAAGGCCGATATTCAGCGTGCAATTCTCAAGGGCGAATCCCATATCGAAAAGAATGGCCGCACCATCCTTTTCGATACGGATGCTATCACCTCTATGAACAAGGTGTTCGAAGACTGCTCCACCGATGAAGGTTCGCGCTCTGGAACTTTCCGAATGGGCAATATCTACTCCGCGTATGTAAAGTCGGCGCTGGACGGACTCGACGGTATAGACGTAGAGGCCACCAACGATTGGCTCAAGGTCGCAGATCGGCAAAATCGCAACATGGATGTCGAAGAAGTCGACATTCCCGATACCGTGACCGCAACGCTCCGAACATACCAAAAAGAAGGCGTTAACTGGCTGAGATTCCTCGAAAAAAACCAGTTTTGTGGCATTTTAGCCGATGAGATGGGTCTTGGGAAAACCCTACAAACCCTAACCTGGATCTGCATGGAACGCACAAACACGGAATTACGTGACTTGCCCGTGCTTATCGTCTGCCCCACCTCACTGGTCGAAAACTGGATAGACGAGGGTGAGAAGTTTACGCCGGGCTTGACATTCCTGAACCTTACTGGGACCGATCGCAAAAAACGCTGGCCCGAAGTCAATCAGGTTGACGTGGTGGTAACCTCTTACGCCATCATGCGACGTGATATCGAACAATTCATTCAGCATGAGTTCTCTCTCGTCGCACTTGACGAAGCGCAACACATCAAGAATCGCTCGACTCAAAATGCGGTGGCCGCAAAGCAATTGGTCGGACGCCATCGCCTCGTGCTAACCGGCACACCGGTGGAAAACTCTGTGGCTGACCTGTGGTCGATCATGGACTTCCTCATGCCTGGCTACCTTGGCGGTCACGAACACTTTCGTACCAACTACGAACTTCCAATACAAAACGGCGGTGCACCTGCCGAAGATGCACAGCGTCGATTGCGAAAAAAACTACACCCCTTTCTCCTCCGACGGCTCAAAAAAGATGTAGCCAAAGATCTTCCACCCAAGATTGAAAAAGTCACCACTTGCAAACTTACCAAAGATCAACACCTGGTCTACAAAGAGCTTGTCGAAGAGTCCCGGCGCAAGCTTACCGACATGGTGGATACGCAAGGCTTCAACAAATCACGGATGGAAATATTCAAAACCCTTTTACGTCTTCGCCAGGTCTGCTGTCATCTCGACCTCTTAAAGTTGCCCGGCCTCGAAAGCCAGCAACCTTCAGGAAAAATGCAATTATTTTTCGAATTGATCGAAGAGGCGATAAATGGCGGCCATCGCGTACTCGTATTCAGCCAGTTCACGACCATGCTTGGCATTCTGCGAGAAGAACTGGAGCGCCGCGATACTACATACTGCTACCTTGACGGTTCCACCAAGAAGCGTATGGACGTGGTAAAGCGTTTTAATACGGATGCAACTATTCCCGTATTCTTGATCAGCCTCAAAGCAGGTGGCACCGGCCTGAACCTGACTGGCGCAGATATGGTAATACACTATGATCCGTGGTGGAATCCCGCAGTGGAAAATCAGGCAACGGATCGCGCATACCGTATCGGGCAGAAACGTACCGTCCTCGCACAGAAACTTATTACCAAAGGTACGGTAGAGGAAAAGGTTCTCGCTATGCAGGAGAAGAAGAAAGCCGTGATCGATGCCACTATTGAATCCGACGAAGAGGTGATGAAGAACCTGAGTTGGGATGACGTACAGGAACTCCTTGAGATCTGAGAATCCATCACAACCCCCTGCATGTTTGCGGTTTCACGACGCCATAACCATCCGCCGCTTGCTGAGTAGACAAACGCAGATGGTTGCTCGCCGGATAAATCGGATATCGACCCCACTAAATGGCGGATGCATTGTTGAGGTCCCTTTATTCGTCAAAGACTTTTACCCTCATGACAATAGTATTGAATTCCCTCAATTTACAGACAACATTCAGAAGGTGTAATCCGGAAGCTCCTATGAAAAAGATCTCTCGTCGTCAATTCGTCGCCACTGGCGCAGCAGTCTCAACGCTGGCCTTTCCGCACATCAGTCGCAGCATCGATACTAACAGTATGGTTCAACACGCCTGTGTAGGATCGGCGAATCAAGGCGGACGCGATCTCGCCAATATCGCCAGTCATCCAAAACTACAAGTGGTCGCCATTTGCGACATCGATACCGCTTTACTGGACCGGGCCGGTAATAAATACCCCGACGCACGCAGGTATACCGATTGGCGAGAAATGCTGGAGAAGGAAGGCGATAAAATCGATACCGTAAACGTGGGCACGCCCGACCACATGCACGCGCCTATTTCCATCTCTGCCATGCAGCGAGGAAAGCACGTGTTCTGCGAGAAGCCGCTCACTCATCAAGTGGCCGAGGCTCGCCGGATGGCTGAGGTCGCTGACAAACAGCAGGTTATCACCCAAATGGGTAACCAGATTCACTCTCACATTGCCTATCGTATGGGCGTTGCCTGGCTTCAGTCGGGCGTCATCGGAAAGGTCAAACAAGTGCACTCGTGGGTAGGCGCCAAGTTTCCGCAACAACCCGCACCTGCACAACCCGACCCTATTCCTGAAACCCTCAATTGGGACCACTGGATCGGCGTGGCCCCAGAGCGGCATTACAACAAAGGTATCTACCACCCGTTCAACTGGCGAGGCTGGCAGGACTTTGGTGGCGGTGCTATCGGAGATTTCGGCTGCCACATTCTTGACCCGGTGTTTACGGCGCTCGAACTCACCGCCCCCACCGAGATCACCTGTGTAGAAACTGAAGCGGCCTGGAAAAACACGCCTGCTCGCTTTAGCGACAGCTGGCCCTCACATGAGACGTTCAAGTATCTTTTCCCGGGCACAAAGTACACTACCGGAAACACCCTCGAACTTACATGGTACGATGGAGGAAAAAAGCCACCAAAAGAACTGGCCCCTCTTCCCGAAGGGCACAACCTCGCGAGCGGGGGCTCATTATTCATCGGTGAAGACGGCGTGATGATGTTACCCCACGTTGCCGGCCCTCAGCTATTACCCAAAGAAAAATTCAGCGGCACACCAAAACCCGACATTCCAAAACACATCAATCATTACCACACGTGGATCGATCATGTCTTGAAGAACGAACGGACCTCGGATGGATTTCACTATGCAGGCCCGCTGGCCGAATCCGTACTCCTCGGCACCATAGCCGTACAATTTCCCGATAAAAAATTACTGTGGGACGCGGAACAGTTGGCCATCACCAACCATGCCGGTGCGCAGAAACTGGTAGACCGCCCATACCGGCAGGGATGGGAAATCTAACCCACTGCAAAAAATACATTCGCAGTCTGCTCATTAAAAAGAACGTGGCAGTAAAGTACGCAGCGCCTCAGCGTACCGCTTACCAAGTTCAAGTTGTGACGCCCGATCAAAATGTGCGCTATCCTTGCCGGTTAGCCCCGCAGTCCTCACACAGGCGGTGAATGGAATCGCCTCAGGCAGCTCAACAATCATGGCATTAAACGATGCATACTTCTCGTTCCACGAACCGAGTTGCCCAAAAACAAACGGGAGCTTGTCATTGCCCAGATCGTTTCTAAAACGTCTGACCAACTCACGGAGTTGCAGCGGATATTGTTCGGCTCGTCCCGCGTTACTTTCACCCTGATGCCAAAGGATCGCGGCAATTCGACCCGATTTTTCTGCAGCCTTTGCCTCTGTAACCGCGGCCGTATAGAGTGGACTATCCTTGGCCAACCACTGCTCGATGGATGTCCCCCCTCGCGCTTGACAAACGATTCCAAGCGGGCTTTTTGACGGCCAGTTTACCACAAAGCCCACCCCGGGATTCATTCCCGTATAAATCTTTTTCTTCTGTTTTGCATACCGGTTGAACGGCGGGAGCGCGGTCTCCCACTGTTGTTTGTCATTAAACAGGAATACATTCCCAATTGGCGCGGCATCCGCTTCAAGCAACTTACCACGGCCTGCCATGTTCGACTGACCGACAAGCACAAAAATCTCAAGATCTTCTGGCTGCTGACCCAGTGTGATCGACGCGAAAAACAGGGTAACGAATATGAATTTGTGCAAATGCATGGTGTTATAATTCAGCGTGCGAGGCTTCGCAAATTTTTCGAATAAACAAAAGATTTAAAACCAAGCACCACTAACCAGCAAAATGATTCCGTCATTACCGAACGGGTTCGCTCGGTCCAGAACCCGTCAAGGCGTTACCAACTGGAAACGGTAATATATCCGATCCATGGTATTGGTATGTATAAACTGGATACTACCGGCATTATCCGAGAAATATTCACCTAGCACGCTCCAGCTGGTGTTACCGAGGTTTTCTGTGAACTGCACCTCATACGTCTGAAAGGGCTCTCCGCTAAATAACGCGGTATATTCATTCGTTCCCGTCCGATTTAATTCTTCGATAAATGGTGTTACCTCAATAAATATAGTCCCCGAAGCCATACCTCCACCCACTTCCGTGATGGTATAGTCAAACCGGTCCGATTGATAAAAATCTGCATTTGCAAAATATCTGATATCTCGCAGACCATTCGATGCACTGGCTTGTCCAGATTCGGGTTGAGACACACTGGAAACAAACAGGTCACCGCCCTGAGCGGCTAAATCGTTACCGAGAATATCATCAAGGGGAATTCGCAATTCACGCTCCGTCGTGCGCAAAGCGACATCATCTCGGGCTAAGGGTCCCGAGGAAATAATCACCCGATGATCTTCCACCTCTCCATTCGGCGCTTCACCGGTGGGAAGTAACCCCCCGATTGTGCTCAAACGCACGCGGGCAAAGGTTTCACCTTCAACCAAGTCCGGATCGTCCGCCGCTGGCAGGGTGAAGTCCACGCTTTGCACGCCTTGCGCCCGTACTAAAAGAAAGTCATCGATTATTTTCTCACTCGGATCAAATGCTCCGTTGTGATTGAAGTCGACCCACGCGTCCAGTTTA
>Ga0181574_10004546_pt1 | contig 12027 bp, 8 predicted proteins | sample 101ome_24_FD_145600 | JGI IMG/M metagenome (GOLD analysis project Ga0181574, IMG submission 145600) | Coastal salt marsh microbial communities from the Groves Creek Marsh, Skidaway Island, Georgia - 101410AT metaG (spades assembly) | ecosystem: Environmental > Aquatic > Marine > Intertidal zone... | reverse complement strand
CTTCCTGCTGATAAGCCTGGTTTTCATTGCGTTGAGTTTTCGGCGCACGGGTGCGGCAGTATGGCTCTGGCTCGGCGCACTCGTCCTGGGTCTCAGCCTTGCCAATCACTGGCCGCTGACCCTGCTGACAATGCCTGGTATTGCGCTGATTTACCTCGCAGCGTTGGTGAAGAACCCCAGGCAACACCTGACACGACGCAACCTCATCATCAGCAGCCTGCTGCTATTGCTGGGTCTCGTACCTTATCTGCACCTGCTGCTGAAACCTGTAGAGACCTTCGGGTACAGCGGGGGTATCGCGAACTTCAGCGAATTCATTGCCTATATTTCACGCAGCGCTTATGCCGAAGTAGACGAAACCGGGTTCGCCGGACTCAGGGACAAAGTGGCATTCGCCGGCTGGTTCAGCCGCAGCCTGTTCGAGCAACAAGGCTGGATCCTCGGCGTGATTGCCCTGGCAGGGATCAGCCACGGCTTAAGGACGAGACCGCTCGAACATCTTGGCCTGCTGCTCATCACGGCAGGTAACTCCTATGTGCTGATCGGCCTGCTTGGGTTTGAATACAACTACCAGTACCAGACTGCTTTCTCCCATTATCCCATCATGGCATATCTGTGCTGGTCCATCTGGATCGGTGTCGGCACAGCTTTCCTGACGGCCAGGATGATGGCAATTCGACCCAGTTACTCATGGGTGAGCGTCTTGATCATGAGCGCGCTGCTGGCCGCCGCAACAGGCCATAACTTCAGGGAAAACGACCGGGCAGGGACAACACTTGCCGAGGACTATGCCAATGCGCTGCTTGGCGCGTTGCCCAAACACAGCGCATTGGTTGTCGATGGCGACGCGCAGATGAGTGCGCTGGGCTACAAACGCTACGTCGAGTTGCAGCGGCCCGATATCGATATCTATGAGTGTGAAAACGCTTTCGCCTTCAACAACCTACCGCTCGACCGCGTGGAATACCTGCAGGCATTAACGAAATTTCGTCCTGTTTTCAGCGTTGAAGTCAGTGGACTGCCAAGGGCAGAGGAATATGCTTTATTTCAGGCGATTAGCTCAGAAGGCCCCGCCATAGTCGTCGATAAGACCACACTGGCACTGTTCCGCCGGGTTGCCACCGGTTATCGCCAGGGCAGGTTTCGAAACGGGGCGGACATCGCGTTCGCCCACCAGTTCCTGATCGGTGCAGGGAATTACCTGTTCGATCGGGTTCTCCAGGGCGAAATAGGCCCAGCCGAGGCCGAGACACTGGTCCAGGTACAGCAGACATTCCCTGGCGCCATCGCCGTCGCTTCCATGGCCATGGCAACGGGCAGCACGCTCCTGGACCGAGAGCGTTTACTGATGCTGCTGGCGCCCTATGAAGAGAACTTCCCTGTCGCCGCTATGCCAGGTGAGAAATGGCAGTACTACATCATGCTGTCTAGGCTGGTGCCAGCCGATAGGGCCGTCTCATACATCGAGCGGGCGGCAGCAGCCCAACCAGACAGGCGAAACCCAGCCTGGTGCCACCTTAACCCAGAGGCCTGTCAGGTGCGATAGTCTGCGTTGATGGAGACGTAGTCGTGGGAAAGATCCGATGTCCAAACGGATTCAAGACAATCGCCCACATTCAGGTTGACGCCGATCACGATCTCCTCGGCAGCCATCACAGCGGCACCTGCCGCCTCGGTATAGCCCGGCGCTTTGCCGCCACCCTGCATAAGCGCCACATCGCCAATCGCGACGTCGATCTTCTGTGGGTCAACACTGACACCGGCCTTGCCGATCGCCATGACGATCCGCCCCCAATTTGCGTCACTGGCGAACAACGCCGTTTTTATAAGGGGCGAATTGGCAATGGAGAACGCGATATCAAGACAATCCTGCTGCGAAGCACCACCTCCCACACGCACCTCAACAAACTTGGTTGCTCCTTCAGCATCTCGAATGATACCGTGCGCCAACTCCTGCATCAGGGAATCGAGTGCTGCCTGAAACTGTGGCGCAACCGCTTCATCTGCCAGGTCGACACCGGAGACACCGGTCGCTGTTAGCATGCAGGAATCGTTGGTTGATGTGTCGCCATCAACGGTGATGCGGTTAAACGACTGCTCAGCACCGTCCTGCAACGCTGCCTGCAGAAATTCCTTGTTGCACAGGCCATCAGTCGCAATGTAGGCCAGCATAGTGGCCATATTGGGCTGAATCATACCCGCACCCTTGGCGATACCGGTAAGCGTCACCGTCTTGCCAGCCGCGTTGAATTCACGGCTGCAGATTTTCGGCCGTGTATCGGTTGTCATGATGCCCTTCGCGGCCTCCAGCCAGTTGTCAGCAGACAAGTCAGCCAGCACCCGTGGCAGCGCCTCGGTGATATTCGCGACCTGGAGCTTCTCACCAATCACGCCTGTGGAAAAAGGCACGACCTCTTCGGGTCTGACACCACTGCGTTGAGACAGGGCTTTGCAGCAGCCATCCGCGTCCGCAATACCTGCCGCACCCGTCGCAGCATTGGCATTACCAGAGTTAATGAGGAAATAACGACTGTTGGCTTTCTCAAGATGAGATCGGCCGACAACGACCGGTGCAGCAGCAAAAATCGACTGGGTGAAGATACCCGCAGTGACACTCCCTTCAGCAAACTCAAACAGCACCAAGTCCTGCTGATCCTGACCTTTGATACCACAGGCCGCACTGGCCAGCCTGACGCCAGGCACCACCTTGAATTCAATCGAGGCGGGTCCCACAGCCATCAGGCAAGCTTCCCATGACAGGCCTTGTATTTCTTGCCGGACCCGCAGGGGCATGGCTCATTGCGGCCGACTTTCCTATCACGCCTGACGAAAGGCGTCTGTGGCTCGTCCCCAGCCTCGGCTTGTTCGGGTCTGACGCCAGGTCCGTCAGGCTTCTCAAAATTCAGTTTCGCTCTCGCCTCTTTCTCCCGCCGGCGCCGTTCCAGATCCTCGGCGCTTTCATTCATCTGGAACTCCACTCTAGAGAGGAACCTGACTACATCGAACCTGACATCCCGCAGCAGATTCTCGAACAGCTCGAAAGCTTCACGCTTGTACTCATTCTTAGGCTGCTTCTGTGCATAAGCCCTGAGGTGAATACCCTGGCGAAGGAAATCCATGGCAGCAAGATGCTCTTTCCAGAGTGAATCCAGGATATCGAGCATGATCCGTTTCTCAAAGAGCCGCATGTCGGGGCCAATCTGCTCTTCCTTCATCGCGTAAGCGCCCTTCACATTGCCAACAATGCGTTCACGCAGGGTTTCTTCATGCAAAGACTCATCTTCATCGAGCCACTTATTAACCGGCATCTGTTGGTTGAATTCGGTCTGCAGAGCCTGTTCAAGACCAACAATATCCCACTGTTCTTCCAGACTCTGGGGCGGGATAAAACCATCAATCACGTTGTTGATGACATCGTCCCAGAGTGCATTGATGGTTTCCGAAATGTCTTCGCTCTCCATCAGCTCATTGCGCTGGCCATAGATCATCTGGCGCTGATCATTCGCTACGTCATCGTATTCGAGCAACTGTTTACGGATATCGAAATTTCTGCCTTCGACTTTTTTCTGGGCTTTCTCGATCGCATTGGTCACCATGCGGTGCTCAATCGCTTCGCCCTTTTCCATGCCGAGGTTCTGCATCAGGCCACGCACCCGGTCAGAAGCGAAGATACGCATCAGGTCATCTTCGAGTGACAGATAGAACCTTGAATAACCAGGGTCACCCTGACGGCCTGCGCGACCACGCAGCTGGTTGTCGATACGCCGACTTTCATGTCTTTCGGAACCGATCACGTGCAGGCCGCCAGCCTCAAGCACCTTCGCATGATTTTCGTCCCATTCCTTTTTGATCCTGGCAGTCTGGTCGTCAGTCGGACTATCCAGCTTGGCGACTTCCGCTTCCCAGTTACCACCCAGGATGATGTCGGTGCCACGACCGGCCATGTTGGTGGCAATCGTGACCGTCCCGGGCCGACCGGCCTGGGCGACGATTTCAGCTTCCTGTTCGTGGAACTTGGCATTCAGCACACTGTGCTTAATCTTCTTTTTGTTCAACAGCTGCGACAGAAGTTCGGACGACTCGATCGATGCCGTACCGACCAGTACCGGAGCACCCTTGGCAAGGGAGTCCTGAATGTCATCGACAATCGCCTCAAATTTCTCTTCCCGGGTGAGATAGATCAGGTCATTCATATCTCTACGCACCATCGGCAGATTGGTGGGAATGACGACCACATCGAGGCCATAAATCTGCCTGAACTCAAAGGCTTCGGTGTCTGCCGTGCCGGTCATACCGGCAAGCTTGCTGTAAAGCCTGAAGTAGTTCTGGAACGTGGTTGAGGCGAGGGTCTGGCTCTCGTTGGTGATCGCAACATTTTCCTTAGCTTCAATGGCCTGGTGAATTCCCCCGGACCAGCGACGACCCGGCATGGTGCGACCCGTGTGTTCATCGACAATGACAATCTCGCCATCAGTCACGATGTATTCAACGTCCCGGTTGAACAGGCAGTGCGCCTTAAGTGCGGCGCTGACATGGTGCAACAATGAAAGATTGGCGGTACCGTAGAGACTCTCGCCCTCGTTCAGTAATCCTTCTCTGACCAGGAGGTTTTCAACTTTCTGATGACCCGATTCAGTCAGTTCGACATCACGCTGCTTTTCATCAACGAAGTAGTCACCCGGCGGTTCCAGTTCTTCGAGGATATCCTCCGGTGTCTTTTCCTGCGGTTCGAGGCCAGGAACGATTCTGTTGATCGCTCGATACACATCAGCACTGTTTTCGACGCCACCTGAAATCACCAGTGGCGTTCGTGCTTCATCGATCAGGATCGAATCAACCTCATCAACGATGGCAAAATTGAGACCGCGCTGGGCTCGCTCCTCAAGCGAGAAGGCCATGTTGTCCCGCAGGTAATCGAAGCCGAATTCATTGTTGGTGCCATAGGTAATGTCTGCCTGGTACGCCTCTCGTTTTTCCATCGGGTGCTGCCCGGCATAAACCACACCGACCGACATACCAAGAGCGGTGTAGACAGGACCCATCCACTCTGCACCCCACTTGGCGAGGTAGTCATTCACCGTCACCAGGTGCACGCCAGCGCCGGAAATCGCGTTCAGATAGAGCGGCAATGTTGCCACCAGTGTCTTACCCTCGCCGGTGCGCATCTCCGCGATTCGGCCTTCGTGCAGCGTCACCCCACCGATCATCTGAACATCAAAGATCCTCAGACCAAGGGCACGCTTTGCTGCCTCCCGGACCGTCGCAAAGGCCTCGGGCAAAATGTCCTCGAGTGTCTCGCCGGCCTCGAGCCTGGCTCGAAAGACTTCACGCTGACCAGCCAGGTCTGCATCCGATAGTTTTCCAAAATCCTCTTCATAGGTCGCAATCTGGTCAACCAATCTGCCCATGCGTTTGAGTTGACGTTCGTTCTTGCTGCCAAAAATTTTGCTGAGAAGCTGCAATGCCATAGTGAATTTCTCTGGAAATAGCTGGAGCAGGCACCGCCTGCCCGGGAAAGGTTAGAAGTCGATTGTGAAGGCAGTATCAGCGACTGGCGCGATGAATATAACTGGCAGGATCGACGATTCGACCATTTTTGAAGACTTCGAAATGAACGTGTGGGCCGGTTGAGCGACCGCTGCTGCCCATGAGGCCGATGACTTCGCCTTTTCTGACAATATCACCGGCTTTGACGGTGAGCGCTTTGTGATGCCCATAGCGAGTTGAATAGCCACTACCGTGGTTGATCTCAACCATTTTGCCGTAGCCACTGCGTGGACCAGAGTAAACGACAACACCGGCGGCAACAGCAATGACATCAGCGCCATCCTTACCGGCAAAATCGACACCGTTATGCCAGGCCTGCTTGCCGGTAATCGGATCGATGCGCTGGCCGAACCCCGAGGACATCCAGCCCTTCTTGACGGGACGGCCAGCGAGGAAGACATCCCGCTGCATCTTTTGATCTGCCAGCAGCGTTTCAAGCACGCCGAGTTGCTGTTCGCGATCTTCAATGTCACGGGCCAGATGATCCAGCAGATCCATGTAGGCGGGCGGTTCATAGCTGGCAATATCAAGACTATTCTCCGGTCCACCCATCGCCGGTGTACCAGAAAAATCAAACTCGCCCTCCTCGAGCCGGCCGATCTTTGTCAGGCGTTCGCCCAGCGCATCAAGACGGACGATTCTTGCCTGGAGCTGCGCAATCCGGACCGCTGACGCCTCAATGTTGTTTTCCGCCTCGAATCGGACTTCTTCAATCACGGCCTGCTGGTCTTTCAAAACCTCGCGCCACTTCGCTACCATGTCACCGTTCAGGTCCGCTTCCGCGACACCCATCTGGTAGCTGAAAAGCCCGACCACAGCCGGAATCGAGATAAGGCCTGCAAGCGCGACGCCGAAAATCGTGGCGTTGGCATTAAATGACCGATGCTTCCCGCTTTTGTTGTCAACAATGATGAACTTCATGGATACTAACTTTTTATATCGTCCCTGATACCAACCTTTGGCCTCGGGGGCCGCTTAAACTTCTCTACCCGATTGCGAGAGCGACAATGCGAAAATCGCGCCTGCCAGAGTCCCTGAAATCGCCAGATCAGATTCTCAGGGATTCCAATAATATACTGGAAGCGCTGTTTTCCCAATCCCGGGAACTGGCGCGGGTTCAGCAGATTGCGCGTCGCGTTCTCGACCACGATGTTTCGGTTGGCCCCTTAAAATCAGGCAACTTGACGTTTTTCACCCAATCCGCCGCGCTCACCACACGCCTGCGTTATCGCCAGCGGCAACTGCTTGCTGCCCTGAGGCGCGCTGGAATTGATGTGCAGCAGGTTCGGTTCCGAGTCCAACCGCAGGTAACGGAGCCAGCACCCACGCTCGCGGAACGCACGCTTTCAGATGTCAGTGCCAGTCATCTGCGCCAGAGCGCCGCCTTCATCAAGGATCCTGCGCTGCGCAGTGCGATGGAAAAGCTTTCGCTTCGATCCCGCGAGGAAGACCGAGAGCAATAAACTAGGCGTTTGCCAGCTGTGCCTGCGTGCCGTAGGAGCGCGGTGCTTTTGCGGCATCCTCGAACGTGACAATTTCCCAGGCGTCAGGCTGCTGCAAAAGCTTCTGCCGCAACGCATGGTTTTCCGTGTGACCGGATTTGTAGCCCGTAAACTCACCAATCAGACTGTGACCCAGCAGGTACAGGTCACCGATGGCATCCAGGATCTTGTGGCGGACAAACTCATCCTCGTGGCGCAGCCCGTCATCGTTCAGGATGCGATAATCGTCGACGACAACAGCGTTATCGAGGCTGCCGCCCTGAGCCAGGTTGCGCTCCCGCAGATACTCAAATTCCTGCATAAAGCCGAACGTACGAGCCCTGCTGACTTCCTTGACGAATGACGTGACAGAGAAGTCCACGCTCGCCTGCTGCTCCTTGATCACAGCATTGTCATAAACAATCGTATGGCTGACCTTGAAGCCATCGTAGGGCTGGATTGTGGCTGACTGACCCCAGGCATTAGCGTTGACCTCATCGCCTACTGAGACCGGCTCTTTCACTCGGATAAATTTCTTGAGGGCGTTTTGCGCTTCTATACCAGCAGACTGGATGAGGAAGACAAAAGTCGCCGCACTGCCGTCCATAATGGGCATTTCCGGGCCGCTGACTTCGACAAAGGCATTGTCGATACCCAAACCACTGAAGGCGGACATCAGGTGCTCAATGGTGGAGATTCTGTGACCATCCCGCATGATCGTTGTCGCTAGCGTTGTATCACCCACATTATCGGTCAGCGCCGCGATTTCCACGACCGGATCAACATCAACCCGCACAAAAACGATGCCTGTGTCCGCCGGCGCCGGTCTGAGCGTGAGATAGATTTTCTCTCCGGTATGGAGACCGACCCCAGTGGCTCTAATCACGTTTTTGAGCGTTTTTTGCCTGATCATTAAACCGTAGACCCCAATTTCGCGGCGCGAATGCTACCAGAAAGCAGGCGCTATCACTAACACCTTGCTCGGATTCAGCAGCATTTTTCTCAAAATATGTACTTATTCCGGTACATTTTTGTGCTTTTTCTGTGTTTCGCTCGCCCTTTTAGGGCGCAGACCTGAAAGTAAGACTCTTTGTTTCGCGTTAAGTTTCTCAAAAACTGAAAAAATAACGGAGATTGACCAAACTATCGTAAAACATAAAGTTTGCAAGGACTCACTTTTCTACTTGCTCAGTCCGCCTGTTTGCGCAGGAAAGCCGGCACATCAAGATACTCCAGGTCTTTGTCAGACTGCAGGTCGATCTCATCGGTACCATTCACCACAGCATTCCTAATCACGGTCGGTCGATCGAACTCTGAGTAGTCAGGCACACCGTCACCAGCCACTTTACGCTTGATCTCGTCAGCGATTCGCGGGCTGCGTTCCATCTCCGCATGATGCCCGAGACCAGTCGCAACCACTGTTACCCTCAGCTCATCTCCCATGTTTTCATCGATCACCGTACCCACAACAACGGTCGCATTCTCCGACGCGAACTCCTCGATCGTTGCACCTACTTCAGAGAACTCACCGAGCGAGATATCACGACCTGCAGCGATATTGACGAGCACACCACGAGCACCATTAAAGTCAACGTCCTCGAGCAAGGGGCTGCGGATAGCTGCCTCAGCGGCATTTCGCGCCCGTCCATCGCCCGATGCGTAGCCGCTGCCCATCATCGCCATGCCCATCTCGGACATCACTGTGCGGACATCGGCAAAGTCAACATTGATCATACCAGGACGAATTATCAGGTCTGCGATACCCTGCACCGCACCAGAGAGAACATCGTCGACTGCGCCGAAAGCTTCGAGCAGGGGCGTATCTTCACCCATGATCGTAAGCAGTTTCTCGTTCGGAATGGTGATCAGTGAGTCGACATGCTGTGACAGCTCAATGATGCCCTCTTCCGCTATTTTCATGCGCTTACGACCTTCAAAGACGAAAGGCTTGGTGACCACAGCTACCGTCAGCACACCCAATTCCTTCGCTATCTGCGCCACAATCGGTGCAGCACCAGTTCCGGTGCCACCACCCATGCCTGCCGTGATGAAAACCATGTCAGCACCATCAAGCCCCTCGGCAATGCGCTCGCGATCCTCGTTGGCGGCTTCTCGTCCCATCATTGGATTGGCACCAGCTCCCAGGCCCCGGGTAACGCCGGTCCCCAGCTGCAGCAGAGTGCGGGCGCCAAGATTTTTAAGAGCCTGGGCATCTGTATTCGCGCAGATGAAGTCCACCCCCTCAATGTCCTGGCGAACCATGTGTTCGACGGCGTTGCCACCGCCACCACCGACACCAACGACCTTGATGATCGCGTTAGTTGGAGCACTGTCCACGATTTCAAACATAGTTAACCTCCTCAGGCTTATCGTTGTTCGCAATAAATAAATTCATCAGTAATTCCCCATGATCCAGTTTCTGACCTTGCCCATCACACCATCCATGCCCGCAGCGGCAGGCATGACAATCGTTTCAGACTGCTGTTTTGCGCCGTACTGAAGAAGGCCTACCGCTGTCGAATAGATCGGATTTCTGACAATGTCCGCGAGCCCTGAAATATCTTTCGGCTTACCAAGCCGAACGGGCATGTGGAAAATCTCCTCGGCAAGTTCGACCGCGCCTTCCATCTTGGCGGTACCGCCTGTCAAAACGATACCTGCGGCAATAAGGTCTTCGTAACCACTGCGTCTCAGCTCAGCCTGGATAAAGGTGAAGAGTTCGTCGTACCGAGGTTCGACAACTTCAGCCAGTGCCTGCCGCGACAAGTCTCGCTCGGGCCGCTCTCCGACACTCGGCACCTTGATGGTTTCGTTTTCACCAGCAAGGCTGGCGAGGGCACAGGCGTACTTGATCTTTATCTCTTCGGCGTGCGGCGTAGGAGTTCGCAGCGCCATTGCAATATCATTGTTGACCTGGTCGCCGGCAATCGGGATGACAGCCGTATGGCGGATCGCACCGTCAGTGAAGACAGCAATGTCCGTCGTACCACCGCCAATGTCGACCACGCAGACGCCCAGATCTTTTTCATCCTCCGTCAGCACCGAATAGCCAGAAGCCAGCTGTTCAAGAATGATGTCTTCGACGTGCAGGCCGCACTTGCGGATACACTTCTCGATGTTCTGCGCTGCATTGACAGCACAGGTCACCAGATGAACCTTGGCTTCAAGTCGCACACCCGACATACCGAGCGGTTCTTTCACCCCTTCTTGCTCATCAATGACGTATTCCTGCGGCAGGATATGCAGGATCTTCTGGTCGGCTGGAATCGCGACTGCCTGGGCGGCATCAATCACGCGATCAATATCAGGCTGAAATACCTCCCGGTCCTTGATGGCAACAATACCGTGTGAGTTCAGGCTACGTATGTGATTACCGGCGATGCCGGCATAGACTGAGTGAATCTGGCAGCCTGCCATCAACTCTGCCTCTTCGACAGCTCGCTGGATAGACTGGACTGTCGACTCGATGTTGACCACGACCCCTTTTTTCAGCCCGCGCGATGGATGGCTGCCGATCCCGACAATCTCGACCTCACCGTCGATGCCAATTTCCGCAACGATCGCGACCACCTTCGAGGTGCCGATATCCAGGCCGACTATCATTCGACCACCTATTGGACTCGTCATAACTTCAAATCCCCTACACTGATTATCAATTCGAGAGACCTCATCAGAGACTCCCCAGACCTAGTTCATCTGCTGACTGCCCCGCTTCTGCAAACTGAACAGCAACACCGTTGAAATAGCGCGCATCCATTCTTTCGACATCACGCTCGTCGCCCCGACGGCGCAACTCTCCGGCCACCTCGAGGAATCGTTCCATTCTCGCTTTCAGGTCATCCTTGCCGAGCAGCACTTTGATCCGATTCCGGCCGTCCTCAGAGGATGTCTCGATGGTCCAGGCGCCCCGATCGGTTCTCTGCAGCAATCGGATTTCAAAGCCATGCCGGGACAGCATTCGACCCAGTTGCTGGTACCGCTCCATGACATCTGACTCAGTGCCTGCAGGGCCGTAAAGCAGCGGCAGATCACCCGCTGTCAGGTGCTTGGTATAGAGCACTTCGCCTGAGTGATTAATGAACCCGTCATCGTTCCAGTAGGCGACGACAAGTTCCGGTTGCACTTCAACCAGAAAAGCCGATGGCCATTCCCGCCGGATGTTGACGCGATTTACCCAGTCCAGCTGCTCCACCGGTCCTGAAATGCGTCCGGGCTCACCAAACGTTACGGCCTTGCCCGCTAGGGTCGCCCGCAGGTCTGCCAGCTGCTCATCTGTCATATCGCCACTGAAGACGATACTGCTGACAACAGACTGATCGATCGAAACCTTCGCGAATACAATCAAAGCGGATGCCAGCAGCAGACCAGGCAGGAAACCCGAACGGAACATCATTGCGATCATGTGGACAGCCTCCGATCTTCCCAACGCTCCTTGAGGGTATTGGCAAGCTTTGCGGTCTGGCCAGCGCCCTGGGTGAGCACAACATCCCCTGCCCTTACTACTGCTTCAAGCTCGGCAGGCACTTCGTCAATTGAACCAAGCAACGTACAGTCAAGACTGCTGTGCAGCTGCAGCTGCTTGTAAAGATCATTGGCCGACGCACCTTCAATCGGCTCTTCGCCGGCGGCGTAGGTACCGAGCAACACCAGCCGGTCAACCAGAGACAGCGCATCGACAAACTGGTCAAACAGCTCCATGGTTCGGGTGTAGCGGTGGGGCTGATATACCATGACCAGTCTGGATTCCGGCCAGCCATTGCGCACGGCCTCAATCGTGGCGCGCACTTCGCGTGGATGGTGCCCATAATCGTCGACTAGAAGGAACTCGCCGGTCTCACTAGCAAACCTGCCATGAACTTCGAAGCGACGGGAAACCCCACTGAAGCTTTCCAGCCCGAGCTGGATATCCCTGTCAGATATCCCTTCATCCGCCGCCACGGCAACTGCCGCAAGAGCATTGAGGATGTTATGTCGACCTGGCATTGCCAGGCTGATGGTC
>Ga0181574_10004545_pt1 | contig 12028 bp, 12 predicted proteins | sample 101ome_24_FD_145600 | JGI IMG/M metagenome (GOLD analysis project Ga0181574, IMG submission 145600) | Coastal salt marsh microbial communities from the Groves Creek Marsh, Skidaway Island, Georgia - 101410AT metaG (spades assembly) | ecosystem: Environmental > Aquatic > Marine > Intertidal zone... | reverse complement strand
GTTTTGCTGACGGCCTTTCTGGCGGTAAATACTGTCTATATTTTGCCAACATCTTTTGGCGTTTATAAAGATCTACAATTCAAATTGCGAAACAGCATTCCAACAATTCTGCTTCGCGACGGCGTGTTTATCGAGGTTGTCGATGACATGACCATGTTCATCGGGTCGCGTGCTGATGATGATATCATGCGCGATCTGTTCATCCATGATGCCCGCATCGCCGACCGGATCATCACAATGACCGCGCAATCGGGCGAATTTATCGAACGTGACGGCAGCCCAACCCTGATTTTGCAAAATGGCGAACGTTCCGAGCGTAATGCCGAAGGCCAAAGTGGTGCTGTCTTGCTGTTTGATACGCATTCAGTAACCATCACCCGCAACAGCAGCCAAAAAACCGAACGCGCAACAATCGATATCAATGAAGACAGCATCAGCAATTTGCTGTCGCCGGATGCCGCCCAGTCTCCGCAATATTATCTTCAGCGGCATGCCGAAGGCCATTACCGCATTGCATCGCCGTGGCTAGGGCTAGGCCTTGCCCTATTGTCAGCCGCCATTATTTTACGCGGCCAGATCAGGCGCGATTTATGGACAAGGCGGGCAAGTCTGAATATCGGCGGTTGTGTTTTAGTGATTATCGCCGTGGTGATATCGCGCGGCTGGGTAACCAATAATGCCAATCTTTGGCCCTTTATCCATCTAAGCGTTTTAGCGCCAATCATCATCGCATTTTGGCTGCTTCGCCCACCGCGTGAAACGATCGATGCAACAGGGCAAAATGAGGCGCTGACATGAGCCAATTTGCGCCATTTGGAACCCTGTTTCGCTATTTCGCCTTGCGTTTTGTCGGCTGGATCACGCTTTGCCTTCTCGGCCTCGCCTCGATCATCAGCCTAATTCAAACGGTCGAACTTGTCCGCCGCGTAAGTGTTTTAACATCTCCCCCGCCCGATATTAATTTCCTCAAAATGGCGCTGTTAAACTTGCCAGCGGTCACTGAAATGATCCTGCCCTTTGCCATGTTGGCAGGGGCGATGCTGTGTTTTTCATCATGGAACCGCAGTAATGAATTCGTTGCGGTTCGTGGTTTCGGTCAATCGGTCTGGGCCGCTTTAGGGCCAGCGCTGTTTTCAGCCTTTATCATCGGCATGCTTCTTGTCACCGTAATGAACCCCATCGGAGCCGTTACATCGAAACGCCATGAGGCTCAAATGGCCAAAGTTTTTGGTGAATCAGACAGTAATTTTTCGGTCTCAACCAGTGGGATATGGCTTCGCGATAAACTGGAAAGCGGAAAATTGATTATTCGCGGTGACGCCTTAAATGCCGAAACGGCAAGCATTATTAATCCGGTCATTTATCTTTATCATGACAATATCCACATGAAAGCGCTGTATAAAGCCAGCAGCATGCAATTGACCGATAAGGGCTGGATGCTGGATCGGGCGTCACGATGGCAGACCGATGGGCAAAAGACCGATCTTGGCAATTTGCTTTTACCAACCGGACTTGATGCACTTGATCTGCGACAATCCGGCCTTCGCCCCCAATCAATTTCGGTCTATCTTTTACCGGGCTTTATCGACGCGCTTGAACGGGCAGGAATTCCGGCAAGCGAATATCGGTTTCACCTTTATAAGACCCTATCAGTACCATTATTGATGATTGGCATTGCCATGCTTGCAGCGCGCCTGACCTTGGCCAATGTTTCGCGCGGTCGGCGAAGCCGGTTGTTTCTGCGCGGCGCGTTTCTGGCAATTGTGATTTTCATCTTCAGCTATTTCATGCAAATTTTGGGATCATCGTTGCAAGTGCCAATGTCGGTTGCGGCCTGGACACCGGCAATTGCCATCTCTTTGATTGGTGCCATTATCCTTGCCCGAACCGATGAAAGCTGATTTATAGTGGTAAAAATTGATGCGACCCGGCGGGCTTTGCCACCCTCAATCTGTAACGTCTTGGACAAATTAGAAACCATGATTGCGATGCTGAAAAAAACAAACCTGATGTCTGCCTTTTGCGTGCTGTTTATGCTGGGCACCGGCATGTCGCAAGCCAATGCTGCGCTGGAAATTGTTGCCAAGGTAAATGGCAAGGCCATTACTAATTATCAGGTTGACCAGCGCGCCGCCTTTTTACGCATGGTAACGAATCTGGAAGATACCGCGGAAAATCGCGCCCAGATCAAACAAGATGCAACCCAGATGCTGATTGACGAAATCTTGAAACTGGATGCCGCCGCTGCGCTTGACCCGACCCTTGCCCAAAGAAGCCGTGAAACCGCCCGCAAGCTGGTTGACGAGAATTTTGCGGCAAATGGCAAGACCGGTTCGCAAAGTCTGCGCGAACAAGGTATTGATAGCAGCAATATCCAACAAAAATTCATCACCGATATCGTATGGGGCGAGGTCATCCGGTTCAAATTTCAAACCAAATTTGCTGAATTAGACACGATTGTCGACAAGGCGCTTAGCCGCATCGAAGCCAACGCAAGACAGCCACAAGTCAAGCTAAGCGAAATCATTCTTCTTCCCGAACCAAATCGCCCGCTTGACCGCACCCTTGTTCTGGCCAATGAAATTATCAAGGCAGTGAATAACGGCGCTAACTTCAACGCCATTGCCAAACAATATTCAGCATCAGGAACCGCCGCAAATGGCGGTCAGCTTGGCTGGGTTATGCTTGATCAATTGCCTGATGATATTCAAGATCAGGTGAAAATGACCAAGATTGGCGTGGTCAGCGCACCACTTCAACGTGATGGGCTGGTTATTTTGATTCGCAATGAAGGCCGTCGTCAGGATGGCGTTGCCGATCCAAGTCAGGATATGATCACCCTTGCACGGGCGGTTTATCCGCTTGCTAAGGATGCCAGCAATGCTGACAAGCTGGAAGCTGCAGCAAAGCTTGAGCGAGACACTGCATCGATTAACAGCTGTGACGGTCTTGTAGCGCTGAACCAAAGCTATGGTTCAGGCATTCAAGGCTTAATCAAGAATATCAACCTTGGCTCTTTCAACCGCCCCTTGCAGGCTTTGGTCAATGACCTAAAAGCCGGCGTTCCAAGCAAGCCCCTGTCATTCACTGAAGGCATCAGTGTTTTCATGCTGTGCGATCGCATATCGCCAAAAATCACCCTGCCGCCACGTGACGAGGTATTGCGGGTTGAATTTGACAAGATTTTCGGATCGCTTGCCGAACGCTATCTGCTGCGGCTGCGTCGTTCAGCAATTATCGAAACCAATTCATAATCCGATGACAAACCGCCCTTTGCTTATCACCCCCGGCGAACCTGCAGGTATTGGGTCTGAAATTGCGCTAAAAGCATGGCAAGGTGGGATCAGCGATATTTGCCTGATTGAACAGCCAGCGCAAATATCGCAAATGGCAGCGTCACTTGGCATCACCGCCAAGATTCGGGAAATTGACGATCCGGCGTCTTTTGACAGCACCAGCCAAGATCTGCATGTCATCCCCGTTTCATGGAAAACAACGCCCGTTGCTGGTACCCCTGATCCGGCTAACGCGCCGCAGGTCATCGACGCCATACAGCAAGCCGCGTTTTGGAGCCAATCAGGAACCGCCGCCGGGATCGTGACCAACCCCATACAGAAATCAAGCCTTTATGATGCTGGCTTTGCCTATCCTGGCCATACTGAATTTCTTGCCAGCCTATCAAAACCTGTTGCTGGTGCGCCGCTTATGATGCTTGCTTGTGATGAATTGCGGGTTGTGCCTGCGACCATCCATATCGCGCTAAACAAAGTTCCCGCCGCCATTTCAACAGCGCTGATCATCGAAAAATGCCAGCTGCTTCATGCCTGTCTAAAGGCCAATTTCGGCATTGCTAATCCGCATATTGCGGTTTGCGGCCTCAACCCACATGCTGGTGAAAACGGCAATATGGGGAATGAAGACACCCAAATTATCCTACCTGCGATTACCAAGCTTCAGGCCGCGGGAATCAATGCGACAGGACCGCATCCAGCCGATACTTTATTTCACAGCGAAGCGCGCAAAACCTATGATGCGGTTTTGGGCATGTATCATGATCAAGTTCTTATTCCACTGAAAACAATTGATTTTTTTGGTGGAGTTAATGTGACACTTGGCCTTGATTTCATCCGAACATCGCCAGATCACGGCACTGGACTTGATATTGCCGGCCGCGGTATTGCCCGTGCTGACAGCCTGATCGCGGCAATCAAATTGGCGCGCAATTTCGCGGATAACCGCCAGAACCAGAAGGCGGATTAATGCCCGATTACCCCCAGCACAAGATGATCCGGATAAATGGATCAATGATTGGAATAGATGACTGATAAGCAACAGATGGTCGAGCGGATCGAGGCTTTACAGCCCTTGCGCCAGCTTGTCGATTCAATGGATATGCGCGCGCGGAAATCGCTTGGGCAGAATTTCCTGTTTGACCTGAATCTGACTCGCAGGATTGCGCGTTCGGCCGGCACTTTATCGGGAACAACGATCGAGATTGGCCCGGGTCCGGGCGGATTAACCCGCGCCCTGCTTCTTGAAGGTGCCGATCATGTGATCGCCATTGAAAAAGATCGCCGCGCCGCCGATGTTCTTGCCGGATTGACCAGCGCCGCCGGTTCACGCCTTAGCCTGATCGAAGCTGATGCCATGACCAGTGCGATCTGGGAGATGGGAGACGCGCCACGGCGAATCATTGCCAATTTGCCATATAATATCGCCACAACATTGCTGATCAGCTGGCTTGGTCATGCCAACGCCTTTGCGTCAATGACCTTGATGTTTCAGCGCGAAGTGGCCGAACGCATCACCGCCAAGCCCGGCGACACTGCCTATGGACGGCTTAGCGTTCTGACCAGCTGGCTTGCCGATAGCGAGATTTTATTTGACGTGCCAGCATCAGCCTTTGTGCCAGCGCCAAAAATCACCTCATCGATTGTACAGATCGTTCCGCTGGACGCGCCACGCTATCCCTGCAGTCAAAAGGCGCTTGAAGATATCACCCGCATTGCTTTTGGCCAGCGCCGCAAGATGCTGCGAAGCTCGCTGAAAAAATTTGGCGGTGAGACGCTGTTGAATGCGGCTGGCATCGACCCAGAAAAAAGACCGCAAGAGATTGATATCGAAGCATTTTGCAAGCTGGCACTGCTGGCAGAGGCAGCCGTAAAACAAACCGCCTAATAGCCAGCGCGAAGCCGTTTTACAAAATCGGTTAGGCCAATCTGCCGATCTCGGCGCAGCCGTTCGGCCTGCAAAATCGCCCGAACCTCTTTAACGGCCTGATCAAGATCAGTATTGACCAAGATATAATCATATTCACGATAATGACTGATTTCATCCGACGCTTTGGCCATTCGCGACGCAACGACGTCAGCACTATCTTGAGCACGGCTTAACAACCGTTTTTCCAGATCGCGCGTTGATGGCGGCAGAATAAATACCGACACCAAATCTTCGCGGCTTGCATCGGCAAGCTGCTGAGTGCCTTGCCAATCAATATCAAACAGCACATCGCGCCCTTCGCCAAGCGCAGCCATTACCGGCGCGGAAGGCGTGCCATAATAATGATCAAACACCTTTGCATATTCCAGCATCTCGCGATTATTGATCATCAGATGAAAATCATCGGCAGTGACAAAATGATAGTCCTTGCCTTCAACCTCGCCCGGACGCCGCTTTCGTGTTGTCGCCGAAACCGACAATTCCAGATCATCATCTTCGGCCAGAAGCCGCCGTGAAATTGAGGTTTTTCCCGCGCCAGATGGTGATGACAGCACAAGCATCAGCCCTCTTCGGCCGCCAAGACCATTTTGATGATCAGAGGCTGGTGATGCGTTTTTGTTCATTGTGCCTTGTCCTTTTTCGCTGCCGCTTCAAATTTTCTGAATAATCTTACATTGCGGTTATGCACGTCCAGTGTTTTCGCAAATCGTAACCCACCTTTGCCATCAGAGACGAAATACAGATAATCGCTATCAGCCGGATTTAACGCTGCATTAAGTGACTCTTCACCCGGGTTACAGATTGGCGTTTTGGGTAAGCCTTTGATGACATATGTATTCCACGGTGTTTTTGTTTTCAGATGGGTTTTTGTAATCGGAATTGGCGATTGCGGGCTGGCCGCCGCCTCATACAGCACCGTTGGATCAGATTGCAGCCGCATGCCGCGTTTGAGCCGGTTCACCAATACCGCCGCCACAAGACGCCGGTCAGCATTAACCGATGCTTCTTTTTCGATGATTGATGCCATGATCAACGCGTCTTGCGGGGTTTTGTAAGGCAGATTTTTAGCCCGATCAATCCATGCCTCGGCAAGGGCAATTTGCTGGGTCTGCTGCATCCTGTTAATCAAGTCATCACGCGCGGTAGCATAGGTGTAGAAATAGGTTTCAGGGCGCAAACTCCCCTCATCCGGCATGGTTTCAATCGTGCCCGTCAAATGCGGTAGATCGGTGATGATCTGAACGATATCAGCGCTTCGCAAACCTTCGACAATCGTCAGGCGGCGTTGATAGCTAAAGCCTTGATGAATGATTGACATGATTTGGCTGAGGCTGGATTTTGCTGGCAGCAAAAATTCACCAGCCTTTGGCAAAAACCGATTGCCAGCAAGCAAGCGCGCCGCGTCATAATGGTAAATTTGATGGATAACCCCGGCGCGATTCAATGCTGAGCGTAGCACTTGATGCCCATCGCCGGGCTCGACAATCACCAAAACATCCTGCTGATGAGGGCCAGCTGCATGCAGCATTCGGTCATGCCAGATATAAACACCGGCAGAAATGATGCAGCTAAGCAGCACAATCATGATCGCCGACCGGGATAATATCCGGACGGCAGGCGAAGACATCAGGTAACCTCACCCATGATAAGCGATGCATTCGTGCCGCCAAAGCCAAATGAATTTGACATCGCGTTACGCACTTTGCGGTGGCGCGACTTTAACGGCACAAGATCAAAATCAGCAACCTGATCTTCCGGATCATTCAAATTCAATGTTGGCGGTAAATCGCCAGTTTGCACTGTTTTGATTGCATAAATGGCTTCGATCGCACCGGCGGCACCCAGCAGATGGCCGGTTGCGCTTTTTGTCGAAGAAATCGACACATTTGCCGCCGCATCACCAAGAAGCCGTGCAACCGCTTTGGCTTCGATCAGATCGCCAAGCGGGGTTGATGTGCCATGTGCATTCACATAATCAATATCACTTGGTGCAAGTCCGGCGCGCTTTAACGCCGCCTGCATCGCACGAAAACCACCATCGCCATCTTCGGCAGGTGCGGTAATGTGATGCGCGTCACCCGACATGCCATAGCCTTTGATCTCGCCATAGATTTTTGCACCGCGCGCCTTGGCATGTTCCAGCTCTTCGAGAACAACAATACCCGCACCCTCGCCCATAACAAACCCATCGCGGCCCTTGTCCCACGGGCGCGACGCCACTTCGGGCGTGTCATTATAGCTTGTCGATAAAGCGCGTGCAGCGGCAAATCCCGCCATGCCGATACGGCAAACCGCTGCCTCGGCACCGCCAGCGACCATAACATCGGCATCATCAAGCGCGACCATGCGCGCCGCATCACCAATGGCATGCGCGCCCGTTGAACAGGCCGTCACAACAGCATGATTAGGACCGCGAAAACCATAGCGGATGGATACATGACCAGAAATAAGATTGATCAGCGCCGACGGAATAAAGAACGGGCTGATCCGCCGCGGCCCTTTTTCGTTCATAAGCTGATCGGTTTTAACGATTGATTCGAGACCGCCAATGCCCGATCCGATCATAACGCCGGTACGGTTTTGCGATTCACGATCTTGCGGCTTCCAGTCCGAATCCTCAATGGCCTGACAAGCAGCAACAAGTCCAAGCTGGATAAAACGATCTTGTTTGCGTTGGTCAATCCAATCATCAAGATTAAGACCGCCAACAGCATCCGCGACTGGCACTTGACCAGCAATTTGGCAAGAAATATCAGACACATCAAAGCCTTCGATGCGCGAAATGCCACTTTTGCCTGCAATTATCTGCGACCAATTATGGTCAACACCAGATCCAAGCGGAGTGACCATTCCCATTCCGGTAACTACAACACGGCGCAAGGCAAACCTCCAGAAAAATCAGGTGGAAATCGATGGCTGTGCATCACCCGACTGGCCATGCACAGCGCAAATTTTTTCGAAACGCTGAAAGTTAAGCAGCAGCTTCTTCGAGGAACGACACAGCGTCCTTCACAGTAAGGATACGCTCGGCAGCATCATCAGGAATTTCAACACCGAACTCTTCTTCGAATGCCATGACCAGCTCGACTGTATCAAGGCTATCCGCGCCAAGATCATCGATGAAGCTTGCGCCTTCAACAACCTTATCAGCGTCTACACCCAAATGTTCTACTACAATATTCATAACACGATCTGCGATATCGCTCATTGTTGCCCCCTCTGAGAAGCTTAGATTTTGACCGGAAGACCGGCCGGAGAATTCAAAAGTTGGCGGCAAATAACATAGTTTTTTATCTTATACCAGCCCCGTTTGTCACTATAGCGCGCTCAAACGGCATTTAAAGCATCGCCATGCCACCATTCACATGCATTGTCATACCGGTAACATAGGCAGCCTCATCACTTGCGAGAAACACCACCGAGGCGGCGATTTCCGCAGGCGTACCAAGCCGTCCAGCCGGAACACGCGTCAATAGATTTGCCTTTTGCCCTTCATCCAAAACATCCGTCATCGGTGTTTCGATAAAGCCCGGCGCGACAATATTTACAGTAATGCCGCGGCTCGCCACTTCGGCAGCCAATGATTTGCTAAAGCCAATCATGCCAGCCTTTGACGCTGCATAATTTGCCTGCCCCGGATTGCCAGTCACCCCGACAACCGATGAAATCGAGATAATCCGGCCTGAGCGCGCCTTCATCATAGCCCGCATCGCCGCGCGGCATAAAATCATGCTTGCCGTCAAATTTACCTCTAAAACATCATCCCAATCTTCATCTTTCATCCGCATCAATAACCCATCGCGGGTGATGCCTGCATTATTCACCAGAATCGCAATTGGCCCACCAGCAGCCGTGCTAGCCGCATCAATCAATCCAGCCACCGCGTCACGATCGGCAAGATTGGCAGTTACCACAAAGGCGCGCTCGCCAAGCTCGGCCTTCAAAGACTCCAGCTTTTCGGCGCGAGTGCCATGAAGCACCACCGTTGCGCCCTGTGCATGCAATGCCTTGGCAATTTCGGCACCAATGCCGCCACTCGCACCCGTAACAAGAGCGATTTTGTCCTGAAGATCAAACATGAAAACACCTTTTCGGAAATCACGGCTTGGCCGTGCTTGATATTTTGTAAGCGGTTAGACTACATCTCGGCCAAGACGCTGTCCAGATCATCTGGCCCGTCCATATTAACGACCGCATCCGACTCGATGCTGCGTTTGACCAGACCGGACAGAACTTTACCCGTCCCAAGCTCGATAAATTTGGTTGCACCGGCAGCGCTCATTGCCATCAATGATTCGCGCCACCGAACCCGCGCCGTGACCTGGGTGACAAGATTTGCCCGCAAATGATCGGCGCGCGTCTCGGCAGCGGCCGACACATTGCAATAGACCGGCATAAGCGCGTCGGACAAATCCGTTTCTGCCAATAATTTTGCCATCACATCGGCGGCAGGTGCCATCAAATCGCAATGAAACGGTGCCGAAACGGGCAGTTTGATTGCCCGCCGCAATCCGGCTGCCTTGGCAATTTCAATCGCCGCATCAACCGCGGCAGCAGCACCGCTAATGACGATTTGCCCGGGGGCATTGTCATTGGCGATCTGGACAAGGCCTGATGATTTCGCATCGGCAAGAATGGTATTGATCTGGTCTTCGTCACCACCAAGAATTGCCGCCATCGCGCCTTCGCCTACCGGAACCGCCGATTGCATCGAATCACCACGCTGGCGAAGCAAACGCGCCGCATCGCTTATCGACAGGCTGCCCGATGCAGCAAGAGCGGCATATTCGCCAAGCGAATGGCCTGCTGTCATACCGCCACGGCTGCTCAGCGGTACGCCAAGTTCGGCTTCAAGAACACGAACTGCCGCCATTGATGTGGCAAAAAGGGCGGGTTGGGCATTTCGCGTCATGCGAATGGCATCATCTGGTCCATCCTGCATGATGGCGAACAGATTTTCGCCAAGCGCATCATTGATTTCTTCAAAAACCTGTTTGGCCGCTGCATGTGACGCTGCCAAAGCGCCGCCCATACCAACCGCCTGTGATCCCTGCCCGGGAAACAAAAATGCAATCGAACTATTCGTCATGTAATCCACCCGCTTGCTGACCAAAGCCAGCATGAATTTGAAGTTAAACCGACGCCACTGGCGCACGATATATGACAGACCCTATGCCAGATGGCTTTGCAAAGGCAACTATTTGCCGCCGGCCATAATGGGCAAATGGCCAAGAGAGGCAATCTGGCAGGTTCTTCAGCGCCATTAATTCTGCCAAACAGGCTTGCACTTATGGGGAAAAAGTGTATGTTGCGTCTCGGACTTGGGGCTTTGACGCCGTGAGTGCGAACACATCATTGACTTTATCCTTGCCGGGGAACCGGTTAGTTGGTGCCGATGGTGGCAGCAACGATAAGCCAGAAGGAGTTATCATGCGCTTGTATGAAAGCGTGCTTATTGCACGTCAGGATATTACTGCAGCCCAGGTGGAAACCATGGCTGATGAATTTGCCGAGATCATTACATCTGCCGGCGGATCAATCAAAAAACGTGAATATTGGGGCCTTCGCGCTCTTGCCTACCGGATCAAAAAGAACCGGAAGGGCCATTATGTCATGTTCAATCTTGAAACCGGACCAGAAGCGCTAAAAGAATATGAGCGTATCATGGGTTTGAATGAAGATGTTCTTCGCTTTATGAACATCCGGATTGAAGAGGTTGAAGAAGGCCCATCAATCATGATGCAGGTGAAGACCGAGCGGCCAACACGCGGTGGACGTGATGATCGTGACGACCGTGATAGCGGTGAGCGCAATTCAGGCAAAGCTGAAAGCAATGACAGCGCCGCTGACGAAAAAAGTGAGGACTAAGCAATGACTCAGTTGGAAATCAAACGCGAAGCCGTACGCAAGCCATTTAACCGCCGCCGCAAGGCATGCCCGTTTTCTGGCCCAAATGCGCCAAAGATCGATTACAAGGACACAAAGCTTCTTGCTCGCTACACATCTGAGCGCGGGAAAATCGTTCCGTCACGCATCTCTGCTGTTTCTGCAAAAAAACAGCGTGAACTTGCCACCGCCATCAAGCGTTCACGCTTTCTGGCTCTGATGCCTTATGTGACAGCATAAGCATCGCCAGAATTCAGGAGACATCAAAATGCAAATCATTCTTCTTGAGCGTATCGAAAAGCTGGGTCAGATGGGCGATCTCGTCAATGTGAAAACCGGTTATGCGCGTAACTTCCTTATCCCGCAGGGCAAGGCTCTTCGGGCAACCAAAGCCAACACTGAGCGTTTTGAAGCCGAACGCGCCCAGCGCGAAGCCAACAATCTTGAGCTTCGTAAAGATGCCGAGACCGAAGCTGGCAAGATGAAAGGCCTCGCCGTCAGCATGGTTCGTGCTGCCTCAGAAATGGGTCAACTGTTTGGGTCAGTCACATCACGCGACATTGCTGATGCGGTTACCGAAGCTGGTTTCACCATCGACCGCAATCAGGTGATCATGGATCGGTCAATCAAGACTTTGGGTCTTACCGAAGCACGGGTCCGGCTTCATCCTGAAGTTGTGGTGACGATTATCGTGAACATCGCCCGCTCGCTTGCCGAAGCTGAAACCCAGCTGAAAACAGGCATTGCAGTCACTGGCGAAATCACCGATGACGCGCCCGAGGCGGTTGAAGTTGAGGCCGTTGAAGTTAAGGCTGGCGAAGGCGAAGGCGACGATAGCGCAAGCTAGTCAGGCCAGAAATTATCTGGTCAAAACAGATCAAATCAAAACCGGAGCCCTGTCTCCGGTTTTTTTTTGACTTAT
>Ga0181574_10004538_pt1 | contig 12042 bp, 6 predicted proteins | sample 101ome_24_FD_145600 | JGI IMG/M metagenome (GOLD analysis project Ga0181574, IMG submission 145600) | Coastal salt marsh microbial communities from the Groves Creek Marsh, Skidaway Island, Georgia - 101410AT metaG (spades assembly) | ecosystem: Environmental > Aquatic > Marine > Intertidal zone... | reverse complement strand
TGGCGCGGCCGGGGGGGGGCTCGCAGCCGTGGAGCAGATGGTAGCTGGGGACGCTGCGGCTCTGCGGATACGGCTGGGGGGATTGGTGTCAGCGACGGCGGGCGCGAGAGACGGCGACGACGGAGGGTGGGGGGCCGCCGACGCGGCGTTGGCGGAGGTGTCTGCCGATGCCGCGCGCGGAGTGGAGGGGGAAGGGGGAGGGGCGTGACAGCTCGCGCGTGGACACAGTGTCGTGCACTCGTTCAAACGCGCTTCGTCATGCGAGGGTGGTCGAGGTCGCCCACTGCCCCGCTTCGTCATGCGACCGTGAGCCTCCCGCCACTCGCTAGTCCTCTCTACCCGCAACTCGCTTCCGTCGTTCCCTATCTCTGACAGACGCTTTGAGAGCCTCGAGCGAGAAGGGGGCGGACCCCGGATGGTTCCCCCCGCTCGAGGCAGGGCTCTCGCCACGCCCTCCACTGAGCTCACCCATCCGAAAGCAACGGCATTCGCAGTTGCGAAAGTCCTCGCCTGTCAGGGCCTCGATGATGCCCCAGTGACAGACCAGGACAAGGCACGTCTCAGGCCGGGCCGCAAGACGCTCGCGGAGGCGCCACGCTCGGCGGGCGAGGGCGGCGGGCGGCTCCGCCTCACAGGGAGCCCTGCTCGACCGACTCGGCCGAGCGACGGCGGCGCGGGCGGCGGCGAGGGCGCTCGGCGCAGCCAGGGGAGGCCCATCCTCGGTCTCCGCCTCCTCCAAGAGATCCTTCGCCCAGTCCCACCAAGGATCGGCATCAGGTAACGTGTCCAGATCGCCCGCCCACCCTGCGCCCGGTCCACGGTCTCCGCCGATGCCCCATGCAGCCCGCAAGTCGGCCCCGCGAGTTCCCACGTCCGAGCTATGCCACAGGCGTTCGCGCGATTCAACAATCACTTCGCGGGGGAGGCTCGACAGCGGGTGCTCCTGCCTCGTGGATCCGTCATCCTCCGTCTGCGGCAGTAGGAATGCCTCGGCGGCAGTTGAGAGGGCGCGCTGTAAGGGCGACGATAGCAGGACCTCTGGCTGTGGCGACCAAGGCAGCAGCGTGCGCCAGCCCAACTCGCGGGCCTGGGCAATCCCACGCGCGGTGAGGCGTGTGTCCCACAAGGCGGGGTCCGGATGGGTCCTGCTTCGGTCTTTGCGCTTGTCTTCGTACCGTTTCCGCTCGTCTCCGTGGTGGTGGTTGGGATCGTCCAAGGCCTCGGATGACGCCACAACATCGACATCATCGTCGACGGGGTCGGGACGGCCGAGCGTCGCTCCAGGACCATGCTTCTGTCGAAATTCGCGCAACCAAACGTTCATCTCGGTTTCGCCATGGCGTACAAGCCACACGAGCTTGCCGGCATTGTCGGGATCTGGGGAGGAGGGGGCTCAGGCCGGGGCGTGATCGCGAGGGACGGCGGACTGCAGTGGGCGACGGCAGTGGGAGGCGGCGGCAGCTGCCGCGTCACATTCGTCCCGTTTCCCTCGCCAACGCGGTCGTGCTCCTCGATCGACCACGGCGGATAATCCACCTTGATCGCGTCCTTTGGGGGGAGCATCGCTCTTCTACCGTCGGGCGCGGCAACCCGAGGCGCTTGGCAAAGCGGGGGCGTCGCGGTCCTTTGCCGCGACGACCGCGGAAGGCTGACAAGCCGTCCCGTCGTCTCCCCGATCCTCTCGCGGAGACCGGAATCGGGTACGGACAGCGGTAAGCGTCCGTCCCTCCCTCGAAACCCGCCCTCTCGTGCGGTCGAGGCCCGGGACCCGGGACGAGAAAGGACCACCGGTGGAGGACGGCTGAGAAATCGTTCGCCAGACAAAGAGGCCACCAACTTCGTCCCTCTGCCCCAGAAACCAGAAGCCTTGCGATGGCATCCATCGCCGCCCGACTCCCGGCGCTGCCGCGCCGTCGGGCGTCGCGTCCGATCGCCAGCGCGGCGTCGCTGCCCTCACGCCCCAGAGCGGTCCTCGCGCACGCCGAGCGGACGAAGGAGGACATGTTTCGGCAAGAGTGACCCCAACGAGTCGTCGAGCATCTCATCGATTCCCCCGGTCGCCGCTCCGAGACGTCGACGCCCACGAGGGGCCCAAGGCGAAGTGCGGCCGCGCTTGCTCTCGTCCCAACTCCATCGCCCACTCCCCCTTCCCCCCGCCCCAGGGACTTCGCCATCGTGACCGATAACGTGCGGCGCGCGCCCCCGTCACTGAAGGGCGACCCCGAACTGCTCGCCGACGTGCGTGAAAGGCGAGCGAGGAAAACGGGGGCAGAAAGTCAGGGTGGGCGGTGAGCTGAGGGCGCCGCCCCACTGCTGCCGCCCCCCTGCCGCCCCGCCACCGCCTCGACGCCCCCGACTCCGTCACTGCTGCAGTCTTCTTGAGCTTTCCATGGCGGGGCATCTTCCCAAGTACGGCGCCGCGGCCCGGGACGCAACGCGCCTCACTCGTCGGAACGTTTTTCTTGGCGGGTGGTTGGGGGGAGGGATTGAGCGCGCATCACGCCCCCTTCTCCTGCCCAATGACGACCCACCCGCTTCCTCCCCCTCCGCCCAGGCGAGCTGGAACGTGCCGGAGTGCAGGATCCTGCCAAGATCGGGGTGCCGAGTGTGAGAAACGATGCCGCCTTCCTCGGGACTACGGTGCTGTCGACGAGCGCCGTCGCCGTGGTGGCGGGGTTAGTGCTGCCGGGCGACTGGCGAGTCGGGGGGCGGGGAGGCGGCGGGGGAGGTCGTCGAGAGGGTTGGCTGTCGACCGTGGGTCCGGGTCCAACCCTCCACTGCGGTCGAATACCGCCCGCGGGACCCTGAACCCCCTTCTCTGCACCCCGCCCATCTCTCCCCCAGGGGCTTTTTTGTGCCCTATTTGGCCGGGGGCGTCTCTCTCGCCGTCCTCGCCGTCGGAAGTGTGGCCCCGGGTCTCCTGACGGTCTTCACCGATCGCTTCTCGCGCGTGTTCCCAGACTACCGGGAGCGCATCGCCCGGCACGAGGGAGCCCATTTTCTAGTTGGGTATCTGTTGGGTGTGCCCGTGGCGGGGTATTCGTTGGACTTGGGTAAGGAGCACACGGACTTTGTGGAGGCGCGGATGGAGACGAGGATCATCCAGGGTCGGCTCTCGGAGCCCGAGGTCAACCTGTTGGCGGCCGTGGCCATGGCTGGTCCGGCAGCTGAGGCCCTCGCCTTCCCCGAGGTCGTGGGGCAGTCGGCCGACCTCCAGCTCCTCGGGCGCATCATGCAGCGGAGCGAGGTCAAGATCCCAGACGCGGCGCAGCAAAACCTCACACGGTGGGGGTGCTGGACCGCCGTCAACCTTCTCAAGGAGTACAGCGCCGAGTTCGACGCCTTGCGCGAGGCCATGGCGAGTGGGGCGACGGTGCCCGAGTGCGTGGCCGCCATCGAGGGCGCCAAGTCGTAGGACGCCGCGTCGTTGAGCGTCTGGCGGTCGGGTAGTGCCCCCTGGGGGGGGGTCGGGCCCCCGGGAAAAGGGTGAGGTCGAGGGCGAGGATGGCGGTCGTTGGGGGAGGGCTCGGGAGGCCGGGACTGGTTGCCCCTGTTCACATGCAACTCACGCCCCGGCCCACGAATCCCACAGGGCACCATCCCCCCCCGGGGGGCACGCTTAAGCGGAATACTGGCGATTGCTCCTGGGCTCTCCCACCCGTCGTTGTCGTCTTCTCCAGCGCGCTGAGGATCGGTACCGGCGATTGTCACTGCGCCTGCCTCCTCTTAGAGAAGGCTTCGGGCCGACTGGCGAAGGAGAGGCGGGAACACTAGACGGGACGGGAACCCCGGGCGCCCCCTGCAACCGTCGCGCGTGTTGGGGGACGCATTCTCCTCCCTATCTCTGCGACAACGTGCGGACTTTCTCGCTTCTCGCGACGCCCAACGACGATCCATGATCATGCGATGGCACGGGACGCACTCGCGGCCCCCGGCCCCGAGCGGGAAGGTTGGACGAGCCCTGCGAGCCCTCGCTTTGAGTCCATCCCGACCGATCCCTCTTCCTCTTTCCTCGCAGGGACCACGATTTAGCCCATGTCGGTGATACGTTCAGCCCCCTCGGCGTCGTTGCCGCCGGTCTTCGACCAGGTGGTGAGCCCCAACGACGTCGAGACCTCCGAGGCCGCCAGCAGGGCGGAACCCGCGACCGCGGCCTCGGCGCCGCCCCCGGCTGCCAGCGGGGGCCTCGCCTTCGAACCAACGGTTTCATCGGCTGCGCCCTCCTCCCTCAGGTATCACCAGCTCGAGTCTGCCCCGGTCCGAAGGTCGTTCACGCTCGAACCCAATGGACAGGGACAGAGCAAGGGCCCGGCCCTGGCGCACAATGACGACCCCCCTGAGAACGCGTGGTGGCCCCTCTTCGCCGTGCGCCTTGGCCACTCGGAGGGGAGTCTATCGTGGGGTATCGTGTCCCTCGGTTTGTACGCTCTGATCTTTTGGAATTTTAACACGTCAGTCCGGGGCCTGCCTGTCGACGCATGGCCCCAACAGTGGAGGAGCGACGCCGTGAGTCCCACGACCAACCCGGACGCTTGGTTTGCCAACGTGCAGCAGATGAGCTGCCTGCTCATTGCTTTGGCGGGCATTGCCATCTGCCTTGGCTCCGCCACGGCAGAGATGGCGACGGCACGACTTGCCATGAAAGACGGCGGCAGGAACCCCCGCAGCCCCATCCATGCGGCGCGGGCACGGCGCGTGGCTGACCTGGTGCGCAGGAATGTTTTTCTCGCGCCTTGGCTCATCTCGATTTCGGGGACGATGTCGACGTCGGCCGTGGCGGCAGTGTGGTATCCGGGCTACCCGCCGGTCACGCTGGCGGGGAGGGTGCCGTTTGGCGGCGGGCCTGACCTGGTCGCGCTCATTTCCCCGGCCATTTGGGTTTCGAGCGTTTTCATGGTCATTATGGGCGAGACCCTGATCATCCTTCTCCCTTCGCCGTACAGAACGTGGCGAAAGACGCTCCTGCCCATCGGCTGCATCTTGGTCAGCGCGAGCGGGCGCACGGTGAGCCTTTTCGCCATGTCAGCCAAGTGGGGCCCCACGACATCCTTCATCGTCGAGCGCGGCTTTCTCGCTGTCGTCGCCTTGGTCAGCGCCCTCTATCTTGTTGTCGCGGCTTTCCGCACGAGCTGGCTCAGCCCCGCGACAGATCCCGGTGGCACCGAGCGCGACGGCGGGGCTCGGCCACTTCTGCCCCCCTTTCTCCAGCCCCTTGGCCTGCGCGGTGTGCGCGTCTTGTTCGAAGTCGTCGTGGCTTGCGGTTGGGTCGTCGGGAGCGTTTACTATATCGACATCGACGTCTTCAACTCGGCGACGACGTCACCCTGGCTGTGTGTGGCCTTCCTCGTCGGCCTGGGGCTTCTTGTGTTTGGGACCCGGCGAGGGAAGGAGAGATCTGGGCGACCAACCCACCCCGAGCCGCCGCGCCGTCTCCCGCTCTTTTTTTCCTCCGGCCTCTCTCCTCCCACCCCTCCCCGCCCCCCTCGCTTCACTCTTCCGGTGCCCTCGCCCCACCCCTCACCCACCCCGCCCCGCGCCCCAGATGCTCGTCCGGTCTAATGGTTCACCTTCTCAGCAGCGCCCTGACCCCCCACGGAGCGGTGGCCGCCCTCAACCGGCCCGAGGTGAAGGACGTGTGCCGCGGCTGGACATGGCGTCGGATGCGGTCCGAGTTCTTCTCGTCGTGCGGAGGCTCCTACGCTGCTGACTCTCGTCCCGTTTTTCGCCGCACTTCTCAACGCCACAGCTCTAACCCCGATACCCCGGTGGAGCCGTCCACGGGCAGATTGCCAACGGACAGCCTCGAGCCGTGGGTTGAAAGCTCGTCGTCCATGGCCGAAGAGATCCCGGGGCAGAACACGGAACACCGTCCTGCCCTTGCTGACATCGTCGATCTCATCTCGGAACGCTTTGCCCCTCAACTCGAGTCCGGTGAGCTCAAGGCGTGGGTCGGGCCTGGGCAGCAGGTTCCCAAGCCCCGGCGGCACCAAGTGTCCATTGTCTTTGCCCAGGTCAACTCATACCAGGCGTTGACGCGGGCGCTGCCTCCCGCCGTCGTCTTCACCGCGCTGCACCAGTGGTTCTGCCGCATCGACCGTATGCTGCCTCACATGGGCGTTAGTAAGTACCAGACGATCGACGGCGAGCGAGAGGGGCGCGGGCAACGACCGGGGCTCGCGTGCCCCGTGCCCCACCCCGCCCCGCCCCCCCGCGCCCCGGAGTTCCCACCGCCACCGACCGCCTCACCTCCTCGACATCAGGCACCTACATCGCCGTCGCAAACTGGGACGGGGATTCTCCCCATGACCACGCCCTCGTGGGTCTTCAGGCGGCGTCTGTCATGGTGGCGCTGGCCGAGGCGACCCCTCTCCCGTGCTGGGAGCAGACTGAGCTCAGCGTCTCGGAGAAGCATCGCGCCACAGCTGAGGCGGCCTCGAGGGCCGGTCACCTGAGCGTCTCGGTCGGAGTTGCGTCGGGCGAGGTGCTGTCGGCCGTCGTCGGCATGCGGCGCCCCGCCCTCGCCGTTGTGGGCTCAACCATCAACCTCGCCAGCCGCATGAGCGGGGCGGCCTCAACTGGCCACGTCCGCGTCGCCGATTCGTCCCTCGCGTTGCTGCCTCCTCTTGGACCCCGCATGCAGGGCCTTCTTGCTCTCACCGAGTTCATCGACGTCAAGGGCTTGGCCAAACCGATCGAGACCCTCCACGCCGACCTCCGCGGCCTCGCCCAAATCCTGTCCTCGGCGGATCGCCCCATCAGCGTTGGCAGCGTCAACCTCTCCGGGGCACTCGCTGCCTTCGACATGGCGTTTGTTGAGTCGAGGAACCGTGGCAATTCCAAGGCCCTCGTAACTCGGACCCGCTCCATGCGGTCAATCGAGAGGCTCGGGTCGTCCCGAGCGCTGCTGGCAACGAGCGCGGCAACCCGATTCGAGATTCCTGAAAGCGTCGGCAATATCGAGAGTAGGTCGGTTTCCAAGTCGAGAAATGGGTCAAGACAGGGTTCGATCGGACCCCTTCAGTCCATGGAGGAGGTTACCGACCGTCCGACCGGAGCTCAGGGCAAAGAAAGCGAGTCGGCGGATGTCGGCAGAGCTTGCAACCATTCCTCTGCCGTCAGTCGGGGGGAGCGCAACGTGGGGGAGCATTTCGATGCTCGAACGGGCGAGGAGAATTGGGCCGCCCTGTCCTTCTTCAACGTCACGCTCGGATCGTCCGGCCCCGTCTCCGTCGCGATCGCCCTCTTGATCCACCTCCTGTTTATTGCGGTCCGCCTCGGCGACGCGAGCCTGCGAGGAGAGTGGACGCCAGGGGGAGCGCCCACGTGCGCGTCACCCCCCCCCGACGACCCGAGGGCGTCCGAGTGGGAATCGCCTGTTATCTGTGCCCTGGCCGACGCCACCCTCTACCTCTCTGTCTCTTCGGCCGCTCTCGCCGTTTGCGCCTTGGCTGTGCCTCTTGCGCTTGGTGGCCTCAGTCGCCGCGACATGGCGATCCGCGTCAAATCAAGGATCCGGGCAGGGTGCAATGCGGCTGGCTATCTCGTGGTGTTGGTCGTCATCCTCTTTGACATCGCGTACCAGGCAATCTCGGTCTGGCCCTCGATCAACGGCGGAGTCCAGCACTTGTCGATGCTGACGCCCAGCGGCTCTCTCGGCTGGACGGCGTCGGCCCCACCGGTCCCACCCGACCCGACGAGCGACCCACCCTCGGAAGGCGCACCCGCCGTGGCGCCAACTCCCCGCGAAACGATTACGAATGCTTCGGCGACCTTTGTACTTGTCGGCCTTGTCTACTCCGCCCTGTTCTTGTTGGTCTGCCCCGCATGGTCGTCGCGGGAAGGCCCACAGCAGCGACTCCCACGGCGTCACGTGGCGGCCTTGGCCCTCATCGTCGCGGCCCTGCTTGCGTCCTTCTTTGCCTCCCCGCTCGCTGCGCGGCCATCTTCCGAGGAGCTCGAGCTCGGTGCTCTGCCGATGGAGACGGCTACGTACGTCGCCCGGGGAGTGCTTCTCCCCCTCTTCTCCCTGCTCGGTGTGTTGATCGCCATCGTCATTGTCCAGCCCCTCTGGATCGACGCCGAGCTGCCCAGCCTTGGCGTCCTCGCCGAGGGGGGCCTCGACAGCGGCGTCGACCTCGAGGCACTCATCATGCCAGTGTGGTGCCGCCCGCTGGGCCTCGACCGCGCGGGGTCCTTCGGAGCTGGCTTGTTCTACATTGCAATTATTCTGTTGGCGATCGACGTGCTTTGGTCCCTGTCCTGGCTCGCCCTGGGCCCGTGGTGGTTGGTCCTCGTCTTCATCTCCTTTTGCCTCATTCGCGCAAACTCGCTTGGACGTCTGCGCCTCGCCCGCGCGCTCTTAAGTGCGACGCTTATGGCTGAGGGAGCCGACGAACTCGTTGCAGGCGCCCACGTGCAGGTCGTTGTCGCGCCCGTCTTGACGTCGTGGGCGGCCATCGTGCACGATGCCTTCCGCCTTGCGGTCCGGTTTGTCGAGTTCCTTTGTGGCGTTTGCAGCTGCCGACAGCGCGACATCGGCGGTGACGACAATGTCGACCCCTCCCCTAAGCGACCGCGGCAACAGGGCAGCATATTTGGGTCGGGGTTTGCGACGCGGGACGACTTTGGGACCGCGCTCATCGCTGTGGGCAAACAGGGCTCCCGTCGCGTCCCGGTGCTCGAGTACCTTTCGCCACTCATCACGGACGAGCCGCCCGCTCCTCCGGGGGACATTCTCGCTCCGGCCAGTTCTCGCGCCGACCGCAAGTCCTTGCAAAGAAAACGTGGCACCCGCCCGATCACCGTCATCGCCACGGACATCGTCTCCTTCACCGCCATGTCGAGAACGCGGGCCCCGGAGGACATCTATGCCCTTTTGGCCGAGTTTTTCGGGCGCCTCGATCGCCTTCTGCCCCACCTCGGGGTCGTCAAGCATCACACGGTGGGAGATGCGTACGTGGCGATGGTCAACTGGGACGGACAGAGCGCATCGGAGCAGGCCGACATCGCCATTGTTGCGGCGGCGGCAATGGTGTCGGTCGCGGCGTCGCTGACACTCCCGCCCATGAAGAGCGGCCTTTCTGACTCGGAAAAGGCGAGGGCGCCCTCCGAGCACTCCCCTCTGCTGATTCGCGCGGGCGTCGCGTCTGGGCGTGTGTCTGCGGCCGTGTTGGGGGACCGCCGACCCGCCCTCACCCTCCTTGGCGACGTGCTCGCCCGGGCCTACCGTTTGGAGAGCGAGGCGGAACCGGGACACGTTCGCGTCTGCCCCACGACCATCGCGCTGTTGCAGGGCGGCGGCGCAGACCAGCAGGGCTCGAATCGGATCACGAGGGACGGCGACGGTGTCGGTGTAATTGATGCCAGGCCCCGTGCGTCAGGCCCAGGCGAGCTCCCGTCCTTTACCGTCGTCCTCCAGGCCGCCGGACTGGCGGGGTCCCTCACCCGAATCCACGGTGGCGGCGGAGGCCAACTCGCTGGACTCCGCAGACGAACTGACGGAAGCTCCTCGACCCTTGCTTCGCGTGCGTCACGACGCGGAGGTAGATCGATGCTGGGCTAAGACGGCCCTGTTCCTGCGTGGTAGAATCCCATGCCCCCCCCGCCATTCTGGGGGCTGTGATTTTGAAACGTCAGTGCCAACCTAGTACCTTTCCGAGTGGATCCATGACTCGGACGTCAGACGCAACCGCGCTCTGCGACACCAGGCAGCACCGAGCGACGCCAAGCACGCCACGACGGCGAGCGAGACGAGCCGCCCAAGGGCGCCCCGTGGTGCAGCTAGAACGGCATCCAGCCAAACGCTCGGGGCTGCCCCCCCCCCCGCAGCGAAAGCGCAGGCGAGGGCAGCGCCAGCGCACGCGATGGCCACCCGGTAGAACACCGCCTCAGCCGCCATCATCCGTTTCGTCGCCTTGGCGCACGCCCGGCAGAGGTGGTGGTGACCGAATGCCGCGTCGTCGCCCGTCCGCCCGGAGCGTAGACCCGACGCATCAAGGGCGGCGAGCGTGGCGGAGAGGGGGAACCGATCGACGGGGAGGCCGCCGCTCGCCTGATACCAGGCACGGAAGCACCGCACAAGACTGTCAGAGGGCGTCGGAGTGTGGTAGCGGCCGCGCCACGACCCAAGGTACAGCCTCCGCGCGGCCTCCACTTCGTCCCGCCCCACGGCCGTCTCCACCCCTGCCTCTCTCAGCGCCTGGGCCTCCTGGGCGTTGAGAATCATGTTATCGCTGGCCATCACCGCGTTCCGCGTGATGTGATCGGCGGCGACGGACCCCAACACGGGGTGGGCCACGCGGAGGGCCAGCAGCAGACGGGCGATGGTAGGCAGAGGCCTGCTGCTCACGACGCGAAAGAAGACCCGGCTCCACCCCGGCCGCGTCGGGGTCAGGAGAAGCACCAGACCCGCCCATCCGTCTCCACGAGGTGCACTATAGACGATGCGGTTCGGCGCCTCCCACCGCACGTCAAGATTGAAGCCCTTCTGGCCTGGCCGGGGGGGCGACTTTAGCGTCGCTGCGGACCCGTCGGAGGCAACGTCGCCAAGACCGCGCCCGACAGGTGCTAGAAATTTGGATCGGCTGCCCTGGAGGGTATGATGCGCGAACGGTACGTGGTCCGGGTCGGTGAGGTTCTCGGCTAGCGTGTCCCAGCTGTAGGGCAGGTCCCGAGCATACAGGCCCGCCACGGCTGACCAAGGAACGGCGTCGCCGTCGCCCTGGAGGCCGTCAGCGTCGAGGGCGGCAAAGTCGGGGCGGCCCTCGCGCGGCAAGGAGCGTGGCGGACCGACGGCGGCTGCAGCGAGGGCGCCATCGGCCCCGGGCACCAAAAACACCCAGACGAGGCCGTGCCGGTGGATGCAGGGGTAGCTGGTGGCGCGGCACCCAGGAGTGGCCCGGACAGCCGCGGCCCGCGCTGCGGCTGCGTCGGCATCGGCGTCGGCGGCGTCAAGCCGGTCTAGGCTGGGAAGGGCAGTGCAATCGCCCTCTCCGTCGAACCGCCAGCCGTGGTAGGAGCAGTACAGCTCGTGGCCCTCAACGCGGCCCTCGCTCAGGGGGGCAGCTCGATGGGGGCAAGAATCCGCGAATGCGCGCCACGCTCCCCCACCATCCCGCCAGAGGACGAGGTCACGGCCGACGACTGTCGCGGCTTGCGGCCGGCTCGGGTCGATGCCGTTGCCATCGGCGGAGGGGGCGACGAGCACAGGCCACCACTGGAGGGAATGGGGAGAGGGCTGCCCGTGGGACGAGGCTCACTTGACCGCCGGAAACTTTCCCGGAAAATTCCCGACGTCCCTCCCTCCTTGAGCGCCGTTGCGCCGCTTGCCCGGGTGCAACAAGCCGGGAACTCCCCGCATCTCGCCGCTCGCCTGGGCATCCCAGTTGAATGAGGATGAGGAGGTGATGAGGGATGGGGAACCCGACGAAGACGAGGCCGCGTCCCGCCGCCCCGAGGAGCCGCGGCCCCGGAGCGCAGGTTCGCGACGTGGCTCGGGACGCGAGAGGGAGGCCGCCGGGCGCCGCGGCCCCGCCGCCGCCACACCGCTGCCGCTGCCGCGTCGCGTGGTCGTCGAGAGCACCACAGCGCAGACCGGTCGCGATGTTGAGGGGATCATCTCGTCCGGATTTTCTCGTCGAGGGCGCTCGCGGGGGCGACTAGCGCGAGCTGAAGGGGCACGCAGCGGGCGTTGATAACCCGAGTCCGGGGCGCGAGGACAGAGAGAACGTCGCCTCCGCGCCTCGAAGAGAAAGGTTTTGCCGGGATCGCATGAGGTGGGTCGAGAAGGGAGACGAACTTTCCGGGCGTGACGAAACCACCTCCGTCTGTCGTCCCGTTGGCCGCGCCACGTTCTGGGACGCGGCGCGTCTGCGGGGGGCCGGTACGCGCTCGCTCCCTCCGCGCGTACGGCTCCCGCTCGTCACTGAGTCTTTCTTATCGCGCGAATTTCCGAACACGACGCGAGCTCGCCCCGTCCGACCCACAATCGCCGCCACCCATCCAACGAGCGAGAGGAGCGAGAGAGACCAACCCCCACCCCCC
>Ga0181574_10004537_pt1 | contig 12042 bp, 8 predicted proteins | sample 101ome_24_FD_145600 | JGI IMG/M metagenome (GOLD analysis project Ga0181574, IMG submission 145600) | Coastal salt marsh microbial communities from the Groves Creek Marsh, Skidaway Island, Georgia - 101410AT metaG (spades assembly) | ecosystem: Environmental > Aquatic > Marine > Intertidal zone... | reverse complement strand
CGTACGAGTGGGCAGAATTTCCAAGTAAAGAGGGTATTGCCGCCCCACCTCAATGGTTATCAGATTTACTCACTAAAACAAAACCGAAAACGACAGTTAAATGCAAGCCAAGTAAGGTTCAGGAGATAAAAAAATCCTCAAACATTCCTGTAGGAAAAAGGAATGGCTCACTATTTCAGAAAGGCTGCTCCCTTAAATCTTCTGGTATCTCCAATAATGATATTGCCTCTTCATTAATCAGTATCAATTTGACTGAGTGCGGGGAACCTTTACCTGAAGATGAGTTACAAGTCATTATTGACAGGGTTTTATCATGTAAATCAAAAGCGGCATACTTGTTATATAGAGACTGGATACTCTCGAAAGATGGCCCTTGTGATGCATTCTGCAAATTAATCCTTGTAACGATTACCACCTTTATGAATGCTAAGAATATAACTGCCTATCCCACACAAGAACTACTGGCCGAAAAGACAGGTATCAGCAGAGAAACAATTAGCAAGAAATTAAAGATAGCGGCGGATCAGGGGTGGATAGAAGTTACGAAGCATAAAGTGCGTAAACAGAAATACTCAAATAATGTTTACATTATACCGGCAAGATTCAGATAACCATGTGAACCTGAGCACCTAACCATGTGGCGCAGCTTCACACTAATATCTTTGAATATCCTTCAGTAGGGGGGGTGGGGGATGGCTGTCCGAGGATCCATGCACAATTGGATGAATCTGCCGCTACCCTTTTGTTTCACCCTGATGCCGGTGATTTTTCGTCATTTAGGGCCAATTTCTGCACCAGTAGTGTACGTTTGTATGATGTCGCTATCTGCTGCCACCCCACGAAAATGGCTCCCAGCGATCGTTTTTCGGGCTTCTACGGTGTGTTTCGGACAGAGGTACCCAGAAGTGATTTGGAACGGAAACACGGCCCGCGCTTCAAAAAATATGGACTCTACTAAGATCCGGCTGGTAGTCAAAATTAGGGGGCAGGTCAGAGATCGGCAATTATCCCATGAAGATTAATTGATTAAACTGAATAGTGTATCTTTAACAAAAGAATCAGAATCCTCCGGCAACATGCCAACTGACCTGATCAGGAGAAATTCATGCGCATATACACTTTTGCAAAAGGGTTGCTGTTGACCCTTCTGGTACATTCCAGCCTGATTGCGGCCCAACCGGGCGCCACACATATTGTCAACCAGCGTTTGTATGATCACCCTGCCTCGGGATCCGAGTCGTGGACACACAAACATCAGGTAATCGAAAGCGGCGAACAACGTACCATCTACAACACCATAGAACCCGTCTATGAAGTGCACCTGCCATCGTCTGACAACGCAACCGGCGCCGCAGTCGTCATGTTGCCAGGCGGCGCCATGCGCTGGCTTACTGTGAGCGCCGACACAAGCGCCCAAATAGAGACTCTGCTTGCCCAGGGTATAGCAGTGGTTCTGCTGGAATACCGCACACTGCAGATGACACCGGAAGAGATTGAAAGGCGCAGTACGCCACCTCCGGCGGATGCTCCCCCCACCGTGTTTCCAAAAATGCAGATTCGCAACGGTAACGCCAACCCCTCACCGGACGATCCGGCATTGAATGAAGTCCTGCGCCTGGCCACTGAGGATGCACATGCCGCACTGCGCCTCGTCCACGAGAATGCTCAGCAGTGGCAAATCAACCCGGACAGGATTGGTGTCATCGGCACTTCCGCGGGAGGCGGTGTCGGCTTCAGCGCGCTGATGGCGGATGCGCCGGAGGAGGAAAAGCCCGATTTTCTTGTGTCGATATTCGGACCCTCATTGGTGGACATACAGGCACCGGCCGACGATGCAGCACCACTTTTTCTGGTTACGGAGGCCAATCATGGGCCGGTGACAGACGGTCTGCTGGCCATATTCTCCATCTGGAAAGATGCCGGGCAGCCTGTCGAGCTGCATGTTTACGAAGTACCCAATTTTTCGATGACCGTAGAACTGTGGGGGCCACGCTTATTTGACTGGATGAGAGAACAAGGTATTCTGCCCACTGTCAGGTAGATTCCTGATCTTTGCTTACTCATGAACATCTGGCTGTTTATAAACTGCTACAGGTTTATTTCGATGCAGAGTGGATTGATTTTACCCTCAGTAAATAATGAAGACGAAATTAAGCAGATAGCAGCTTTCACCGGAGATCATATGAATAAACACATGTTTATTATAGGCTTATCTATCCTGGTAAGCATGAGTTGGACCCAACTGGCAAAAGCAGATCTGCAGCCAGCATCCTCCCCTGATCCTGTTGCAGTCACACGGGAAGCCGCCAATGGCCTGCCGACCCATACGATTTTCAGACCTGCAGATTTGAGTGCTTATGGTGAACGTGAATTACCCGTTGTGATCTGGAACAATGGTGGCTGCCGGAAATCCCATTACGGTTATATCGGTTACCTGACCGGGTTGGCACAGGGTGGCTATCTCGTTGTTGCTGTTGGTGGTATTAACGAAACAGACATTCAAACAGGCACCGCCAATCCGGCAAATTCAATAGCCGCCATGGACTGGCTGAATAGTGATGCCGCCAGAAAGCAGTTCAAAGGCCGGCTGGATGCCAGCAGGATTGCCACAGCAGGTACATCCTGTGGTGGACTCGAGGCCTTGCTGGCAGCGGTGGATTCACGAGTGGATGCGGTACTGGCACTGAGTACCGGCTTTTTCCCTGGCGCTGCCAATTTTCCGGGGGTTGAACTGGAACATATAGATGATGTCAGCGTCCCAGTGCTACTGGCATATGGCGGCCCTTCCGATATGGCGGCTGATAACGCCGTGGCCAATTACGAACGCAGTGATGCCCCCTTTATACTGGTGACAGCGACTGGCGCCGGCCACAACGGACTGACTTACGGTCTCCTGGACGATCAACCTGACATGGGCGTCCTAATTGAATCCATCAACCTGGGCACCACCTGGCTGGATTATGCGCTGAAGGGAGATGATACAGCCGGAGAAAAACTGCTGGCTGAGGATTGCGATTACTGTCAGAGAGAGCTCTTTACAGTACAAAATAAAAATTTTTAATTACCTGAAGTATCACTTTTCTGTAGACGATGACAGAGTTTGCCTGCGTTCATTATTTACCGCAGACACGATGGCTACTTGCCAGGTAGCAGGATGCCCATGAAATCGAGGATAGTGCGTTACTCACGGCTTACTCCAGCGACAATTCAATGCGCCGGTTTTTCCAGTCATGTTTACCGCTACCGGCGATGTTGCCGTCGTTGTTATCGAAGCTGATTCGTTGTGGGTCTATGCCAAGGCCCGTCAGTATTCGCAGCATTTTATTTGAACGCTGCTCTGCCATGCCCGCATGTTCCGCGAGTGTTTCACCTGAATCCAGGCGGGTCTCGGCCTGATAACTTTTGGCCACAACCTGATAACCCCCGTTTTTGGCGGCTTCTGCGAAATCCAAGAGTTTGCCTGCGCTTACGCCGTCTATACGATCGCGGTTGAAAGCAAAATAGACCACGAGATCGCGTTCCACCTGCCCCCCCTCATCATTGATAGCGCTCTCCACCGGGAGGCTGACCGGCGCCGGCTGAATCGATACTGAAGGGTCGGTCTTCATGGCTTCGAATACGCTTCTGTATTTAGGGTGCTCCGGGCGTTTGTCGATACGCTGTTCGCCGATGATGCGATTGTTGAACGGCATGTAATCGTTGCACTCAAGATCAACATCAGGGAGTACTGTGGTACGGCCGATAAAGCGCTTGCCGCCACAATAGGCCTGATCCTCTACTACCTCTCCTTCCACCAATAGACGATGTTTGAGCTCAGGTTGCCCCCAGTCGATCAGTCCGATGGGTGACAGATGATAGGTTTCCCCTTGGTAATCAGCATAAAAACACACATCTACCTCTGCTCCGATATCCCGCACAACCGGACAGGTGACGAAGTTAATATAGGTCTGGGCCTGAGCGGAGAAGGCAGCGCCAAGTGTCAGCAGGCCAAACAATGAACGTAGAACCAATTTCATAGCGCCCTCATGAAGTTGATCAGGTCGATTTTCTCCTGGTCGGTATAGCCGATATTGAAACGACGATCGTAGAAGTCGACCAATTCCCGCAGCGTGTCTGCAGAACCATTAACAAAATAAGGCGGTCGCGCTGCAAGTGCGCGCATTTGCTGGGTCATGGTGGCACCGATATCCCGGCATCGTCCAGTGATCAAGGCCCGCCCTGGGTCATGGGTATAGACCACCGGGCCGAGATAGGAATGTGGCGTGGCGTTTGGTTTGCAAGTCACTTTAAACAACGGTAGATCGTCACGATTTGGCTGCCAGGGATAGGTGTTAGTACCCAAGTCCATCGGGAACGGGCCCATGTCCATCCCCATTGCAAGCGTGTTGTGGCAGCCGCTTGCGCAGGAACGCTTGAAAGGGTTTCCGAGCCCCTTGTCGTTGTAGGCCCCAACATCATTAATATAGAAGCGGCGGCTGAAGAAAACATCGGCGCCACGCTCAACCGATGCCTTGAAATCAGCATATTCATCGCTGCTTGCCTGACCGGCTTTCCACATCGAAAAATCACCGAATACGCGATTCACAGGGTTGTTGCCCAGTGTTCCGCGCGGGGCGAGCCGCGGCGCGTTCGGGCCGAGCCCGGGTGGTGTGTCCGCCCCGTCAAGATTGCCTGCGCCGGAATCAAAGCTCTGGGCACCGAACAGTTGCAACTCAAACGCCTCAAGCGCCTGCAACTCTGCTTCGCTCAGCGGACGTTTCAGTTCAAGGTGGTTTTTTGCCGCGTCGCGGGCCTGGTTTCGCGGCGTCAGCCCACGCGCATCCGCCATCAGTAGTCCCTGGACGAACTCTCCGGTTTCGGGGTCGGTATGCAGCAGGTTCTTGTCTGCATAGAAAAAAACATCATGTGCACCGACTCCATGGGGCAGTTCCACCATGTGTGCGATGTTTAGCACAGGTCGTGGGCGTCGAAATACCGAAATGGTCGGGTTGTCGCTGTCGATACCCCATCTGGTGCTCAGGTTGCAGCCGGTGGGGTCACGCACGACTTCGATATCGAACTCGGTCTCAACCGGATCTGGTGCATATGGAGCAGGTGGCCAAGGCATACCAATGCGTATCAGTCCCTTGTTCAACAGCAACGAATGGGAGCTCTCCTCACCGGGTGGAAGGTCAGGGCAATTGGCACCGTCGATCATCGCGAACAGAGGATCCTTGCCATCAGTCGCTTCCCAGCGTTCACGGATGGTCGCCACTGACAGGCTCATACCATCTCCCGGCTGGTGGCAGGTCACGCATGCTCGACCGTTGCTACCCAGTGCTGTGAAAAAAGGATGTTCTCTGGTATCGAGATCGCCGGCGCTGTTGATAATACCGAGCCGGCCAGTCGCGTTGCCATATTCCGAATAGGCGGGGAACAGACGTCCTTCATCAGGCGCCCACCACGCGCCGGTGGAAGTATCTGCAGCCGCCTCGTTTTCGCCTGCTGCGTTATTCTGTGCAGCTACGGGTAACTGGACCGCCATGAGCAGCAGCGCCGGCAGCAGAACATGTTTGCCTGGCATGAAGTCTCTCATCATTCGATTCCCTTTCGCTGCACCTTCCAGCCCTCACTGATGCACAATCCGCAATCTGGGCCGAGGAACATGGTAGCAGCGTCTTTGTCATTGTTGAGCTGCCATTGCATCCACGCTGTTGCAACTTTCGCGTATTCACCACCGTTTGCGTCAAAGTGGAATGTGCCACCGTGGCCGACGCCATTCTCAGCAAAAAATACCGGTACGCTTTCGATCCGTGCCAGGTCATCACTGGCATTGGGATAGGCGATGTCGCCTGGTCCACCGTTAATATAGGCAATCGGGCCATGCAGATCATCGAGGATCTCCTTGCCTACATTCAGGTTTTTATTATGACGCAAGTGTTGCGGAGGTAGTTCGTTCAATGCGCCGCTATTGAAGGCAATCACGGTATCAACACGTGGATCGGCAAACAATGTAATTGCCTGTAGTCCACCGCAGCTGTGTCCCATCGCGGCTATCCGGTCGAGATCGATACTGCCTTGCAGTGGGCTTGCAGCATCCTCATTAACTGCCCTGGCCCAGTCAATTGCCCCCTTGAGTTGTGCAACTGTCGTAAATTCGAGAGCAGCAAGCGGGTTCGGGGAGTTGTTATCGTCCCCCTCTGCCAACTGCTCAGGTGACAACAGTTCGCGCTCAAAGCGCGGATATCCCCCGGAAATAACAATAAATCCGTATGACGCGATCTCGCGCAGAAATCCGGCATAACCAAGACCATTGTCATGGCAACCACCAGTGCCCCATATCATCAAGGGCAGAGGCTTTCCGGGCAGCGTGGCGGGCATGTACACCGTGTTCTCCCGCATGTCAGCGAAAGCACGCGCAACCGCAGGATAAGGACCCGAGCCGCCTGTTTCACCGAGTATACCGACCGGCTGGATCGAAATATCGACATCCTGTGCGATAGCGGTATTGGTGCCAGGAGTGATTAACAGCAGGGCTAGAACAGCCTTCAGATGAAAATGGATTTTCATGATTTAACTCCTGAAAAAGGCCATTCACCTTGCGATGAATAGCCTCATGTTAACGCAATTCGCGCCGGCGCAGAACGTGCCTGCTCGACAGGAAAACGGCCGGCAAGTTAAGGCTTGCCGGCCGTTTCGCTTAGAACATGGCGCGCGCACCAATCGCGACTGTACGTCCGATCGGGTTGTGAGCGTTGGGATCGAACGCTAAGGTACCGTTCTGCACGTAAGGCGGATCGTTATCGAAGATATCCTGCACATCCAGCGTGAAGGTTATACTTTCAGCAATGGCGAATGGCTGCTCCAGCGTATAGCGCAGGACCAGGTCTAACTCCGTATGGGAAGGCACACCCTGAATTGGCGCAACTGTGTCGTTGTCGTAGCCGCCATAGTGATTGACGAACACAGTGGCTGAGAGACCGCCCATTTCCGCGCCTGCATAGCCGCGGGCGATAAAGGATGCTGGGTTGTTGATAGTGTCCAGCACATCACGCAATGGAGAACCAGTGATAATCGAGCGATCAAAAGAAAGGATCCTGGTGGCGTTCATACCCACGCGCCACGCTCCCCAATCCGCCATGCTTTCATAACTGGCGATGAACTCCAGACCGTCCGTTTCGTTCGCGCCCAGGTTAACTTTCCGTCCATCGACAATGAAATCGACTGTTTCATTTGGAAAGATTGGACGGCTAAACAGACCTTGAGCAACGATCTCATCTATCCTGGCTTGGTCAGGATTTCCGTCCACGACAGGGGCCAGTTCCGGCAGTTGAAGCGCATTATAATTGTTGCCCGGTGTTGCAATGCGGTCGGTGTAATCGACGTTATAGTAGGTAACGGAGAGAGCAAGACCTTCAACCGAAGCTGGCTCCCAGTCAGCACCCAGAGACCACGTGGTGGCTTCTTCCGGTACCAGATCGGGGTTGCCACCGCGAATGTACAACACATTGCGCTCGGTGCCGGTTTCGTCGACAAAACCGAATGGTAAACTACCCACAGGTTTCCACTGGTTAAAGGGCGAGCCTTTATCGGCAAGCGTCGGCGCACGGAAAGACGTGCCGTAGCTGCCGCGCAGGGTCAGCGAGTCCACAGGTCGGAACGTCACGCCCAATTTCGGATTTACCGTATCGCCGACGTCATTGTAGTCATCATAACGGACAGCTGCCGACAGGTTGAGTTCCGGACCGTTACCTCCGATGAGCGGTACAAACACCTCACCAAAGACAGAGTCTACAGTGCGGTCGGTATCGGTCACGGAAGGAGCGAGATCCTTCCAGTTGATATCCTGTCTTGCGACGCCAAGAGCAGCACGAACCTCGCCGGCCGCCAGTTCGAACAACGGTCCGTCTGCAGACAACCCATATTCGTCGATCGTGTAGTCAGTATCGACTTGAAGGCCACCCAGGAATGTATTGATCGTGGCTGGATTGTTGTTGCCCGTTGAACTGAATGGGTTGAATGCCGCGGCCGGATCGGGGTCAGCCAGCGCTGCCGCCAGAGCGGCCCCAGCTGGGCCTTGCCCGAGGTTACGGGTAAAGGAACGTTCTTCATCAACGCCACGGGCGTAGAAGACGTTACCCGACCAATTTTGGCCCAGTTGCACGTTCAAACCGCCGGTGATGTGAAAGGCCTTCTGGGATGACGCACTCCGTTCAAAGCCCAGCTCATTGGCGAAGGAATAATCGACTGTTACAGTCTCACCTACAGCACCGGGATTTACATAAAAAGGGTTGGTTGTCGGAACGGTGAACCGAGCTGTCAGCGCGCTTCCGGCCAGCACTCCGTCACGCTCTGCGTAGAACCCTTGCGCGTAGAACTCGATGTTCTTCGTGATCTCCTGGTCGAAGGTGGCAGCAACGCTGTAACGCTCCTGCTGTGGCAGGACGCCTGCACCCAGGTAGCGGCTTTGCAGGTTTTGGGTATCTGCAGTGAAATCAGTTGCAGTCAAGTTTTCACCGTCTCCACTGGGTATGGCGTAACTCACTCCGGCCACAGTCACATTGCCAGGAGCGGTACTGGTAGAGCGAAAATCCGGGCCACCCCAGGGACTCAGGTCGTCAGTGTAGAAATCACGATCTGACGCAAACAGGAGATCACGATTGTTGTATTCCCCCGCCACCATAATGGAACCGGTATCCCAGGTCTTGCCCAGTACCAAACCGAGCTGATCTTCCTGGAAACCGTCAGGAAACCGAACACGTCCCATCACCTCGGCACCGTCAAAGTTCTTTCGAAGCAACAAGTTCACTGCGCCGCCCACGGCGTCGGAACCGTAGATGCCTGAGCTGCCATCGGCAAGCACTTCTATTCGCTCGATCGCCATAGTGGGGATAACAGAAGGGTCGAAGAACTGACTCTGCGTGCCCGCTGCAGGCAGGCGTCTGCCGTCGAGCAGGGTCAGGGTGGACTCTGTCCCGAGCCCGCGCAGGTTGATACCGGTGCCGAATGTACGGTTGGCGTTTTGGTTATTCGCCGAGGTGAACGACGCATCGGTCGCACCGAAATTGAAGACCTGCGGCAATTGTGACAACAGCTCTATCGTTGTGGTCGCAGGGTTGTTATTCATATCTTCGCGGTCCAGGCCGATAACCGGCGATCCTGTTGGTTCGATGCCGCGGATACGGCTGCCGGTAACGACGATCTCCTCGATATCCTGCGCCAGTGCCGTGGCCGGAAGGCACACAGCAATCACAGAGCAGGTGCCAAGCAAGGCACAAATACTTGATTTCAGGTTCTCGCTCATATCATTAATCCTCTTTTCACGCAGGTGATTCTTTAACGCAGCAATGGTATTGAAATTAGTTAAATGAACACCAATACCGATTAATAAGAAACCTATAACATGAAGGTATATGTTTTGGGATGCAGAGGAAGCAGCCTCTAAACAGCAGCGCCAGTTTTAAACCAGCTTGCGTAACTCTGATTTGGCCAGCTCGTAAAGTTCTCTGACATTATTGGACATCGGAATACCGTTGTGACGGAAGAAATGCAGGCACTGACTTTCCCCTTTTACCGGTATCGTGGTGAGTGTCGGATAGCGCTGAGCTAATGCCGTTTGTTGGTAGGCAATGGTGATGCCAAGGCCTTGCTCTACCAGTGTGCAGGCTTCGTTGGCAAAGCGCACTACGACAGCCGTTTCCGGTTCTTTTCCCAGGCTGTCACAGGCTTTCTTCAGTGTCGTGCCCAGCAATGTTCCGTAATAATAGGTCACCAGGGGATACTTGATTATGTCACTGAAGCTCACTGACTTTCGGCCCGCCAAGGCATGATCCCTCGGTACAACACACTCCAGTTTTAAAGAAACTGTAGGCTCTGCCAGTAACAAGGGATGATCCTGGGTATGGAAACCTATGGCAAAATCCAGGCGCCTCTGGGTGATTTGATCAGTAATAATTTCGTTGGGAAATGATTCCATCTTGATTTTGATACCTGGCTTTCTCTTAACCAGCCCTGCGACCAGAGAAGGCAACAAATAATTGGACAGGCTTGGGGTACAGGCGATCTTGAATTCCATGTCTTCATTGGACGTAATGCGCCGGACAACCAGATCCAGATCCTCAATACGATCATAGATCGGGTCCAGTTCACGAAAGAGCTCTAGGGCCTCCGGTGTTGGCAGCAACCTGCCCTTGTGGCGCTCGAACAGGACAATGCCGAGTTTGGATTCCATGTACTTCAACAGCCTGCTGATTCCGGGTTGGGACACATGCAGCATTTCTGCAGCGCCACTGATTGTCTTGGCAATAATGATGGCCCGAAAAACTTCCAATTGCCGGAAATTGAGAATCATGTCACACCCCTCCCCTCATCTTTACAGCTTACACCAATAGAACTAGATAACACTATGTTATAGGGCCTTGAAATTTTGATATTTTACTTTCCAAGCTACAATCCCTTCTAATTATTCAAAATCAACATTTCTTCCTGGATACGAATAGACTGTATGGTTGTGAAGATTAATCTGCTTGGTTCTGGCATCGAGCATTCCCGCATGCCTCAGCTTCAGGAATACCTTGGCAACATCTGTGGCATTGCCATCAACTATGGCAAGGTCGATGCCGGGCTTGATACAGACTTCAGCCTGGCGGAAGTTATAGAAAAATCGGTCAGGGAAAATTTCACCGGTCTGAATATTACTCATCCCTACAAAAGTGATGTGGTGGGCCTGGTGTCACGCTCCATCATCCCTGAACACGTTCAAATTGGCTCCTTTAACATCCTGAAATTCGAAAACGGTGAAATTCTGGGAGCCAATACAGATTACAGCGGTTTTATCCGCGCCTATAAAAAACACAGAAACCAACAGCCACCCGGTAAAGTCTTCCTGGTAGGCGCCGGTGGTGTCGGTAGAGCTATTGCTTTCGCCCTTGCAGCCCTGGGTTGTAGTGAACTGTTTATTTATGACCGCAGGGAAAACCAGGCCCAGATCCTGGCAAGGAATCTTGAGCAAAAGGGATTGAATGCCTGTGTAGTGACACCCGGGGATATGGCATCAGCAGTGTCGTCAGCCGACGGACTGGTCAACTGTACCGAAATGGGGATGTACAACCATCCCGGCTCCGCTATTGATGCCAGGCTGATCAGCAACCAGCAATGGGCGTTTGATGCAGTATATACACCCATGGAAACTGAGTTTCTTTCCAAATGTCGAGAGGCCGGATTGTTGTGTATTTCAGGCTATTATCTATGGATATATCAGGGCTTGGATGCTTTTACCATCTTCACTGGGATTGAAATAAAGCCCGATGAGAAACTGCTCGAAACAACCCTCAGCTGGCAGTGTAAGTGATCATGAAAAAATCCATCGCATCCGTCTGCCTGTCAGGTGATCTCCGGCAGAAATTTGACGCCGCTTCCCGGGCCGGCTTTACCGGCGTGGAAATTTTCGAGAATGACCTGATGCTGTTTGATGAAGCGCCTGGTGTAGTTAACCAAATGGCTGAGGATTATGGTCTCACGATCATTGCACTGCAGCCGTTTCGCGACTTTGAAGCCATGCCTGCCGAATTCATGAAAAAAAATTTCGACCGGGCTGAACGCAAGTTTGACCTGATGGCTGAGTTGGGGACTGACACTATGCTGATTTGTAGCAATGTGTCGCAACGCTGCATTAATGCTTTCAATCGCGCTGCTGATGATTTCTCCGAACTGGCTGAAAGAGCCGCCTCACGCAACATCATGCTGGGCTACGAGGCTCTGGCCTGGGGAGCCTGTATAGCCGACTACGAAGAAGCCTGGCGTCTGGTCAAGTATGTCGACCACAAACACCTTGGCATTATTCTTGACAGTTTTCATATATACGCTCGCAGCGGCAGGCTGGATACCATCAGAGGAATACCAGGAGATCGAATCACGCTGATCCAGATTGCTGACGCTCCCTGGCTGGACATGGACCCGCTACAGTGGAGTCGGCATTTTCGCTGCTTCCCGGGCCAGGGAAATTTCCCTTTGGTTGATTTCATGCAGGCCATCATCAATACCGGTTATGAAGGCTATATTTCC
>Ga0181574_10004528_pt1 | contig 12054 bp, 22 predicted proteins | sample 101ome_24_FD_145600 | JGI IMG/M metagenome (GOLD analysis project Ga0181574, IMG submission 145600) | Coastal salt marsh microbial communities from the Groves Creek Marsh, Skidaway Island, Georgia - 101410AT metaG (spades assembly) | ecosystem: Environmental > Aquatic > Marine > Intertidal zone... | reverse complement strand
TAAGAGTTCTGTGATACGACGTAAACCATTTCTGAAGGAACAAGACCATACTTGCCCATTGCTTCACGAGCACCCAACAACATTGCTGCTGTCAAACGAGTGCCTGCACCCAATGAGAAGGTACCGGGGTCATATGCAGCTGCATATCCGTCAAGACCAGTAATTGAACCTGAACCGTTGACAATTGCATCTTCTACTGCACGACCGTGTGCACGTGCAACTGACTCAACAAGCATTGGCATCAAGTTGATGAGTACCTGCTCGTCTACGTCGTTGTCCATAAAGGTACTAGAAACCAAACGATACGCATTCAGTGTTACCTGCTTCGCGTTGTACTGGTTAGCAGTAACTTGTGGACGGTTTTCCAAGTTACCAGAAGTTGCGGCAGTTGCAAATGCAGCCTTACCGGTATCTGTCTGGATTGGCAATACAGTTGCACCGCCATTTACTGGGATCTCACGGAATAAACGTGCAACCTTAAGCTCACGCATGATTTCCTTCTCGATCTGTGAAGAAACTTCCTGATCAATATCAGCAGCGTTAGCAGCGTAGTTGATACCAGCCTTCTCTTGAATATCACGTGCAAAATCAGTGTCCCAACCCTTACGAGTCATTACGCCAAGCATGTGAGCAGCCAAGAAGTCGTTGCCCCACTTAGTGATGTCAGACTTCTCTGCGCGATCAGCAAATACACGCTTAGAATCACGCATCTTAGCAATCTCGTCAGACTTCTCTTCAAGATCTTTCTTATACTTAGCAAGAGTCTCTTCCATATCAGCATTACGCTTATTCAGATCTTCTTGTACGTCAGAAAGAAGCTTTTCAGTACCAGTTTCGATACCAGTCTTGATAGCTGTCTTAACAGTTTCGGCTTCGAGAGCCTTAGCAGCCTCAGCTTCTTCGGCTTCTTTTTGTGCAGCTTCAGCGGCTGCTTTTTCTTCGGCCTGTCTAATTGCAATCTTAGCAGCAGTCTCTTCTGCCACCTTCTTAGCAAAAGCGTCCAGGTCGATTTCGGGAGTTTGTACTTCCGACATTTTCATCTCCTTTTGAACTGACTTTTCAGTTCCATCCGGTGTATCACTAGCTTCAAATGAATCTTCATCCTTAGCCAGAGACTGACCGGCTAGATCTACACTATTTTTGAAAGTATTTTTGAAATCCTCGTACTCAGCTTCTGAGTCAAAAGATTTCGCCAGAGAGAAAGTAGCTGCTTGATTGCAAGGTACCGATACTACCGATACTTCAAACAATTCAGCGTCCTTAATCTTTAATCCGTCAGTTTCCTCTAGGTAATCAGCATCCTTGATTCGGAAACCAACAGAAAAAGCTCCAAGGATACCTTCTTTAACTAACGTCGCCACATTTTCAGGTGCCGATTTAGAAATTTTAGCCTTCATTTCGAGACCGTTTTCAGTGACTTTAAGTCCTGTTGCACGTCCGATAGGCTTGTCATAGTTATGATTGAAAAGAATAATGGGGTTCTTTTCAAAGTTGTTCAGTCCACCCTTTGTCCACGCTTCTGGCATAATCGTATCTCCAGCGCGATCAAAATCCTTAGTACTTGCGTAACCAGTGATATTAACGCCAGAGTCGTCTTCATCCAAAGCCTTGAAGGTAGAGGTAAGATTAAAAATCTTTTCCATTAGTCTTCACTCTTCTCTGCTTTTGCAGCCTTGCTCAAAGATTCAAGCGGATCAGCTTTTTTCTTTGGAGCAGGTTTGGGAGCTGGCTCGGGAGCTGGCTCGGGTTCTGGAGCGTGAATTTCTGCCCACGCTTCAGGATAGTCGTTTTCCATAATAGTAACAAATCGAGACCAATTGCCAAAAAAGTTATCAACTTGTCCGATTCGGAGAGGCACATCAGATTCTTTACTATACTCGTGTCGAGTAAGTATTTTGCCTTTTTCCATCATATACATTACAAGAGCGTCTAATGCTTGTTTACGTCCTCTAATCCTCACTTTCATCTCCTTCGGGCGGTCGTCCACCTTCGTCTGGGTTTGCGGCACTTCCTGCAATATTTGCAGGTACTCGCAGATCGTCATATCCTTCTACTGGGTCGAATCCAAGAGCATCTCGTGCTTCGTTGGGAGAAATAATCCCAGTATTGACCAGTGCAGAATAGTATTGCGACTGATCTCGTAATTCTGGCTGCAGTGCTGGAATATTTGTAATGTCTTCCTGGCACTTAAATCCAAAGTGTCTTTCCATTGCAAAGTTAATCTTTCGTACAATGGGAAGAATTGTCTCAAGGTAATACATTCTCATGTTTGGTCGAATGTTTGCATTATTCCCTGAGTCTAAAAGAATTGGAGGTACACCAAGTGCTTTTAATATAATCTTTTCGTTTTCTGCAATTGCACTCTGGAAATCCAACTCTTTAAAATTAACATTTGCAAAAGAGTCTATCTCAATACCGCCATCTAAAATAAGAGGGCGTCTACCGCCTGCGTCTGGTCGATAACGAGCTGACCAAGACTGGATCATTCTTTCTTTGATCTTCTCTGATAGGGTATTCGGTGACTTGAGTACAAGACCTGGAACGGCCCCATTTTTGAAGAAGTTATCTTGGAAGTCCCGCATACTTCTCATTAATATCATTGTTCTGAGTGCGGGCTTTAGGCGTGAAACGCCTCGATATATAGAATAGAAAGAGTTGTCCTTTACGTGAATAATTTCACTTGGCTTATAGCTTACTTGCTCATTAAATGTAAACTTTTCAATATAAGTAGTATCGCTTGCATGAATAGTTACTTTGTTTGCTGGAAGATGGTACATATGTACACCATCAAAATAAATAAAGATGTTACCATCCAACAAATAATCTGTAATTAAGTTCCGGCGAAAAGTGCTAATGTCCTGAAAAGGGTTCGGCTCTTTATTCAATAAAAGGTCTACTCGTGAACGCTTAATACCTTTTACGACACTAGACATGCCTTGAACTTGTCCGCTGACGGCGATAGGAATTTCCGATGCATCGTCAACAATTAAATTTACGCCTCTATTAACAATTTCGAGGTCTTCATAGGCTCTCTCGTAATTTACTACTTTTTCTCGAGAGGGCTCTGTTTTATGGTCATAGTAGGGCTGAGCGGGATTTAGTTTCTCCTCTATATCAGCTTTTTCGCTCTGCCAAAAGTTATACCATGCCATGTTTTTCTCTTTGAATCTCTACCCAGCGCATTTGCTTCTTTGCTGTGACTAAGGGTGGATTTCTACCGTAAAGTCTGTGCAACTCTAAATGATGTTTGTGGCACAAAGTAACAGTGTCGTTATAAAGCTCCGCCCACTTATCTTCTATAAATTCGTCCCGCCAGATAACTATGTATTCGTCAGTATAATGTTCTGGGCGTTCTTTTTGTTTTTCCTTTAACCATTCCCTCAGCAAAGGGGCAAGAGTATAAAAATGGTGAAAATCTAATTGGACCGTATCTCCACAAATTTCACACGACGATCCTTTTTCATACTTTGATTTGGCTCTGTCCCGAATATATTTTATCGGATCTCTTTTGAGCTTTTTCATATTTGGAATTATAGCTCCCTTAACATAAATTGTCAAACACTATTTTTTGTAGGTCTCATTAAAACCCAGTCTGACTTGTTTCAAATGAATACAATGCATACCTTAGTGCATCAGCCATGTGAGACGCGCGATTGTGCTTCGGTTTTTCTTTAGCCAAGTTTGGATTTGGATCCCACTGGTACTGATCTAAACAAGACAAAACTTCGCCGCAACGTTGATCTACAAGTAGTTTATCGTTATCTACTATACCGGCTACATGTGCAATTCCATCAAGTACGGATTTTTTAGCGTTGATAGTACTGATGTCGTAATTTTGTGCAAAGTCAAATCGAGTTTGCTGAGCAGCAGAATCAATGTAAATGTAATCAATATCGTAGATATCAATAAATTCTTGAATTTTGAGGGCATGTTGTTCCGTTGTTTTTTCAGCATCAAGATATTCGGCAAGTACATGATACTGCTCGTTGTCCCAATCATAAGCAATTACGCAGAAAGCAGTAGGATCACGGTAACCGACATCAAGGCCAGCAAATACATCCATACCAGTGATATCCAATGCCTCATTGTTGGTGACACACTCTTCGTGTTTGAAGTTCCATATCTGACCTTCGTAAGTATTGAAATCCGCCTCATATTCTTGACGGAACTCAGCGTCGGACATACTTTTTTTAGCTTCCGCAATATCCAAAGCAGACATGCGCGGATTATCTTTATAAGTCGCTCGAATCGAGCACCACTCTGGAAATTCATTGTTAAATCCTCTATCAAAAAACTCTGCAAACCAGTTGTTCCTGCCCCGAGGGGTTGATATAAAGATAGCTTTAGAATTATCCTTATCCAACGTTGGACGAAGTGCAACATTAAACGCATCGCGTCCGTCTGCCAACGCCGCTTCGTCAAATATAATTAAGTCGTAACTTCTTCCCACACAAGAATCAACCTGGTTTACTGAGCCCATCCTAACTGTCGACCCGTTCGTTAACTCAATAACTTTATCCTTTGCGTTATCTTTTGCTACTTCTAAATCGAAGTGCTTTATGAGATTGCGCTGCAAGTCAAAAGAAATCTGAGACAGCGAGTAGTTGGGGGACATAATTAGAATGTTGGACCCGGGAACTAGTGACACTAGCTGCCCGATTATGTTTGCGATATAAGTCTTGCCCTGTCTACGGCTTACTGCTGCACAGACAAAACGATATTTATTATTATTTATCGCATTTATTATAGCTACCTGAGAAGGTAAAGGAGTGACTCCCAATAAATCTAAATACTCACTTACTGGGAGCTTTAAGAAGCGTGCCTCAGATTGTAAATCTAAAAACTCCTCGGATATAATATCCGCTCTGCTAATTTCTACAGCCATTGTTGATTACTCTGGTTGTTGATCAGATATAACTTGTTTATTTTTCTCTATCCAATCTTCTGAATCTGTATCTTCATCACCTTGTGTAGCTTGACGATAATATATAATAATTTCTTTTTGCTGCCTTATATACCTTCGCAATTCTTGTAAATTATACGCCATGTTTTCATAGTCTTGGGGCGTAATACCAAACAACACATAAGTACCATCTTGAAGCTTTTGAAGCCTCTTTACTTGCTCTTCCCAGTTTCTTTCTGTAACTACAAAGAACTCTACATCTTGAAGAGCGATTTCTTTTGGTAACGGAGGTTGATAAATTTCGAGAGTTTTATACTCCGTTACAGTTTTAATAATTGGTTCTGGTGGAGGTAAGGGTTCCTGACGAGGAATCCATGAGCAACCTCCTAATAGTAATAAACTAATTAGTAGAATCCGCATTTGCGATCTCCTTACTAGCTTCTTCTATGTCTCGAAAAACTTGTGCAGTCCCGTTATTAATTCTGGGTTCAATCAACCCCGGCTTTGCACGAGCAAGTCGTGTGAGATCATGACGTTTAAAAATAGATAAGTAGTCATCCATCTCTGCTTGCATCTCATTATTTTTTGCACTTAACTCTGTTACTGCTTTTAGCTGAGTTTGTAAATTTTTCTCTGCTTTTTCTCGTGCAAGTTTTTCTACATCAAACGCGGCTTCGAGACGCGCTGCATTCTCTTTGAGAGTTACAGCATTCGCCTCTAGCCGTGATATTTTTGCCTCTTTCTGATTAACCACTACATTGTGATAACCATATCCTGCTCCCGCAATAACTACGAGAAGAGGAAGCATTTTTAACATTGCGATCATTTTTTACCTACTGCGTCTGCTGCAAAGAAAGCTGAAACAAGTACTGCAATTGATGCAAAATATGTTGGTGCTATATCTGCAATTAAATTTGCCGCATTTTCTAAGCCGAACATAGAAGTTAAAAATATTCCAAATGGGTAAAGAAGAAGGCCAAATAACGAAAACCATGCCATCTTTCTAATTGCATCCCGTTGTGCATCTTTATCTTCAAGTTCTTTTCTTTTAAACTCAAGATGCATTTTAAGTTCTTCATCCGTAACTACTCCGTCACCGTTTATGTCTGCTGGATGATGTTCGCTCATTCTGCTTTCCAAATAGTCCATGCTCCATACGCAAGACCAGCCCAGGCAGCTAATTTAGCTAAGCCTCCAAAAAGTATAACAGCTCCGCATACACCTACAATTACGAAACCATCCCAAGTAGTACGCTCTCCTAAGATTCTACGCAACATGAGTTCCTCTCTTTTTATGGCCGTTCCAAGCCACAAAGCCTGCTGCTGCTAATGCCCAATAAGCAAGATAGTTCAACAGCTTGAAGCCATTCACTTCAATACAGATATCACGGAAAAGCTTGTCCGCGTCACTTTGTGTCATACGTCCTGTATGATTTCCATCTTTGTCCATTAAAGTAGCATACTTATAAGCGTAGTCGTGTACAAGACCGCCCATAAGTAATACTCCAGTTGGAGAAAGCCACATAGCTAAAAACTTTGGTACTGAAGCGCCGTCAAAAGTAAACCCTTTAGGCACTATATAGTATTTTCCTTTGAGTTGAAAATGAAAATCCTCACAGATTTCCCACTGACGAACTCCCATCAGCCAATGCCAGATTGCTTTAAAAAAGCCTTTGTCTTTTGTTTCTATGGGCAACGGCTTCATGTGTGGCATTTCTGCATACTCAAAGCCTACGCGGTGCTTGCCTTGTCCGTCAAATAAATTAGAAATAAATCCAATTAGTACTAAAACGCCAAAAACAGTCCATTGCCAAAAGTTTACAGCTAAATCCCACAACATTTCCATGTGCAATCCTTATTTCTTTTTAGAAATCTTAGCCAAGAAAAGTTTCAAAGCTACATCTTGTGGCCAGTAGAACCACTTATATTTCTTGTGTCCGAGCTTTTCCATCTCCGACCAAGGTACAAACTTTTTAGTCCAGTTATCTGCCCATTGATCTCCGTAACGAAGAATTGCGTGTCCTCCGCCAGTGTGAGTAATTACTCTACGAATCTGAGCTTTGAAAGTAATAAGGTTCCACCAAAACTTCCACATAGACTTACCACTGATTAACCATAAAAGAGTTAGAGCGTAGTCTTCACAATCTCCAATATGTGGATGCTCTTTCATAATCTTCCAATGATCTTTGGAGGCATACTGGTCAAGATCATACTTATATGCCCAGGTTGAATTAAGCTCTTCTACTTCTTTTTCAAACATTACCATTTTACCTTGTCAGCCCAGTATGCTGCCGACATCTTGCCCTTTGCAATATTCTTTCGATGACGGGCTTTGAAAGAGGCTCTCTTTCGTTTCATTGCTTCACTTTCTCCAGCCTTCGGCTTCCCTGCCGTTTTAGCTCCTTGCTGGCCGAAACGAATTGTCTTAATTTTTGTACCCACTTTTGCTACAACAATGTGAGACTTTTTTGGATGACCAGGAGTACGCTTTGGTTTATTGAACCCTGATACTCCTGCTCTCTTTAATCTTGAGTCGCGTTTTTTACCTTTTCTTTTTGCCGCCACGCTTCATTCTCCTCGACTTAGTAAAAGTTTTTACCATAGTCGGCTTGCCTCCAGGGTTTCCTGCTCTGCGCTTTCTAGTAATTGCGGATCGTCTTTGTGCTGGAGTCATACGAGCAGCTTTAGATGCCGGAACGCATTTAGGGTACTTACCCTTTTTAGAAGTCTTACGACCGCAAGGCATGTATCCCCCGCCCTTTTTAGGACGAGAGATATCTACCCAACTTTCTTTAAACCACTTAGTGAGTCCGCCTTTTGGCTTAGCCATCTACTTACCCATGCGGTACTTACCGCCTCGTGCTTTATAAGTTTTTACTAACCACCCATTTGCGTACGCTGAAGGATAGACTTTGAACCTACGCTTTGTCTCTGCTTTGACTCGTGCATAAAGCTTTTTATTTGTAGGTACAGGTCTTTTCTTACTTACCTTTCTTTTAGCTCGTCGCTTTACAGCCATGGTTTTCTCTATACCAAAAAATCATTTTGGTACACGTTAGTACTTGTGGTAAGACGTCCGTGCTTATCATAAGTAGTAACTTCGTAAGTGGTAGTAGTTACTTTTGTGCTTCCTGGATAAGGGCCTTCTTGTGTTTTATAGACTACGTGTGTATTTACACTTGTCACTGGTACTATCGGCCCTATACTATCCACAGTTACAAGGACTACATCCGCAACACGTGCAGATCTTTTTTATCTTCATCCTCGCTTCCTTTTCATAATTGCTTTACGCAATGCAGGTGGAAGTTTCTTTTGCTTTGCGGTCAATCCGCCCATTCCTTTTTTCTTTTTGCCCTTGCCTTTCTTAGCAGGACGACCTCGCTTTTTACCGTAAGTTCCTTTACCTTGTGGCACTACTTTTCTCCCTTTTCTTCGGCGATTAAGTCTTCCTCAAATTGGTCTAACTCATCTACCATAGCTTGCTTAGCTTCGTAAGCAGTCATATCACGTACTTCGGGGGTTGGAAGAAGTAGCCTTTCCATGAAGGCGTGCACTTCATCCCAATCTTCTGCAATTAGTCGGGTTTCGTTTTCAACAGTGATTCTCCAAGAATCGTGTTTATGAAAAATTCTTATATCCATTCTTTTTTCCTATAGTACGAATGCAATGATTCCTACTCCGATGCCGATTACAAAACCTATGGAACAGACGAGCGCTAAATCTTTTAAATACTCTTTGTCAAAAATTGGCTCGTATACTTTATATGCTTGATATAACCTCGGCTTCCGTTGCACCTAGTGGCCCATGAGCAATGTTACTATCACTCCTGCGAGAAATACGATAAGGCTGCCAGCACTTACCATAATTCTGTTCTCGATTCTTTTTAATGAGTCTTCGATATCCATCAGTCGATTAAAGGTGGTTTTCCATCTCTCTTCGCACTGAGATTCGTGAGTGCTCATCTCTATTTCTATATTGCGTACGCGTTCTTCCAGATCGTCCATTTTCTTTATTATTAGGCTTCATTTCCGCTGAGAAGTTTTTCCATGAGTTTGCCATAGTTACCTTGGCCAAATGGAAGAGCTGCATCGTTAATTTGAACATTTGTTTGATTACGAATATTTGTAGTTTCTGCTTTTAGTAACTCAGTCTGCGCTTTGATTTCATCCATTCGCATTTTATGAGCCATCTGCAGTAAGTCAGCTAAATCTTTTGAAGAGTATACGCCAGTTTCTTGCGCTTCTTCAAGCTTACTTGCAATCATATCATCAAGTACAGTAGCAATATTATTTTTATTGCGATACCCCATATCAAGGTAAACTGTATCAATATATTTTTTAACTTCACGCTTGTTGAGAACCTCAACGACTTGATTTTCTGGTACGTGCATATACTCACACACTGCGCGAATGTTTCCAAACTGCAAGTAAGCATTTGCCACTTCGAGACCTTCTGGCGATATTTGTGTAATTTCTTTAGCCATTTTGAGATTCTACTCCATACCAGTTGCAAAGTCAAGATTTATTTTTGGTACCTTAATCCGCTAACGGATTGTCCAAAGCTTTTTGCAGTTTTTCTTCGAGATCGGATTCAAGTTTTTCCATATCACTTTCTATCCTATTCTCTACGTTACGCATCGTATCGCGCACATCTTTCTCAGTCTCACGAGTAAGATCAGACACTTGTCGAAGTCTTTCATCTATATCTGTTTGAAGGTCTTTCATACGCGCACTTGTGCTATCAGTTACTCGCTCAATACGAGTAATATCATCTTTGAGTCCATTTTTAATATCGCGGGTATAGTCGATGGCTTCGTCAAGTTTAATTTCTATTTGTGCGTTTCGTGCTTCGATAACACCTACATCAATATTCTGTACGATTTCTCGCATATCCATGTAGTCTTTGTAAAACTCAAAGCCAGCCCAAAGAGCGCCCCCTAAAGTAGAAAGGGCAGTTAAGACTATTGCAGCCTTCCCGCCCTTAAATGTCATTCCTGCAAATTCAAACTCTGCCATCTAATTTTCATTTTCAAACTGTAGCGCACGTAAGTTTGCTACCTCCTGTTTGAGCCGTTGCACTTCTAATCTTTCTCTTTCTAGTGCAAGTTGGTACAATGTATTGCAATTAATGCGTTCTTTCGGTTTGTCTAGAGGTATCGTTATGCGAGCATACACACCCGTGTTCATTCCTCCGGCCCCGCTAGGATTGAAGGCGGGAGAGTTGACATTATAGTCAGGTTCATCAATAAGTCCAAGAACTCCGAACTCCATCATTGTGGACGAGCCAATAGCGTTCGAGCAGTCCATGTCTCCATGACGAAATCGATCCGACTGATAGCTCTGTGGTGACTGCGGCATCTGCAAGTTCACCGATTGTGCGAACGCAGTTATAGGCAGTAGAACCAGTATAATAATGTAAAAAAGTCTCATTGAGACCTCACTTAATCTTTGAACAAACTTTTGATGATATCATGCTTCGAGATCGCGCTCCTTTTTGTAACATCGACCTTGTACATATGTACTGTGCCGTAGTGTCACTCGGAAGAAAAATCTCGATTTCACGCCGTTCCATATAGTCTAACTTAAACAATTTCTCATCTGCTATAAAAGGCACATCATTCCAGAAAGCATCAGTGACTTCTAGTTTGTAGTGATTTACATCCACGCGAGCATTCCAAATTTTCACTTTGGTTTGGAGCACATTTGGGATATAAGATTGTTCAAGCTTGGGGTATGTTGGTGTGAGCTCGTGGGCCGAGGCATATATGCCCCACAGCGGCCCACTCACTACCAACAGGATTAAAGCTAAATATTTTTTCATTACAGAGGAATACACTCCGCCTCAACAATTGCAGTGTAAGTTCCTGCGGGGAAAGATTTTGTATAACCATAGTCAGCGGTGGAAGAAATCTTAAACCAAGTGCTTCCTGCAACTGTTAGATCATACTCATGGGCATTGTCATACTCTACTTTGTTTGTATCGTAATCTGCCATGTTTGTGTCAGATACTTCTGAGACTTCTACATCTCCTTCCCAGTTTACTACATCGTCAAGTGTAGGAGCAGAGGAAAAAGATACAGGATGTTCAATAACTGCTTTGTAGTAGTCTGCTACAAGAACATCATAACGAATAATAGGCTGCACACCACCAGATGCTGGCGTTGTAGTAAGCTCATAAGGGTTTGGGTTGCCGTAGATTCCTGCAGTCTCTGAAATAATAATACATTTCGAGTCTACGCTTCCTACGATTTCTGTATTTGCCAATGCCCCGGTTGCGAGCATAGAAGAGGCAATTGGTACTACAAAGTTTTTCAACATTACTTAGTCTCCTGTTGACCTGACTCGTATTGTGAGTCCACCATTTGCTGATGAAGAAGCTGTTGTGCGAGGTTACTTCTTCTAGCTTTTGCATTGTCTTGTATATCCCCGCCATTCAAGACTACAGTCTCGAGGTATTCTCCACCGTCGAGAAGGTTGTAATAACTATTAGGAAGCGTACGAGAAGTAAGTGCCAATGCTAGAGCTTCAGCCACTGGATCAATAAGTCCAGGATTATCTCCATCAGAGAGTAGCTCTTCAAGAGCATTTGTTATTGCCCACTCTCTTTGTCGTCGTTGTCTTTCTTGCTCCTCTTCTTCCTTTTGTAATTTATTTTTACGTTCCATTTCTGCTTGTACAAGCTCATCCTGTAATGGATCGTAAATTGGTATTTCTGGTACTTCTATCGGTTCTTCGTAGCCTGGGCAGCTTGGATCCACTTGAGGATCAAAACAAGGATCATACTTGTAAGAATAAAATACTGAAGGATCCTCTACTTTACCCTCTCCATCAACTTCGATAGATCCTGGACCCCACAAGGTTGCAGGCAGATTGGGGAATGCGAAGGCTTTTGAGATTGTGTTACCAGGAAGGCCAGACCAATCATCTGCGTTCCTAAAAATATAACCATTGCCATCCGCATACTCATTCTGTACATATACTATCATGTCCGTTTCCGGATCTTTGACTGCGGTATATTGATATACTAAGCCATTTACTTCTAGTCCTGCATACTGGGGTAAAATGTTTGTCATTACCCAGTTTAAACCAAACTGAGCCGCATTATTTGTAGTCCCGTAGATATCTTCAGAGTAGGAGTGCGGCGAGTAAAGCA
>Ga0181574_10004517_pt1 | contig 12061 bp, 12 predicted proteins | sample 101ome_24_FD_145600 | JGI IMG/M metagenome (GOLD analysis project Ga0181574, IMG submission 145600) | Coastal salt marsh microbial communities from the Groves Creek Marsh, Skidaway Island, Georgia - 101410AT metaG (spades assembly) | ecosystem: Environmental > Aquatic > Marine > Intertidal zone... | reverse complement strand
CATTGAGGTGAAAGCGGACCGACTCGTCGAAGGTGATCTTCGGGAGGCCTTCGTGTGAGTACGCCTCCTGGTTGCGGCCGAACAGCGCGACGAGCTGGTCCGACTCCATGCGAGTTCGGCTGTTCGCATGGGACACGATCACGGCGCCCCGGCCCCCGAAGTTCTCGTTACCGTCGGTGTGGTCGAAGTGCCAATGCGTGTTGATGACGAAGTCTACCGGCTTCTCGGTCACTCCTGCGATCGCAGCGACGATCTTCTCGGTCAGCGGGGCATACTGGTCGTCAACGATGAATGTGCCGTCCTCACCCACGCTGAGCGCGATGTTGCCTCCACTTCCCACGAGCATGTAGAGAGATTCCGTGATCTGCTCTGTTCTGATTTCGACCTGGTCGAAATCCTGGGCGCCCGCCGGCGTGACGCCGGCCACAGCGGCGATCGCCAGGAGGAGCGGGAAGAGGTGGAATACGGATCGACGAGCCAAGGGGCACCTCGCGGCGTAATGGAACTTCACAGTGGCGAACGCATTGAGCGCCGCGCATTCGCTGGGGTTACACGTAGGTGAGGTACCCGTGCGGATCGTCGTTCTGACCCTTCACCGTCTCGAGGAATCTTCGCTGGATGTCGAGGGTGATCGGGCCCGCCTTTCCGCTGCCGATCTCGATTCGGTCGACGCTGCGGACCGGTGTCACCTCGGCAGCAGTTCCCGTGAAGAACATTTCATCCACGGTGTAGAGCGCTTCTCGGGAAACCGGTCGCTCCTCGACTTCGTACCCGAGATCCCGCGCCATCTGAATCACGGCGCTTCGCGTGATACCCACGAGCGACGTTCCGTCGAGCACTGGGGAAATGATCTTGCCTTCGTCCACCAGAAAGATGTTCATCCCGCTGCCTTCGGAGACAAGGCCTCCCGGCCCGAGCGCGATCGCGTCCACGTAACCGTTCTGGACCGCCTCCATCTTCATGAGCTGCGCGTTCACATAGTGCCCACCCGCCTTGGCACGAGCCGGGAAGGTGTTCGGAGCCATGCGTTGCCACGATGAGACACACACGTCGACCCCGGCTTCGAGAGCCTCCGCTCCCAGGTACGTCCCCCACCCCCACGCGGCGACATAGGTCTCGATCGGGCTGAGAATCGGGTTGAGGCCGGGGGTTCCATATCCCCGGAGGATCATCGGGCGGATGTAGCAGTCCCGAAGTTCATTCTTCCGAATGATATCGACGCAGACGTCGGCGAGCTCCCGAGCGGAATGATCCGGACGCATCCGATAGATCGTTGCCGAGTCGATCAGTCGATCCATGTGTGCATCGAGTCGGAAGATGGCTGGTCCTCTCGGCGTCTCGTACGCGCGGATCCCCTCGAAGACCGAGGTCCCGAACTGAACCGCTGTAGCCAGCAGGTGGACTCTGCAATCGTGCCACGCCACGTACTCCCCGTCTTTCCAGATCCAATCCGCTTCCTGGAATCCCACTGCGCCCATTAGATGAGTCCTTTGATCCAGCCGCCATCGACGGCAATTGATTGTCCGGTGATATAGGAGGCCTGTTCCGAGCAGAGGAATGCGGCCATGGCGCCGAATTCGTCTGGCTCGCCGACGCGGCCCATCGGGATCTCCGAGGTCCACCCGGCATACGCTTCGTCCACCGTGATTCCATCCCGTTCCGAGATGGCCTCCGCGAGGTGGCTGAGTCGCTCGGTTCGGGTGAATCCCGGGAGCACATTGTTCACTGTCACATTGAACTCGGCCACCTCGTTCGAGACGGTCTTCGCCAACCCCGTGACTCCCGCACGCAGGGCGTTCGAAAGAATCAGCCCCTTCACGGGCTGCTTCACCGAAATCGATGTCACGTTCACGATACGGCCCCAGCGCTGTTTCTTCATCCCCGGAAGAGCGTGCCGGATGAGGTTGATCACACTCGTCAGGTTCTGAGCGATTGCGGCGTCCCAGACCTCTGCCGAGTGATCTTCGAACATCCCGGCAGGTGGCCCTCCGGTGTTCGTGACCAGGATGTCGACTCGGTCGAAGGCACGCTCCGCGGCTGAGATGAGGTCGCTTGCTCCATTCGCCTGAGACAGGTCACACGGGACCGCTTCGACCCGGATTCCATGCGCTTCCTGGAGATCTGCCTTGACCGACAGAAGCTTGTCGGGAGATCGAGAGTTGATGACGAGGTTCACTCCCTCGGCAGCGAGGGCTTCGGCGATGGCTCGGCCGAGACCCTGGCTCGATCCTGCGACGACCGCGACGCGGCCTCGAATTCCCAGGTCCATGGCGACGATCCTTCCCTATCGATCGTGGAAATAGGCGTCGGTCCCATCCAGCCAGTCCTGCCGGGGGGGGCTGAATACATCGACGTCGAGGGTGTCCTCAAGCGCCTCCGCCTTGTGGGGCACGTTGGATGGGATGTACATGACCTCTCCCGCCGAAACGACGCGTTCCTCGTATCCCGGCTCGCCCTCGTTTCCGATCCAGAAGCGCAGCGCGCCCTCGATGATCCACGTGAGCTGCTCGTTGTCGTGCGAATGCTTGGGCACGATCGCGCCCTTCTCGAGGAAGACCTGGGCGAGCATCATGCGCTCTCCCGTAAAAAGCTTGCGCGCGATGTCCTCCGTGACGGATTCACGCTCGATGTCGTCCCACTTCACATGGTTGACGAGAGAGTCGCTCATGGGTGCTCCAGATGGTGTCGAAAGGACCGGCCAATCGGCGTGACCGAGGACCCGATGTCAATGGGGCAGAAGGACGTGCGGCAGCCCGACATTCCGGCGTCGTGCTCCGATGTCGCGTCGGTCCGGGATGGTGAAGGGGATCTTCCCGGGTCCGGCAGGTGTTGTGATCACTCGTCCCGGCGTCCTTCACGGTCGTTGGATGGAGCATGCGACCAGCACAGGAGTCCCCGATGACCCGACGGGTCGAGAAGAGTGATCAGGAGTGGCGTGCGTCTCTGTCGGAGATGGAGTACAAGGTGCTCCGCAAGAAGGGCACAGAACGGGCGTTTACCGGGCGATACCATGACGAGAAGCGCGCGGGGACCTATGTCTGCCGCGGATGTGGTGCCGCACTGTTCGCATCGAGCGCCAAGTATGACTCCGGGACGGGCTGGCCCTCGTTCTACGACGTCGTGGATGTCGAAAACGTTCGTACCGAGGTCGACCGTAAATTCTTCATGACGCGGACCGAAATTCTGTGCTCCGCATGCGACGGGCATCTCGGACACGTCTTTCCGGATGGGCCCCGACCCACGGGACTCCGCTACTGCATCAACTCGGCCGCCCTGGACCTTCAGGAGGCTCCGGACTCGGACGACAGTACGTCATAAACGGGTCGTGAGTGGAGGGGGCCGGTTCACCGGGGGCGGGCCACAGTCTACCTTTCGACGACGGCTTCCGATCGACCCGCTTTCCCTGATCCACATGTCTCGACGGTCCGCCAGAGCTCTGGTCGGCGCGCTCACCCTGGTGTCACTCGCCATGGGCTGCGGTGGCCGGTCGGCACCCGCTCCTGAGCCCGGTACGAGCCTCGGCTTCTCCCCGAATCTGGATGGCCGACGTGTCATTCTCCTCCCGGTACAGCAGGTGCTTGGCGTGCCGGGTGACGCGAGCGCGGAGCTGTCATTCGCGCTCGGGGACCGTGGGCGAGACGTGGAGTGGATCCCGTGGACGGAGGTGGACGCGGCACTCGCACGGTCCCCCGGGGTCGACACCCGGACCCAGCAGCTGTCGGTCGGGCTCTTTGGCCAGGCCCAGGTCGAGCGGGTCGGTGATCCACTTTTCGGACAGCTTCGACGAATGGCGGGCCTCGTCGATGCCGACCTCGTTCTCCTGCCGCTCAGCGTGACCTGGGAAGTCAATCCGGCGATCATCGACGCTACACCGCGTGTGCGCTTTACGGTGGCGCTGATCGCTCCGCGAACGGGGCGTGTCATGTGGTACGGAGTCGAAGAGGGCGATGACCACCCGAGAGATGATCCACGGGCGCTCGCTTCGGCCGCGGAGAGGCTCGCGCGAAGCCTGCTCTGGTACGTGCGCGAAGGTTTGGAAACCCACCCTGCGACCGGGTGAACCAGCCGCGTGGCATCGTTGGGGCACCACAGAAGCAGGGATGGAAGCCCCGCCTGAGATGATTTGAAACGACCGACGAATCAGTGGTGACGGGGCCAGGGCCTGGCACCACGACCAACAATGACAAAACACACACCATGACTCAGACGATCACGGTAATCCCGGGCGACGGGATCGGTCCGGAAGTGACCGAGGCCACGCTCGAGGTCCTGACGGCGGCCGGCGCCGACCTCGAATACGATACACAGCTGGGAGGTGTCACGGCCCTGGAGCAGGTTCGTCACCCACTCCCGCAGGAGACCATCGATTCCGCGGAGCGCACCCGTGTGCTGCTGAAGGGGCCGCTCACCACGCCCTCCGGGTCAGGGTTCCGTTCGATCAACGTCGAATTGAGGAAACTCTTCGACCTCTACGCCAACGTGCGCCCCGTGCGCACCATCGTGCCGGGAGGCCGTTACGAGGACATCGATCTCGTGCTGATCCGCGAGAACACCGAGGGGCTCTATGTGGGCGTTGAGCACTACATCGGGATGCACGGTGACCCTCGAGCTGCTGCGGAATCCGTGATGATCATCACGCGGTTCGGTGCCGAGCGGATTTGTCGGTATGCGTTCGAGTACGCGCGTACACACGGTCGGAAGAAGGTGACGTTGGCGCACAAGGCGAACATCCTGAAATACACTCAGGGCCTCTTCCTCGATGTGGCGCATCAGGTGGCAAGCGACTATCCCGAGATCGAGTGGGAAGATCGGATCATCGATGCCACGGCGATGCAGCTGGTCCTCGACCCGTATCGGTTCGATGTCCTCGTCATGGAGAATATGTTCGGCGATATCCTGTCCGACCTGATGGCAGGACTCGTGGGCGGTCTCGGCTTTGCTCCAGCAGGCAACATTGGTGAGGATGCGGCGATGTTCGAGGCCGTACATGGCTCTGCGCCGGACATCGCGGGAAGGGGTATCGCCAATCCGACATCACTGCTCATGTCAGCGTGCCTGATGCTGGACCATCTCGGTCAGTCCGATTGTGCGACGCGCATTCGGAATGGGGTCGACGCCGTGGTACGTTCCGGCGAGGCGCGAACGATCGACATGGGCGGCAGCTCTACGACTCGGGAGTTCACTGCGGCGCTGGTGAGAGCGCTGGGTTAAGCGAGTGAGGTGAGGCATGAACGATCGGCCCACGGTATCGTGGCGTGACCGGTATCCGGATGAAGTGACGTGTGTCCGGTGTCTCGAGGTCTTCGACCAATCCAGACTCGATCGCATGCTGTGGTGCGATGGGTGTCGTTTTCGGGCTCGGGAGCGCGCCTCGCTGTACGGGTGGGCCGGTGGCCTCATGTTCGGTCTGGCGTGCGCGGCGTATGTGTGGTTCGTGATACAGCCGACCGATCTGATCGTCGGGGCGTGGACGGCGACACTCGTCACCGCCGTGTGGATCGGTCAGAAAGTGGCCCGGGAGTTCATTTACGGCGCGATGCGTTTCTGGAATGTCCGCGCCGTCGAGGCGGTTCCCCCGACGATGGAGCCTGACACCGAATAAGTGTAGATCGTCGGCACGAACGCACAGTCTTCGGCCCCCACTGCCCAAGCGTGGAGGCTCGAATAGATTTCACCCCTGGCTTGGCACCACCCTGACACGGACAGCACGATGGCCCGCTTCGAAGGCATCGATTTCTACAACCTCGACGAGCTCTTCACCGAAGAAGAGAGGATGATTCGCGATACCATTCGCGAATGGGTCGAGACCACCGTCATGCCGATCATCGGCGAGGCGTACATCAACCGCGAATTCCCGAAGCATCTGATTCCGGAGCTCGGTGAGCTCGGCGTGCTGGGGGCGAATCTGCCGGAGGAGTACGGATGCGCGGGCCTGAACAACGTTTCGTACGGCATCATCATGCAGGAGCTGGAGCGGGGCGATTCGGGGATCCGTTCCTTCGTCAGCGTGCAGGGCGCTCTCGTCATGTATCCGATCTTCGCCTTCGGGAGCGAGGAACAGAAGCGCGAGTGGCTGCCGAGGCTCGCGACCGGCGATGCCATCGGATGCTTCGGCCTGACCGAGCCCGACTATGGCTCGAACCCGGCCGGGATGATCACTCGTGCTGAAAAGACGGCGGACGGATGGCGCCTGAATGGGTCCAAGATGTGGATCACCAATGGCTCCATGGCCGATGTCGCCGTGATCTGGGCGCAGACCGGCGAGCTCGGAGACGTGAAGGGCATCCGAGGCTTCGTGGTCCCGACAGACACGCCCGGTTTCAGTGCGAAGGATCAGAAAGGCAAATTGTCCCTGTTGGCATCCGACACGAGCGAGCTCGTGCTCGAAGACGTCGATGTCCCGGAGAGCGCGATGATGCCGGGTAGCACGGGCGGCCTCAAGCACCCGCTCATGTGTCTGACGCAGGCACGGTACGGGATCGCATGGGGCGCGGTCGGTGCCGCCATGGCGTGCTTCCACGAAGCACTTTCGTACTCGAAGGAGCGCGTGATGTTCGACGCGCCGATCGGGGGGAAGCAGATTCAGCAGGTGCGCCTCGCCGACATGCTCACGAAGATCACGCACGGTCAACTGGTGACGTACCGTCTCGGACGTATGAAGGATGAGGGTACGATGACGCCGCAGCAGGTCTCGTTTGCGAAGCGTGCCAACTGCGACATGGCGACCGACATCGCCAGGGAGGCTCGACGCCTCCTGGGTGGAAACGGAATCCTCGTCGAATACCACTCCATGCGGCACATGGCCAATTTGGAATCGGTCTACACCTACGAGGGAACCCACGACATCCACTCGCTGATCCTGGGTCAGACACTCACCGGTCAGAACGCCTTCTAGGGTCCCGTTCGACCGAATTGCCTGACAGGTTGGGTTGGCGGAGCAGCCCTGCAATGAGGGATCGCGGCCCCCGGTGAACGCGCCGGCAGGCTGCTGATGCAGCTCGCCGGCGCGCTCCCGTTCGCCGGAGTCAGCGGATCGTCGCCGTTCCGGTCGGGAAGGTGGCATCCGCCATGTTCGGGATGGAGTAGGTAACGTGGTCCATGGCCATCGCGTCGATTCCGCCCATCAACGGCTTGAATGTGTACGGGGCAGGTGAGTCGTCGGGCTCTGGCTCGATGGAGATGACCGCCAGCCCGCCGGCGAGTGACGTCGGGAACATCAGGCCTTCAGGGGCATTCATGATGAGATCTTCGCCGGGGAAGGGTGGCCCTGCATCCGGACCGCTGAACGGCGCGTTGTCGTCAGCCATGACGAATGATGTGAATCGGCCCGTGGTGACCGGAGTGCCGCTGACAACCGCCCAGCCTTCGTAGGCCCAGCCGGCGGGCAAGGTGGGGAGGTCCAGGCCCGTCATAGGCGAACCCGAGGCCAGCGACAGGAACCAGATCCCGCTCAGTTCGTCCGACGTTGCCATCGTGGTGGGTGTCGCGAGGATGTACTCGCCTGAAGCCGTCATGAAATCGTCGCCGAGTGCCGCCATGTGGCCGGCCGTCAGATCTGCCATACCGCCGGTGACTGAACCGGCGAGAACGTGTGTGTCGGCCGGGATGTCATCCGTATCACCTGACGGTTCGATTGTGAGGACGATCATCCCGGTTTCGGAGAGGTCGATGCCGGTCGAGAAGCTGCCTCCGGCAATTGGAACACCAGCGACCGTGGTCAGCCCACCGTTACCATCCATGTTGAACTTTCCTGTACTGACCGGCGAACCATCAATGATGGCCCAGCCCTCGTAATGGAAGCCGTTGGTGAGGGGTTCCAGTCCGGAGAACTGGAGGTCGAGCGTCTCGACGAGAGGCTCGATCATGGTGTCGTCGTCGCATGCCGAGAGGGCGAGCACACCGACCGAGAGAAAAAGGAGCGAGCGGTACATGGGATGTCCTGGGAAGTGCGTGGAGGACGGCGCCGTGCGTCGGCGCGTTTGTGACGATCCCTCGAATGGCATACGGCGTGCTCGCTCCATGACTTGGTCGAAAACCGTGGAGATATCTCGATTCTCAGGGAGTGCTGTGGGTTGGAGCCGCCGCCTTGGTGTGTTTCATGAAACGCCGATGAAACGTTTCAGCGCTGACTTTGAAACGCCCTCGATAGGTCACAGCCGGCCGTTAGGACATCGGGGGCTGTTCGGCCCCCCGGTGAACCCGCGCGGTGAAAGGGATTTCGACAAGCGGTCCGTATCGTGCAGAATGCGGGTGGTGAATGAGACCGTCGGGCTTGGCGGTCCTCGACGTGTGGAGACAATGTGAAGGTTTCGCTCAATACCGCTCTCTTGGGTTTAGTTCTGGTCGTAATCCTGGTGGGGCTGATTCCCGCGGCCATACTTCTCGACAAGCATCTGGTCGAAGGGCTCGAGCAGGGGGTTCGAGACGATCTCGCCGCCGCCCCGCTCGTCCTCGCTGCGCGCTTCGAGAACCAGGCGGGTGCGAGGATGATGCATGCGAAAGAACTCGCGTCGCACCCCGCTCTCGGCCCCATGGTCGTCGTCAACGACGAACGTGCTGTCGCTCTGGCGGCATCCGTCACCGACGCATTCCCGGGAGAGGATCCGATCCTGATCGGTGGGGATGGGCAACGTGTCGTGGGCCCGACGGTACCCGGTGCTCTCATCGACGTGACCCGGTCGGGTGGAATGCCCGTTCAGGTCATTCAGTCAGATCTAGGGTTCGGAGCCGTGGCTCTTGCGCCGATCACGGTCAATGGGCGGTGGGCTGGGGCAGCGGGAGTCTGGGTCCCCATAGCGGAGGAGGAAGCTGCCCAGCTCTCGGTTCTGACCCGCTCGGACGTTCTGCTAATGGCTCCCGATGAGGCGCTGGCGGCATACACGGGTCGGGCGGAGCCGGCGATGGGCCTTTTCGGTCTGCTCGCTGAGCAGCCGGTATCTGAGGAAGTTCGAGAATTCGAGTTGGCTGGGGAACGATACCTGGTGGTGAGCGGATTCCTTCCGGGCGGAGGCCGCGCGTTCTTCGTCCGTGCGCTGGCGGAGGAACTGGCGGTCGTGCCGGACCTTCAGGTAATTGGGGCTGGCGTGCTGGGGCTCACGCTTCTTCTGGCCCTGTTCATCGGTGCCGGGTTTGCGTCGCACCTCGCACGACCCTTCGGTTCGCTCGCATCAGCGGCAGACAGGATCTCGGAGGGACACTTCGATGCCACTGTGGAGCATTCGTTCGTGAAGGAGGTCGATCAGGTGTCGGCCGCGTTCGAAGCCATGCGTGATGCGCTTGCGCGGCGGATCGAGGAACTGGCCGGCGCGAACGCCGAACTGGAGGACCGTCAGGAGCGGCTGACGGTCCTCCAGGCGGAGCTTGTCCAGCGTGATCGACTGTCGGCAGCTTCTCGTCTGCTGGCCCAGCTCGCTCATGAGGTCCGCAATCCAGTCGCGAGTGTCCGAAACTGCCTCGAAATTCTTCGGCGCCGGGTCGACGAAGATGAGGAGGCAAGCGAGTTGGCGGATCTGGCAATCGATGAGCTGCTGCGTATGCACGAACTCGCAGAGCAGATGTTGGACCTGCATCGTCCTCATAGCGCGGAGGGCGACTGCGATGCCGCTGCCGTTGCCGAAGATGTGGCCGCGGTTGTCCGTGTGGGATTGGGCGACGCAGATATCGACGTCCAGGTTGTCGCGTCCACCTCGGTGCCGGTAGACGTGCCGGCGGATGCGCTCAAGCAGGTTCTCTTGAACCTCGTACAAAATGCCCAGGACGCTCTGGGGGCAAGCGGCACCATTACCATTCGGGTGGAGGCCGGCTTGATCAACGCTCGGATCGACGTGGTCGATGACGGCCATGGGATCTCAGACGACGCACTCCCCCAGGTATTCGATCCGTTCTTCACAACCAAGTCGGACGTGCGTGGTGTTGGCCTCGGACTCTTCACAGCGGCTGGACTCGTCCGAGGCCACGGGGGTCGGATCGCCGCTGCGAACCGATCGGACCGCTCCGGGGCGCGTCTTACGATCGAGATTCCTCTGCTCGAGCCGTCGGTACAGGAGGCGATGGCATGACGCGCTCCCGGGTGCTGGTGGTTGATGATGATCGAACGTTTCGGCTCTCGACCGCGGCCCTTCTGCGTCAGGATGGGCATGAAGTGGTGCACGCCGAAGACGGTACCGCTGCGGTCGCGATCCTCAAGAAAGAGCATTTTGATCTGATCCTGCTGGATTTGCGGATGCCCGGGCTCGATGGGATCGGAATCGTCGAGGTCCTGCGTACGTGGGGTACCGACACCCCGATCCTGATGATCAGCGGATTCGGGACGGTCGACACGGCCGTGGATGCGCTACATACCGGAGCGGACGATTTCTTGACCAAGCCCGTCGAACCCGATGTCCTGAGCGCCCGTGTGGAGGCGCTGATCTCGCGGCGACCCATGTCGACGAAGACGGGTGATGAGCCCGGCTCGATCATAGGACGCTCGTCCGCGATCCGATCAGTGCTCGAGGTCGTCGAACGGGTGGCCCCGACGGACGCTACGGTCCTTGTCATCGGTGAGACGGGGACAGGGAAAGAGTTGGTGGCCCGTGCAATCCACGAACAGTCGGATCGCGCCGATGGCCCGTTCGTCGCGGTGAATTGTGCCGCGCTTGCAGAGGGACTACTCGAATCCGAGCTCTTCGGGCATCGGAGGGGGGCGTTCACGGGAGCCGTGCGAGATCGAACCGGACTCTTCGAGGCGGCGTCGGGTGGCACGATTCTACTCGACGAGATTGGAGACGTGTCACCTGCGATGCAGCATCGGCTCCTGCGGGTACTTCAGGAGCGTGAGCTTACACCCGTTGGAGCCGTGAAGCCCATACCGGTGGACGTTCGCGTCGTCGCCGCAACCAATAAGGACCTCAGGGCCGAGATGGAGGCCGGGCGCTTCCGCGACGATCTGTACTACAGGTTGAATGTCGTGCGCATCGAGGTCCCTCCGCTGAGGACTCGCCGACAGGACATCCCGCTCATCGCCGAGGCCTTCTACGACAAGGTGGAGCGCCGACCCCACTCGGGATGCTCTCCACTCGCCATGAGGCTCCTGCAGGCGCATGCGTGGCCTGGTAACGTGCGTGAGCTGCTCGCCGCGCTGGAGAGTGCGCACATCCAGGCGGGAAATCGCAGGATCGAGGCCCAGCATCTGCCGGCCGATGTCCGCGGTGCTGAAGATCAGGAACGAGAACCCCACGAGCGGTACCGTCGCACTCAGCCCGTCGGACACGAGAAGTCCGATATCGAGGAAGCGCTGGCTGCCGCGGGGGGCGTTCGAAGTGTCGCGGCGGAACGTCTCGGCATGAGTCGTACAACGTTGTGGCGAAAGATGAAGGAGTATGGGTTGGTCGACGAGTGACAGTGTGTGACCGGGGATTCGGGGTCCGATTGAGTCTCGCGCTCACCGTTGCCGATCGCGAGCAGATCACGCACGGACCGGAGGGTGTCAGACGTCACCTGGCCCCATTCTGCGGGGCGAAGTCACGGGCGGGGCGCACTTGGATGCCGGCGCCGACGATCGAATCTGGATTCGGCGGTTCAGCACGCCGCACCCGGATAGGCTCCTTTAGGACGGGCGACCGGGCGGTTGACCACATTGGGCTCCTCCGTAGCTTTTACGGCTCTTCTGAGGTTCACATCTCAGAACGCATTGCCTCGCTAGCTCAACTGGCAGAGCAACTGACTCTTAATCAGTAGGTTCGGGGTTCGAGTCCCTGGCGGGGCACTGGCTGCTCATGAGTCATCACGGCCTCTCAGGGTCCTCCCTGAGGGGCCGCTGTCGTGGCCGGGTCCGCACTCCGGTTGACACGAAGACGCCACTCGATGTCGGCGATCAGGCGTTTCCGTCCCACGGGCCGGTCAGAACGTGATCTCTGCCCGGGAACGATTCGTCGTCCGGTCTGTCCCGACGAGGGTCACTGACGTCATCCGTCGAGTCGGAACCCCACCGGCCATTGCCCTGACGCTCTGTATCCGGAACTTGCTGCTCCAGCGCGGCTGGGGAGCACAAAGGATCGGACCCGTGGCGAAAAACCCATCA
>Ga0181574_10004513_pt1 | contig 12064 bp, 9 predicted proteins | sample 101ome_24_FD_145600 | JGI IMG/M metagenome (GOLD analysis project Ga0181574, IMG submission 145600) | Coastal salt marsh microbial communities from the Groves Creek Marsh, Skidaway Island, Georgia - 101410AT metaG (spades assembly) | ecosystem: Environmental > Aquatic > Marine > Intertidal zone... | reverse complement strand
ATCCTCTACGGGACCATGTACGGCAAGGTCCGCATCCTGCGCTGATCGGGCACACTGTGGCCATGGCCGCCCTCACTGTGTCGATTTCGGAACGTTCGGTGGTGCTCGGTGAGCACGTCATCCCCGGACGATGGCTTCGCGACCATGGCGACGACATCGACAGCCTCAACCCGGACTCCAAGCAGCGCCTCACCGATACGTTCGGGATCGACCCGCAGATTGCGCCGGCTGCGGTGCACGTCGACGGGGCCTGGCTCTCCGTCGACTGGAGCGATGGCGTTCGCACCGGTCACGACCTTGACCGGCTGCTGGCGGTCGCGTCGAGTCGGCGGTCGCTGTGGCCCCGCACCGGATCCGGGTTCACCCTCCCGGCCGGTGTGGATCTGTGGGACTCGCCGGCCGAGGCGACCTGGTTCGACTGCGGTGTGCTCGGCGACGACGCTGCATGGACCGAGGCGCTCGACCATCTCCGACGTTTCGGTTGGGCTGCCTTCGACGGCGCCGAACTCGGCGAGGAGTCCACCATTCGCCTCGCCGAACGCATCGGCTATCCGCGTGCGTCGATCTTCGGCACGGTCTGGAACATGAATTCCGGCTCGTTCGAGCATCAGGATTCCGCTTACGAGTCGTTCGCCCTCGACGTGCACACCGACGGCACCTACAGCCACGACGGTCCCGGCACGATCGTGTTCGCCCAGCAGTTGAAAACGGGTGAGGGCGGAGACTCGGTGCTGGTCGATGGCTTCGCCGCTGCTCGCGACTTCCAAGCCCAGAACCCGGAGGCGGCCGACCTGCTCACCCGCTATGCCGTCACCGCGCACTATGTCGAACCCGGCGTGCATCTTGTCGCCGAACGCCCTCCGCTGCGGGTTGACGAGCACGGCACGCTCGTGCAGGTGTCGTTCAACAACTACGACCGCTCGCCGGTGCTCCCCGACGAGGGCCTCGTCGACGACGTGATCGACGCCTACAACGGCTTCCGGGCGGTGTTCAACGATGTGTCACGGGCGCTCGTTCACCCGTGGCAACCCGGCCGCGTCCTCGTGTTCGACAACTGGCGGTGTTTCCACGGCCGAACCGGCTTCTCGGGTGAGCGACGCTTCAAGGGGTGCTACACCAACCACGAGGATCTCGAGGGCGCTTATCGGGTGGCCGGCCTGATCTGATCAGTTGGCGAGGGCCTGCTCGACGGCGTTCGCCACCAGTTCGAGATCGCTGCTCGACACGTCGAGATGGGTGACCAGGCGAGTCTCGGTCGTGCCGTCTGGAGTCGAATGCCAGAGTGCCAGCACGCCGGCGGCCTCCATGGCGTCGGTCAGCACTGCCGGGTCGACCTGTCCCGCCGTGCAGAACACCATGTTGGTGTTCTGCGCTCGGATCTCGATGCCGTCGATTGCATCGAGTGCTTCGGCGAGTGTGGCGGCGTTCGCATGGTCGTCGGCGAGGCGTTCGACATGGTGGTCCAACGCATGAATCCCGGCCGCGGCGACCATGCCGACCTGGCGAAGACCACCACCGAGCATCTTCCGGTACTTGCGGGCTTCGCTGATCAGGGCGGCCGGGCCGCTGAGTACCGAACCCATCGGTGCTCCGAGCCCCTTCGAGAGACACAGCGACACCGTGTCGAATGGGGCGGTGAGCGTGGCGCCGTCAATGCCGAGCGCCACGGCGGCGTTCCACATGCGGGCACCGTCGAGGTGGGTGGCGAGGCCGTGTGCTCGGGCCACGGCGGTGGCTTCCTCCATACGGGCGACCGACTGGACGATGCCGTCCTTCGTGTTCTCGAGACAGACGACTTTGGTGCGGGCGAAATGGGGATCCTCGGGCTTCACCGCATTGGCGATGGCGGCGGGGTCGGGGAGCCCATCGGCCAGCATCGGTACGACCTGAGGCTGGATGCTGCCGAGTACGGCAGCGCCGCCGCCCTCCCAGCCGTAGCAATGGGCCTGGTCACCGACGATGTAACTGTCGCCTCGGCCGCAGTGGCTCATCAGCGCAAGCAGGTTCGACTGGGTGCCGCTCGTAACGAAGACCGCTGCCTCCTTGTTCAGTCGCTCGGCCACCATCGCTTCGAGGCGCTGCACGGTGGGATCGTCGCCGAACACGTCGTCGCCGAGCGGGGCGTCGACCATGGCCTGCTTCATCGCAGCGGTCGGGCGGGTGACGGTGTCAGAGCGGAGGTCGATCACCGGTGCAGTCTGACAGCTTGCGTGTGGTTCGCGGCAGCTGTCGGCTTGTTCACCCGAGATCGCTTCGCTGGCTACCCTCGGGGCATGGTCGTGAGTACGCAAGAACACGTCGAACGTCTCGACGATGTCGGCTGGACGATCGTCGAACAGGCGATCGATCCCCGGCTGATCGACGAACTCGAAGCGGCGTTGCACGACCTCGAGGATCGGCTCGGCATCACGCCGTCGGCGAACACCTTCGAGGGAGCGAGCACCAAGCGGGTTTTCAACCTGCTCGCCCACGAGGGCCCGTGGCCCGAGGTCCCGGTCCACCCGGCGATTGCGCCGGTCATCGAAGGGGTGCTCGGCGAAGGGTTCCTGATCTCGTCACTCGCGTCGGTCTCGATCGGGCCGGGCGAGGCCGCGCAACCGATCCACGCCGACGATCAGATGATGCGCATCGCCAAGCCCCACTTCCCGACGGTGTGCAACACGATGTGGGCGCTCACCGACTTCACCGATGCAAACGGCGCGACCCGCCTCGTCCCGGGTAGCCACCACTGGAAGACACCCAAATACCGCGAGGCGGTCGAGGCCGAGTCGATCCCGGCCGAGATGGCTCGCGGCGATGTGCTCGTCTGGACCGGCAGCCTCTGGCACGGAGGCGGGGCCAACACCACCGACGGCTGGCGAACCGGCATCGCCATGAACTACTGCGCTGGGTTCATCCGTCAGCAGGAGAACCAGCAACTTGGCATTCCGCCCGAGCGCATGGCGACCTTCAGCCCGGAACTCCGCCAGATGTGCGGGCTCGGGGTCTACCGCGGGCTGATCGGCAACATCGACAAGAAGTCGCCTGCCGAAGTGCTCTACGGAGACCCGCCCCAGACCCACCTCTGGGACCAGGACCCGATCTAGATCAGCGACGCCGCCCGACGAAATGGGCCTCATGGCGGCCGTTGTTGCGCCAGGACTCGGAGACGTGCAGGGTCTCGACCCCCGGAATGAGGGCCGGCAGTTCACTGCGGTCGAGGAGAAAACCACGACTTGGTTTCTCGTTGCGTTCGAGGTTGGTCTCGGTGGCGATCACCACGCCGATCACGCCGTCCTCAGCGAGATGGTCGACGAGTGATTCGAACAGGTCGCGCTGGAGATAGTTCGCGACGGTGATGACGTCCCAGCGCCCGGCGGGGAGCGGCTCGGTCTCGAGATCGATCTCGATGGTCGAGATCCTGAGGTCCTCGGCGAGGCAACGCTGCGTGGCCTGGATCAGCCCGACGTCGCTCACGTCGGCAACAGTGACGTCGAGACCGAGCCGCGCAAAGTGCAGCGAGTCGCTCGAACCGCCACCGGCAATGTCGAGGAGGGATCCCGACGGGTCCAGCCATGGGCGCACGAGGTCGACGAGCGCCGAGCCGTGAGAGGTGCCCCGGCCGGCCTCGGCCCATTTGTCGTTCCAGCGTTCGCGGTCGCCGACCGCCATGGTCAGGCCGTTTCTTCCGGCTCGAGTTCGACGGCGACGCTGAGCGTGGCGCCCTCGCCGTGAGGGTTGACGGCGTGGATCACGCCGGCGGCCTTGACGTCGTCGATCACCTGATCGAGCAGGGCGAGCTCGCCCTCCGGCCCGGAGAAGGTCGCTTCGAGGACCGCAGTGCGGAGCTTGCGCTTCGCCTCGCTCTTCTCCCGGCGGACGATCACGAGGGCGTTGGTGGCGACCTCGCAAGCAGCGCTACCGGTACCAGCGGCTGGCTCGCGCAGCTCGGCAGCGGTGGGCCATGCGGCGCGATGGATCGATCCGTCCTGCCACCAGCTCCAGACCTCTTCGGTGACGAAGGGCAGGAACGGGGCGAAGAGCCGATGCAGTGTCGACAGCGCCAGGCGCAACGCATGATGGGCCGACGCCGCGCGTTCGTCGCCGTACTCGCCGTAGGCGCGGGCCTTGACCAGCTCCATGTAGTTGTCGGTGAACCACCAGAAGAACGACTCGGTGCGTTCGAGTGACCGGGCGTAGTCGAAGCCATCGAACGCTGCGGTCGCCTCGTCGACAAGATCGCCGAGGCGGTCGAGCATCGACTGGTCGAGGGCATCGGTGACCTTGCCCGGGTCGATGCCCTCACTCGTGTCGCCGAAGCCGAGGACGAACTTGCTGGCGTTGAGCAGTTTGATCGAGAGGCGTCGACCGATCTTCATCTGGCCTTCGTCGAACGCCGTGTCGGTGCCGGGGCGACCCGACGATGCCCAGTAGCGAACGGCGTCGGAGCCGTATTGCTCGAGCAGTTCGGTGGGGACGACAACATTGCCCTTCGACTTCGACATCTTCTTGCGATCCGGATCGAGGATCCAGCCGCTGAGCGCGCAGTTCTTCCACGGGACGGTGTCGGCATCGAAGTGCGCCCGGACGACGGTCGAGAACAGCCAGGTGCGGATGATGTCGTGCGCCTGGGGGCGGACGTCCATCGGGAAGGTGCGGGCGTAGAGGTCCTCGTCGGTTCGCCAGCCGGTCGCGATCTGCGGCGTGAGCGACGACGTCGCCCAGGTGTCCATGATGTCGGGTTCACCCATGAAGCCGCCGGCCTGGCCGCGTTGCGCCTCGTCGTAGCCGGCGGGAACGTCGGTCGACGGGTCGATCGGGAGTTGATCTTCGGACGGGATCAGCGGCTGGTCCCAGACCGGCTCACCCGCTGCGTCGAGCGGGTACCAGAGCGGGATCGGGACGCCGAAGAAGCGCTGACGGCTGATCAACCAGTCACCGTTGAGGCCTTCGATCCAGGAGGTGTAACGGGTCTGCATATAGCTCGGGACCCAGTTCATCTCGTCGCCACGATCGATGAGCGCCTGACGCAGGTCGTCGTCGCGGCCGCCATTTCGGATGTACCACTGGCGAGAGCTGACGATCTCAAGCGGCTTGTCGCCCTTTTCGAAGAACTTGACGGGGTGGGTGATCGGTCGAGGATCGCCGTCCATCTCGCCCGCTTCGGCGAGCATCGCGGCGATCTCGTCCTGGGCGTTTTTCGAGCGAAGACCGGCGAGGCGCTGGTAGGCCTCGGTGGCGGTGCCTTCCGGAATCCAGTCGGGTGTTTCGGCTGCGAACTTGCCATCGCGCTGGATGACCGTGCGGACCGGCAGGTCAAGTTCGCGCCACCAGGTGACGTCGGTGGTGTCGCCGAAGGTGCAGATCATGGCGATGCCGGTGCCTTTATCGGGCTGGGCAAGTTCGTGTGCGACGACGGGAACTTCAACGCCGAACAGCGGTGAGGACACGGTGCCGCCGAAGTAGGGCTGGTAGCGCTCGTCGTCGGGATGGGCGACGAGGGCGACACACGCCGGGACGAGTTCGGGGCGGGTGGTGTCGATCCAGATGTCGGGGGTGTCGCCGACACCGGCGAAGCGAAGCTTGTGGTAGGCGCCCGGCATGTCCTTGTCCTCGAGTTCGGCCTGGGCGACGGCGGTCTGGAAGGTGACGTCCCACAGCGAAGGCGCCTCGATCTGGTACGCCTGACCGGCGTTCAGGTTGTCGAGGAACGCCAGCTGGCTGATGCGCCGGCAGTGGTCGTTGATCGTCTCGTAGGTGCGGGTCCAGTCGACCGACAGCCCGAGGCGACGAAACAGCCCCTCGAAGGCCTTCTCATCCTCGACCGTGAGTTGGACGCAGAGTTCGATGAAGTTGGGCCGGCTGACGGCGATGGTCGGGCGCTTCCCGACGGCTTTCGGGTCGCCGGCATCGTCGGGGGCGGTGAAGTCGGGGTTGTAGGGCAGCGACGGGTCGCAGCGGACACCGAAGTAGTTCTGGACACGACGTTCGGTGGGCAGGCCGTTGTCGTCCCATCCCATCGGGTAGAAGACCTCGCTGCCGGCCATGCGTTGATACCGGGCGATCGTGTCGGTGTGGGTGTAGCTGAAGACGTGGCCGACGTGGAGTGAGCCCGAGACCGTGGGCGGCGGGGTGTCGATCGAGAAGACCTCGTCACGCGTCTTCGTCGCGTCGAAGTGGTAGATGCCCGTGTCGTCCCATACGGCGTCCCACTTGCCGTCGAGGCCGTCGAGGTCGGGCTTGTCGGGGATCCGGGAGTCGCTCATGATCGCCGAGGATACCGGTGTGGTGGCATCCCGAAGGCGTGCGAATGGCGATCGGTCCAACGCTGGTGTGACGGCACCCGGGACCTGGGGAACGGGCCCGGAGTTGGTCCCGTCGTGGCCGACGGGTACCGTGCAAAGGTTACCGAGCAGTAACTCTCGGCCGAACTGCACAGAGGAGCCTCCAATGTCCGATTTCTCCCTTGCGCTGAACGAAGACCAACTCACCCTGCAGAAGTGGCTGCACGAGTTCGCGGTCGATGTCATGCGTCCCAACGCCGAAGAGTGGGACGAACGAGAAGAGTTCCCGTGGCCGATCGTCGAGCAGGCCGCCGAGATCGGGCTCTACAGCTGGGAGTTCATGGCCGAGATGATGATGAACGACCCCACCGGCATTTCCATGGTCATGGCGATCGAGGAGATCTTCTGGGGAGACGCGGGGATCGGCATGGCCATCATGGGCTCGGGTCTTGCCGCCGCCGGCATCGCCGCCTCCGGCACCCCAGAGCAGGTCATGGAGTGGGTGCCGCAGTGCTACAGCGATGGCTCCAAGATCAACACGGGTGCGTTCGCCGCCTCTGAGCCAGACGCCGGGTCCGACGTCAACGGCTACCGGCTCTCCGCCAAGTACGACGAGGCCAAGGACGAGTGGGTCCTCAACGGCACGAAGGCCTGGATCACCAACGGTGGCATGGCCGATATCCACGTCGTGGTCGCTGTGGTCGACCCAGAGCTCGGCTCGAAGGGCCATGCCAGCTTCATCGTCCCGCCCGGCACCGCTGGTCTCACCCAGGGACAGAAGTATAAGAAGCACGGCATCAAGGCCAGCCACACCGCCGAGGTCGTCCTCGACGATGTGCGCGTTCCCGGCCACTGTCTCCTCGGCGGGAAGGAGAAGCTCGACGAGCGCCTCGCCAAGGTCCGTCGGGGCGAGAAGGGCAATGCCCAGGCCGCCATGCAGACCTTCGAGGCCACCCGGCCGGCCGTCGGCGCACAGGCCCTCGGCATCGCCCGTGCCGCCACGGAATACGCGACCGAGTACGCCAAGGAGCGCCATGCGTTCGGCAAGCCGATCATCATGAACCAGGGGATCGCCTTCATGCTCGCCGACATGGCCACCGAGGTGGAGGCCACCCGCGCCCTCATCTGGAAGGCCGCCTGGCTCGGCAAGCAGCGTGCGTTCAAGAACGCCGAAGGCTCGATGGCCAAGCTGAAGGCCGGCCGTGTCGCCACCTGGACCACCGAGCGTGCGATCCAAGTCCTTGGTGGCTACGGCTACACCCGGGAGTACCCGGTGGAGCGTTGGCACCGTGATGCCAAGATCCACGACATCTTCGAAGGCACCGAGCAGATTCAGCAGCTCGTGGTCAGCCGTGCCATCTCGGGCATGCGGATCGAGTAGTCGGTTCTTCGGCCGTTACCGGCTTGATGGGCGTCATCGGGCGCCCGAGTGCGAACAACGGACGCCAGCCGATCAGACTGCGGCCGTGCGCCTTCGCCTCGCCATTGCCACCGTCGCTGTGATCGCCGCCGCCTGCGGCAGCAGCACGGCGACGTCGTCCGACCGCGCCGTCGAGTCGGCCGGCGCCCCGTCAACGACGATGCCCCTGACCACCCTGCCGACCACCACGGCGACTCCTGCGACAACCGCGCCGCCGTCGTCGACCACCAGCGAGTCACCGACCGCGACGGTCTCGGACCGCTGCGTGCGGGTCACCGACTTCGACGAACCGAACTGGTTCATCGTCAACGACGGCGTTATGGGCGGCCGGTCCGATGCCAGAGGCATGATCGACTCGAGTCGCCTCGAGTGGAGCGGCACGATCGTCACTTCGGGCGGCGGGTTTTCGTCGATCCGCGGCCTGGTCGACGGCTCGCTGGCCGGGGCGACGGAACTCGAACTTCGAATCCGCACGGACGGCCGGGCCTACGAACTGCTCGCCGACGACGACGCCTTGACCCGTGTCACGCACTACAACCCGATCCCCGCCGTCGGCGGCGACTGGGAAGTGGTCGTCGTGCCACTCATCGGCATGGAGTCCCGTGTCTTCGGCAACCTCGTCACGTCAGAACCGTTCGATCCCGATCAGGCGACGCAGATCGGGGTGATCCTCGCAGATGGGATCGACGGCGAGTTCACGTTTGAGATCGATTGGATCGACGCCTGCGCCTGAGTCCTCCCGGGACGGCTCGGCGGATCCGCACTACGGTCGCGCCATGGGGGAGACACGAAAGGGCCCACTCGACGGCTACCGGATCCTGGAGCTGACGACGACGGTCTCCGGCCCGATGGCGGCGATGACCCTGGCCGATCAAGGCGCCGAGGTCCTCAAGATCGAGCCGCCGTTCACCGGTGATACTGCGCGGTTCCTCGGACCAGCTCGGAACGGTATGGCGGCGATGTTCGCCACGGTCAACCGCAACAAGAAATCGGTGTGTCTCGATCTGAAGGTCGACGAGGAGCGAGCGATCTTCCTCGATCTCGTTCGAACCGCCGACGCGCTCATCGAGAACTACCGCCCCGGTGTCCTCGATCGCATGGGTCTCGGCTACGAAGCCTTGTCCGCGATCCGGCCAGAACTCGTCTATGCCTCGATCACCGGGTACGGCACCGGGCCGTATGAGAACCGACGGGTATTCGACCCGCTCATTCAGGCGACTGCCGGCACGGCCGCAGCCCAGGGTGGCGAAGATCCGGAGAACGTCCGCATGATCATCTTCGACAAGGTGACCGCCCTCACGACCGCCCAAGCGGTCACCGCTGCGCTGTTGGAACGAGCCCGCACGGGACGGGGGCAGTACCTGCCGATCACCATGCTCGAATCGGCGTTGAGCTACCAGTGGCCGGACGTGATGTGGTCACGCACCTATGTCGGCGATGGCGTGAGCAGTGGTCCCGGTGAACTGGCCGACTGGTTCCCCACGTTTCAGGCCGCCGACGGCCCGGTGTCGATCATTCTTGTGAGCGATGGCGCGATCGAACTGTTCTCGATCTGGCGGGAAGCGTCGCTTCACACCGACCCGCGCTTCGCGACACCTGCCCTCCGCGAGGCCAACATCGACGAACTCGTGGCTGAAGTGAACGCTCTGATCGCCGACGTTCCCGTCGCCGAGGTGTGTGCCACGCTCGACGCCTTCGGTGTCCCCGTGGCTCGGGTCAACACCCTCGACGAGGTGTTCGACGATGAGCAGGTCCGTCATCTCGGGGCGATCATCGAGACCGAGCATCCCGATGGCGGGCCGATGCGGATCGCCCGCCCACCGGTCCCGTTCGGCGGAGTGCGCGAAACCGCCGAGACCTTTCCGGCGAAGCACGCACCGCAGCTCGGCGAGGATTCTGCCGCTGTCCTCGGGGAACTTGGGGTCGATGGCGAAACGATCGCTCGTCTGCTCGCTCGTGACGCCCAGAACGCGGCGGCCGTGCACGCCATGATCGAGGCTCGGGCGGCAGCGGAGACGGTCTCATCCGACGACTGATACAGCCGGGGCCGAAAATGTCGGCCAGCGTGGGTCCTTCAGTGGCGTGAGAGTCTGACTCGTCACCCGGGAGGTGGTGCGACCGTGAGGTCGACTGCGACACCCCAGTGGTCGGAGGCGATGACATCGTCGACCGGGTCGAGCCCGAAGCGATGCGCCGCCATCGGGTTGCCATTGGGTCGCTGGCGAGGCCACGAGACCATCACATAGTCGAGGCGGCGTTCAGGCCAGGCCGAGTTCGTGACGTACGGGTTGGAGGCCGAGTAGGTGGCGCCATCGCCGGTGCCGACGTGTTCCCAGCAGTCGCTTAAGACGAGGCCGGGCACCGCTGGCGCCGACCGGCCGGTGAGGCGACGGATCTCGTCGCTGTCCGGCACGGCGTTGAGATCGCCGACGAGGACGGGCGGAAGGAGCGCTCCGTCATTGGCTCGTCGTCGCTCATCGATCCATGCGGCGATCTCGTCGAGTTGACGCGAACGCAGCGCACTCTGATCGAAGCCGTGTGAGAGATGGGTGGTGAAGACATCCCAGGGACCGACGGGCGTGTCGACCTGTGCCCACAGAACGGTTCGGTGCTTCGGCATGTCGCCGACATCGAGCCACCGCCAGTCCGACTCGATAATCGGCCAGCGTGACGCAATCGCGTTCACGATCGTGTGCTGATCGTCAGCACCGTCGGGGGACACAACGACGTTGACGCCGAGTTCGTCACGAAGCCACGCAGGCTGGTTGGGGTCGTCAGAACAGACTTCCTGGAGCCCGATGACGCCGGCGTCGAGGTGCCGCAAGGTCGAGAGAATCGCGGGCTCACGCGCGGAAAGTTCGCCGTGGCGCCACCACAGATTCCAGGAGGCGAGGCGGATCGAGTCCACGTTCAGCCCCGAGAGGTGGACGTCTTGGTGGCGGAGGGTTTCCTCGGTGCCGCCTTCGCCTCTAGTGCGATCTGCTTCTTGGTTGCCGCCCACGAGCAGATGTCGCAGGTCGCCAGGTCGTGATTGCGCGCCGGACAGTACTCACGCCCGAAGAAGATGATCTGGAGGTGGCGACGGTTCCAGGTGTCCTCTGGAAACACTGCCTTGAGATCGCGCTCGGTGCGCTCGACTGTCGTGCCGTCGGACAACCCCCAGCGGTGAGCGAGTCGGTGGATGTGGGTGTCGACCGGAAACGACGGCACGCCGAACGATTGGGCCATGACGACGCCGGCCGTCTTGTGGCCGACACCGGCGAGTGACTCCAGAAAATCCCAGTCGGGGATGATCTCGCCGCCGGCGTCGAGGATCTGGTGGGCCATCGTCGAGAGATTCTTGGCCTTGGTCGGTGCCAGGCCGACCTGCTTGATGTACCCCAGGATCTCCTCGGGGGAGAGTTCGGCCATCTTCTCGGGGGTGTTCGCCCGGGCGAATAGGGCCGGCGTGACCTCGTTGACCTTCTTGTCGGTGGTCTGCGCCGAGAGCGCAACGGCGACGGTCAGGGTGTACGGGTCGGTGTGGTCGAGCGGGATCGGGGGCTTCGGGTAGAGGTCGTCGAGGATCTCCCCGATCCGATCGGCTTTCTCGGCACGACGCATCCGGCGACCCTACCGTTCGAGGTCTGGGCCCGTCACCGCCGCCGAGGGTCAGGTGACGGTTTCGCCTGAAGGACCTCGGCCACGGCTCCGGCGAGCGCGACGTCTGTCGTCGTCACGATCCCTGACGCCGCTCGGGTGAGCCGGTCGTCGATCGCTCGACCGATACCGGCGGCGCCGGTGAGCTCGATGACGATCAGGTCATGGGCGGCGGCGTCGAGACGCCGGAGGTTGGCGTAGAGATCGCGGGCAACGAGTTCGAGGTCGGACCGGTCGCCGAGGGAGAAGAAGCTCCATCCACCGGGAAGGGGAATCGCACGGTCGTCGTACGCGACATAGACGATGTCGCCCTCCGTCGCATCGCCGGGAGTCGTCGTCGTGGCGATCGCCGGTGTCCGTGGGGAGTAGTGCCGCAGGTCATGGCCTGGCGCTGCAGCTCGGGCTTCGGCGTCGGCCTCTCCCACCTCGCGGACAGCGACGTGGTCAGCGAGGGCCTCGGCGGTGAGCGCTCCATGGCGGAGGATGACAGCCTCGTCGCCTTCGAACGTGACCACCGTGGATTCGACGCCGTGATCGGCTGGGCCGGCGTCGACGATCAGGTCGATCCGGTCACCGAGTTCCTCGACGACGTGTGCCGCCGTGGTCGGGCTGATACGCCCGAATCGGTTGGCGCTCGGCGCAGCGACGGGCACGCCGGATGCCGTGATCAGGGCTCGGGCGACCGGGTGCGCCGGACACCGGACGCCGACGGTCGGGCCACCGCTGGTGATCGCATCCGGCA
>Ga0181574_10004507_pt1 | contig 12076 bp, 7 predicted proteins | sample 101ome_24_FD_145600 | JGI IMG/M metagenome (GOLD analysis project Ga0181574, IMG submission 145600) | Coastal salt marsh microbial communities from the Groves Creek Marsh, Skidaway Island, Georgia - 101410AT metaG (spades assembly) | ecosystem: Environmental > Aquatic > Marine > Intertidal zone... | reverse complement strand
CCCAACACCTTCGCTTCTTCGGCATCAAGAATGCTGCCGTAAGCGGTGGTCAGGAGGCCTAGGAACGGCGGGTACGGCCGCGTGAGGCGAATGTCGACCGTGCTGTCGTCCAACGCCACGATGCCTCCGTCCGCGACCGCCTCGAGAATCCACCCCCCAGACGACAGGACCTTGGGGTCGCGCAGCCGTTCCAAGGAGGCGACGACGTCGTGTGCCGTGACCGGCCGCCCCGTCGTGAACCGCGCACCCTGGCGCAACACAAATCGGTAGGTCAACGAAGAGTCGTTGAACGTCCACGACGTCGCCAAACACGGCGCCACCTCCAACGACGGGGTCAACTCCACCAACCCGTCGTAAAGTTGGTCGACCACCCACATGTGTTCCAAGCTTCGGGCAGCCGCCGGGTCCAAGCTTGTGATGGGCGCGCTTTCTGAACAATCCGCCTGGATTTGGGATTCTTTGACACGTGGGGCCAAGGTACGCGGGGTACCTTTCGCTCCCGAATTTTTCCATGGCATCGCATCCACAATTCCCCTTCAGTTTTCCGCATGCAACGGCCCTTTGGGCGTTGGCTTTTTTCAGTTGGGGAATCCACGCCCAAACCTTCACCGTCAGCGGCCGCGTCACCGACGCGACCACCGGGGAATACATCTTGGGAGCCAACGTGTTGGATGCAGGTCAGGGAAAAGGCGTGTCCACCAACATTTACGGGTTCTACAGCTTGACCCTTCCCGCGCGTCCCACCGAATTGCGCTGCACGTTCATCGGGTACGCAGCCCAAAGTCGCACCCTCACGGGGAGTGAAAACGTGGAATGGAACGTGGAGCTGGCTCCGCAGTCGGTGGAGGTCGACGCCGTTGAAGTCGTCGGAACAGCCGGCCAAAACACCGAAAGCACCTCGCTCGGCAAGGCCGAAGTGGCCATGGCAACCATCCAACGACTCCCCGCCCTGATGGGCGAAGTGGACGTGCTCAAGGCCATTCAAATGCTTCCCGGAATCCAGTCCGCCGGCGAAGGAAACAGCGGGTACTACGTCCGCGGCGGGGGCCCCGATCAGAACTTGCTGTTGCTCGACAACGCGGCGATCTACAACGCGAGCCACTTGTTTGGGTTTTTCAGCGTGTTCAACGCCGACGCCATATCCTCGGTGGAGGTGTACAAAGGGAGCATGCCAGCTCGGTTTGGCGGGCGGGTTTCGAGTGTGCTCGATTTGGGGCTCAAGGAGGGCAACCGAAAGGAGTTGAAAGGAAGCGGGGGAATTGGCTTGATCAGTTCGCGGCTCACCCTCGAAGGTCCAGTTGTTGACGGCGTGTCGAGTTTCATTGTCTCGGGCCGGCGGACGTACATTGACGTGTTGACGAGGCCGTACGTCGAGACGACGGAAGCAGCTGGGTCGGGGTACTACTTCTACGACCTCAACGCCAAATACAACCACCGCTTTTCAGAACGCGACGAGCTGTTTGTTTCGAGCTACTTTGGGCGAGATGTGTTCAGCTTCAACAGCGCAGACGCGGGCTTCGGTGCGTCCATCCCTTGGGGAAACGCCATGGTGTCGACGCGCTGGAACCACGTCGTCAACGACAAACTCTTCCTCAACGTCAATGCCTCCTACAGCAAGTACGAATTTGCGTTTGAGTCTGGGCAGGACGACTTTCAGTTTGGCTTCAACTCAGGGGTGGTCGATTGGACCCAAAAAGCGCAGCTGAGCTGGTACCCCAACCTGCGCCACGAAGTGCGAGGCGGCCTCGATCACGTCTTCCACGAATTCGTGCCGACGTCGTTCTTTTTCCGACAAGGCGACACGGAGTTCGATTTTGGCGAGGCCACCGTGGCGTACAGCCACGAGTCGGGGGCGTACCTCGAAGACATCTTTGACGTGACGGACGCGTTGCGCGTCAACGCGGGGGTTCGGTACAGCGACTTCCGTCACGTGGGGCCGTTCACCCGAATCGTGCCTGGCGAAAACCTGCTCAGTCCCTCCGACACGGTGCGGTACGGAACCGGAGAACTCGTGAAGCGGTACGGAGGTTGGGAGCCGCGCTTGAGCGCCCGCCTCAAGACAGGACCGAGAAGCAGCCTCAAGGCCGGCTGGTCCATCAATTACCAGTACGTGCACCTCGCGTCGCTCTCTGCCACGACGACCCCCACCGACGTCTGGGTGCCGAGCTCGGATTTGGTCCCCCCTCAGCGCGGACGTCAAATCAACGCCGGCTACTTTGTGGACCTCGGCGCAAACCGCGAATGGGAAGGCTCCATCGAAGTCTACCACAAGGACCTCGACAACCTCGTCGAATACGCGGAGAACACCCGTCCCGACCAAAACATCGGCACCAACCCGGACAACAACCTCGTCTTCGGGGTGGGCTCGTCGTACGGGGCCGAGTTTTTCCTGAAGCGGAAATTTGGGGAACTGAACGGCTGGGTGGGCTACACTTGGAGCAAAACGGACCGCCAATTCGACGACCTGAACAACGGCGACCCCTTCCCCGCCAAGTTCGACCGGCGTCACGACCTGAGCGTGGTGGTGGACTGGACGCCAAGCGAGCGGTGGAACTTTGGGGCCATTTTCGTGTACGCCACGGGAAACACGCTTACCCTGCCGGTGCAGCGGTACTTCCTCGAAGGCTACGTGACGGACGTGTACGGGTCGCGGAACGGGTACCGCCTGATCCCGTACCACCGCGCCGACGTCAGCGCCACGTTCTTCCCCAAGAAAAACGACACGGATCGGAAGGTGGACCGCCGTTGGGTGTTCAGCGTGTACAACCTGTACAACCGGGCCAACCCGTACTTCCTGTTCTTTGACAACGAAGGCGACTTTTTGGAAGGGACGTTGGAAATTCAGGCCAAACAAGTCAGCCTTTTCCCGATTTTGCCGTCCGTTTCGTGGAACTTTGCGTTCTAACGCGAAGTCGCGCCTCCCATGAAATCTCTGCTGGCACTGAACCCCATGATTTGGAAGTACCGAGGACGGCTCTTCCTCGGGGTCGTGTTCATCGTGCTGACCAACGTGTTCGCAGTGTGGGCGCCGTCCATGATTGGCGAAGGCGTCAACGCGTTGAACGACGCCAACCGCGAATTCTTGGCGCCGCTCAGCGAGGGCGCTGCGTGGCAAGACGTGTCCGACCGCACCTTGACGGTGCCCCAAAACCTCGAATTGCTGGCCTCCTGGCTCGGCGCCGATTGGGACGCCCGGTTGGCGCCGAAATCCAAGGAGGAGGTGCTGGAAACGGTGGTCTGGGTCGGGCTGATGCAGGCGGTGCTTTTTCTTTTGGCCTACCTCATCAAAGGGGTGTTTTCCTTCCTCACACGCCAAACCGTCATTGTGATGAGTCGGCTGGTGGAATACGATCTGAAAGCCGCCATTTACGACCATTACCAGCGGCTTGACGCGACCTTCTACAAGGCGAACGACACCGGCGACTTGATGAACCGGATCAGCGAAGACGTGAGCCACGTTCGGATGTACCTCGGACCGGCCATCATGTACACGTTGAATCTGGTGGTGTTGGTGGGCATGGTCGTGGGCGTGATGTACTACATCGACCCCGTGTTGACGGCCTTTGCCCTCTTGCCCCTCCCCTTCATGTCTGCAGGAATCTACTTCATCTCGGCCAACATTCACCGGAAGAGCGACGCCCGACAGCGCGCCCAAAGCGCCGTCTCCAGCTTCGTCCAACAGCACATCGCAGGAATTCGCGTCTTGAAGAGCTTTCACCGCGAACAAGCCGCCGCCACGCGGTTCGACGCAGAAACAGACGTGTACAAGGAGAAGGTGCTCGACTTGGTGAAAGTCGAAGCCATGTTCATGCCACTCATCGTGCTTCTGGTCGGTCTGAGCACGATTTTGACGGTCTACGTGGGCGGCCACCGCGTGGCGTCGGGGGACTTGGAATTGGGGCACATTTTCCAGTTCGTGTTTTACGTGAACCTCCTTACCTGGCCGTTTGCTTCGGTGGGTTGGGTCACTTCCTTGGTCCAAAAAGCCGAAGCCTCGATGGCGCGCATCTTGGATTTTTGGCACGCGAAACCGTCCGTGCAATCGCCTGAAAACGGCGGACGGACGGCGCCGTTCTCCGAAGCACCTGCCATGGTCTTCGACCGCGTTTCGTGGACCTACCCAGAGACGGGCATTCGTGCGTTGAACGACCTCAGTTTTGAGGTGAAGGCGGGCGAAACGCTGGGAATCACGGGGCGCACTGGAAGCGGCAAGTCGACGGTCCTGCAACTTGCCATGCGCATGATGGACCCGCAGGAAGGCCACGTTCGCGTGGACGGAACGGATTTGCCCGAATGGAACCTGGCTGCGTTCCGCGAAGGGATGGGCTACGTGCCGCAGGACGTGTTCTTGTTCAGCGACACGGTCGGGCACAACATCGCGTTTGGCAGTCGAGGCCTTGACCCCCACGGCGCCGAAGTGGCGCAGGCGGCAAGGGATGCGGGCGTGGCCTCGGACATCGAAGGGTTCGACCGCGGTTACCGCACGCTCTTGGGGGAGCGCGGCGTCAACCTCAGCGGAGGCCAAAAGCAACGCGTCAGCATCGCACGCGCCTTGATCAAATCCCCGCAAGTCCTCCTGCTCGACGATTGCCTGTCCGCCGTCGACACGGAAACGGAGGACGCCATTCTTGGAGCAATTCATCGGCAGCAGGCCTCCTGCACGGTGTTGGTGAGCCACCGCCTCGCTTCGTTGCGCGGCGCGGACCGCATTTTGGTCCTCGACGAAGGGCGCCTTGTGGAACAAGGCACGCACACCGAATTGCTGGAACTCGGCGGTCTTTACGCCACGATGCACGACCAGCAGAAAGCCGAGTCGTAACGCCCTGACAGGCTTCGACTCAGTCGCAGTCCAGCCCAAACACCCCGAGCCACAGCAGCAAATCGTCGGTGTACACCGAGTCAAACTCGTTGAGGCTGGCCGTGCAACCCAACTCGCACCCGAAGGAAGACAGCAGGTGAAGCATGTCGTTGATGGTGCGCGCTCCGTCGAGGTCAAAATCGCCCATGCACGGGTTCAATTCGCTTTCCTCAATCGCCCCGTCGCAGTTGTTGTCCAGGCCGTCTTCAAGCGCAGGCGCCCCGGGGTACATGGATGCTTCGTTGTCGTTGCAGTCGCCCGAGATCAAAACGCGCTGATTCAACGCCGTGCAGCTGTACGCCACGGGTGCCACGTTCGATCCAAAGCCGTCCCCGTCCTCATCGAGGTACCACGTCAGTTGCGACGTTCCCTCGTCCACCTCGTCGTCGCAGTCGTTGTTCCAACCGTCGCAGAGCTCGGGTGCGGAAGGGTACGTGTTGGGGTTCCAATCCTGGCAATCCAGCGGCAGCAAGGACGTCCCGGGCACCTCTCCACACCCCCACACCGGCATGTTGGGGTTTCCATACCCGTCTCCGTCGTCGTCCGCGTAGTGTGCTGGCCAAAGGGCGTCCGGCGTCAAGATGTTCAGAGACCACGACGACTGCTGGGAGGTCAACTTCACGTGGGGCTGAACACCGGGGACTCCCCAAGCCTCGAAAAACATCAACACCGAGCCCGGCTCTTCAAGGATCCAAGACCCGGATTGACCAGGAACCATGACCACGCCTTGCACCTCCACCTCGACGGGAAAAGCCCACCCTGCATCCACAACCAACGTCATGCTCCACGCGTTGGGTTCAGGTTCAGCCGAGGCCTGACATCCCGTGATGGCCACGTTGTTCAGGCGCGCAAAACGAGGTCGCACCACCCAAAGTCCTTGCTCAATCGACGTGAAGGCCAAAACGCCTTCCTCTTCCAAAATCACATGGGACCATGCCCCTTCAAATCCCGCCGCGTCGGTTTCATCCAGGGGGTCAAAGTGCCCGCGTTCCGTCAACACCTCGCTCGCCGGCCATGCGTCACTCAACATGCGCAACCCTGCACGGTAATTGCTCTGAAACAACCACTCCCCGTGCGCGTACTGGTTGTGGTCGGACGCCGCAGTAGGGGCTTCGTAAACTTCCGCCACAGAAGGGGCATCGAGGTCGGTCAAATCAAACACGATCGTCCGCGTGGGCGTGCCCTCCGAAGTCTCGTCGAGCTCGTCGCCTAGAAACGCGTGGTCATGGGTGTCCGACACCCACACCTGGTGGGAAAAATGTGCGCCGGGATAGGACGCCGAACTCACCAACGTGATGTCTGTCGGATCGGTGATGTCCAAAACCCACAACTTGCCGCTGCCTGCTGCGAACAGCAAATCCTTCCCCAGGTGCTCCACGTCAGGGCCGTTGTACGTCAAAGCATGGGCGTCGTGAAAACTCCCCCACTCCCCCCCTGCGCCCACCAAAACCGGCTCTCCCGGCACGGATACGTCAAACAACACAGCCCCCCCGCTGACGAAGGTCGAACCCACTTGAATGACCGTCGAACGCTCTTCAAACGCCACAAGGTTGTGCGCCGTCGAAGGCGAACTGACCACGGTGTCCGGCTGCCATGCGACCGGACCGTTGACAGGATTCCACTCGCGCAGCGCGTCCAAAGCCAGCACCTGCATTCCGTGCCCGGGCGCTTCGCTGACGACGTACGCGTGGTCGTGAACCACCTTGATGTCGCGCCACAAACTCGGGACCGACTGGGTTGGCAATTTCCCCATGTAAAGGGGGCGCGCTCCGGGAAGCATCTTGAAGAAGGCGGTGCCGTTGTCGCAACCGACGAGCAAGTAGGTTTGGTCTTCTTCCTCGTCGTACCAAGAAGCCAAATCGTTGGCTGTGTTCGCCAGCATGTCCGCGATCGGAATGAAGGCAACAGCGTCAAAATTCTCGGCGTCAACTCCCTCCGTCAGATTCACGTCGCCCTGCGCCACAACGCACCACGCCATGGCCCAAAATGCGGCCACTCCGCCGACACGCATTGCACCGGGGAAGAGCTTCAAAAACCTCGCTTGGGTCAAGGATGCGAACATGGAGGAGGTCGAGTGGTTACTTTGTCCGTGGACGAGAGTTTATCTACATAAGATACGAATGAAAGCTCAAACTTGGCTCATCACCGGGGCAACCGGCCTTGTCGGCACAGCGTTGGTTGACCAACTTCTTTCCGAGGGTCATCGTGTGAAAACGCTCGGCCGTTCGTCGCATCCCCATCCGAAGGTGGAATCGCACCTGTGGCATCCGGCTCAAGGACTCCTGCCGCAGGATTGCGTGCGTGACGTCGACGTGGTCGTTCACCTCGCCGGCGCATCCGTCGGCCAACGGTGGACGCACGCCCACCGCCGCGCCATTCTTGAAAGCAGGGTTCAAGGAACGTCCTTGCTGCGAGAAGCCCTGAACGAGGTGGGGTTCAACGGGGTTTGGATTCAAGCTTCGGCCGTGGGCGTTTACGGAAATGCAGCCGAACCGGTCAACGAGTCGTCCCCTCGGGGGCCCGGCTTCCTCGCAGACGTCGTGGAAGCTTGGGAAAATGCCGCAGGGCCTCACCTCGACCTCCCTTGCAGGCAAGTCGTCATGCGGCTGGGCCTGGTCTTGGCACCCCAAGGCGGCACGCTCGCCAAACTTCTTCCCATCTACCGTTGGGGGTTGGGTGCTCCCCTCGGTTCAGGGCGCCAGCACATGAGTTGGATTCACCTTCAAGACGTGGTTGGTTTTGTGATTTGGGCCGCCCGAACATCGGAGTCCCGCGGGACCTACAACGTGGTGGCGCCCAGCGCCCCCACCAACCTTGAATTTTCCAAGACGCTGGCACGCATCATGCGTCGCCCTCATTGGGCCCCTTCGGTTCCCGGTTGGGCGCTCCGCTTGGCGATGGGCGAGATGGCTTCTCTTCTGCTCGAAGGCCAAAACACCCGCCCCGACCGCCTTCTCACCTCCGGATTCTCCTGGAAGCATCCGGACTTGGATGCCGCGCTTCAGGACTGCGTTTCGTCTTGACCCGCCCTCCCATCCCGAGACGCAACAAAAAAGGCCCCTCTTCGCGAGGGGCCTTTTGGTTTCAATTCGTTCGAATTGGACGTTGCGCTCAGCGCACCACCAATTTTTGCGTCTTGACGGAGGCGCCGTTGCGCACCGCCACGAGGTAGGTTCCTGTTTGGAGGTCGGTCAGCACCACCGTCGACGTTGACGCCGTTGCTGTTTGAACCACGCGTCCGGAAAGGTCGTAGACCGTCACCAAGGCCTGCTGAGCCAAGCCCGTCAACGTGACCACGTCCGTGGCTGGGTTGGGCATCATGCTCCAAGCCGCTGCCACTTCGTTCAAGCCGTCGGTGGTGGGCGGCAACAACACCGCGTCAATCACGTGCACTACGCCGTTGTCCGTGAGGATGTCAGCTACGACGACCTGGGCATCGTTGATGAACACACCGTCGGCCGTGATCGTCACGGTCACCGTTTCACCAAGCAGCGTGGCCACTTCTTGGCCGTCGGACAAATCGGTGCTAAGCGCCGCGCCCGCGACCACGTGGTACTGCAAAATTTCACCGAGGTTGGGCAACGCCAACAAATCGGTCACTTCCACCGCCAAGGCAGTGGCAAGCGTTTCAAAGGCCGCGTCGGTTGGAGCAAACAAGGTCAAGGTGTCGGTGCCACTCAACGCACCTGACAGACCTGCCGCGTCCACCGCAGCTTCGAGGTAGTTGTGGTCTTCGCTGTTCACGACCACATCCCAAATGGTGTTGGTCTCTGGCGTTGGCGGAATGAGCACCGTGTCGATGACGTGCACCACACCGTTGTCGGCAAGGATGTCGGCCACGGTCACTTGCGCATTGTTGATGAACACGCCGTCGGCGGTGATGGTCACCGTCACGTTTTCACCCAAGAGGGTCTCGATTTCCTGGCCGTCGCTGAGGTCGGTGCTCAAGGCCACACCTGCCACAACGTGGTACTGAAGCAACGCTCCGAGCTGAGGCAAGGTGAGCAGAATTTCGGGTGTCACACCAAACGCCTCGGCAAGGGCCGTGATGGCTGCATCCGTGGGGGCGAAGACCGTGAAAGGTCCGTCGGCGCTCAACGCGTCCACCAATCCTGCTGCGATCACCGCAGCCTCGAGAAGCTCGTGGTCCGGGCTGTTTACGATGACGTCGACCACGGTGTTGCTCGGGGGAGCATTCACTGTGATGGAGGCAACCATGCCTTCTGCAGCGTGGTTTCCGATGCTGCAGTCGTAGTTGTACGTGCCCGGCGTGTCAAATGTGATGACGCCCATGCAAACCCCGCCCATTTCTCCGTTCACCGCGGCAAGCGAACCGACGTCTGCCGGGTTGTTGAACGGCTCCATGGTGATGGAGTTGGTGGTGAAATTGACGTCGTGGAATCCTCCCGTGTTGAGGAAGGCGACCGATTCGCCCGCTTCAATTGTGAGGCCGGCAGGCGCGTACTGAAAACTGCTTGCTTCCACCGTGTGGTCGGCTTCGCATTGAGCATGACCCACGAAGGCCGTCAAGAGCGCAGCCGCAAAAAAGGAGAAAAGATTTTTCATGTTGAAAAAGGAGTTTGATTGATGCCTTTGCAACAGCACTCAAAAAAAAATGTTCGCCATCCCTGAACCTTTTTCTCCCTTCGCTGTTCCTTGGTTGTGGATGGATGACATTCACGAGATCGTAAGGTGTTTTGATCCAACCATTGGAACAAAAGGACGGCCCACAACGTGGGCCGTTTCCTTGCCCGGATGTTGGGTTCCCAATTCCCCGCCATGACACAACTTTCCTTGAACACCCCCTTCGTCATTCACTGGTTTCGAAGAGACTTGAGATGGCACGACAACCGGGCATTGGAGAAAGCACTCTCCTCGGGCTTGCCCGTGGTTGCCCTCTTCGTTTTCGACGAAACCATCTTGGGCAAACTCAACGCCAAAAACGACGCTCGTGTCACCTTTCTTCACGACACGGTCGGTGCCCTCCGCGAAGAGGCGAAACGCCACGGTGGCGACTTGTGGGTGCATCATGGAACGCCTGAGAAGTTGTTTCGCGAGCTCGCCCTGAACGAGCACCTCGTGGAGGTCCATGCCAACGAAGACTACGAGCCTTACGCCAAGGGTCGCGACAACGCTGTGTCCGAGTTGCTCGCTGAGGCAGGCAAGGGTTTCAAGCTGGCCACGGACCACGTGGTTCACGCGCCTGGCGAGGTCCTGAAACCTGACGGAACGCCGTACACCGTGTTTACCCCGTTCAGCAAAAGGTGGCACGCCAACTTGACCCCGGAAAATCTCCAACAAGCTGCTTCCGAAGACCACCTCGACAAGTTGCTTCCCTGGACCGCCCCCACGCCGCCTTCGTTGAAAGACCTCGGATTTGAGCGGAGTTCTTTGACCGTGCCCGATTCCAAGGTGGACCCAGAGATCCTGAGGAATTACGCCGAAACGAGAGACATCCCTGCGATTCGAGGAACCTCCAGGCTCAGTGTGCACCTGCGGTTTGGGACTGTGAGCATACGCGAAGTGGCGAAACTGGGGTTTGAACACAGCGAAAAGTGGCTGACTGAATTGATTTGGCGTGATTTCTACCAAGCCATCATGCACGCCTTTCCGCACAGCATGACCGCAGCGTTCAAGCCGCGGTACGACCGAGTTCCCTGGCGCCACGACGACGCGCATTTCGAAGCCTGGAAGCAAGGCAAAACGGGGTACCCGTTGGTGGACGCGGGGATGCGTGAATTGTTGGCGACCGGATTCATGCACAACCGCGTGCGCATGGTGGTGGCTTCTTTCTTGTGCAAACACCTGCTCCTGGATTGGAGGCTGGGGGAACGGCATTTCGCAGAACACCTGCTCGACTTTGAATTGGCGAGCAACGTGGGCGGTTGGCAGTGGGCCGCGGGGTCGGGGTGCGACGCCGCCCCGTATTTCCGGGTGTTCAACCCGACGTCTCAACTCGAGAAGTTTGATCGGCAACTCGCGTACGTCAAGCAGTGGGTCCCTGAGTGGGGCACTTCGGCGTATCCCGAGCCGATCGTGGACCACAAAATGGCTCGGCAACGGGCGATTGACACGTACAAAGCCGCCTTGGCGTAGTTCGGAGCTGCGTACCTTGTCGGGCATGAACGGAGTCCTCCGAAACGTGCGTGTTCTGGATTTGTCAAGCGTGCTGGCGGGCCCCATGACGGGGTCGTTTTTGGCCGAATGTGGAGCCGACGTGCTCAAAGTTGAAGCGCCTATCGGCGACGTGACCTCGACGTGGCGATCCAAAGGCGAGCCCAACGACCGAACCTCGGCGTACTACGCTTCGGCCAACACCGGAAAGCGCGTGGTGCGAATGGACCTCAAATCGCCAGAGGGCCGCTCCTGGTTGCTTCGAGAATTGGAGGACGCGGATGTCCTGCTCCAAAACATGAAGTGGCGCGACCTCGACGCCATGGGCCTGCTTCCGGATGAATTGGCGAGACGCTTTCCGAGGTTGATTCACGTTCGGCTCGTCGGCACGGAATTTGACGCCGACCGCCTCGCCTACGACGTGGTGGTCCAGGCGGAAACGGGATTCATGTCCATGAACGGCCACCCCGACCGACCGCCTGCTCGGTTGCCGGTGGCACTCATGGACATCTTGGCGTCGCACCACATGCGTGCCGCGGTGCTCGCAGGGCTCTACGAGCGCGAGCGCACTGAGCGTGGGTGGTATGCGGAGGTGAGTCTTTTGGGCTCAGGGTTAACCGCCTTGGCCAACCAAGGAACAAACGTGTTGGTCAACGGCAACATCCCCCAAAGGCAAGGCTCGGAACATCCCAACATCGCTCCCTACGGGGACCTCCTCTCCTGCCAGGACGGGGACCTGGTTTTGGCGGTTGGAAGCGACGTGCAATTCGGTGCGCTGTGCGAAGTGTTGGGTGCAGCTCACCTCGCCTCGTCTTCCGAATTTGCAAGCAACCCGGAGCGCGTCCGAAACCGTGAGGCGTTGATGGAGCAGCTTCAGGCGGCTGCTCGAACCTGGGGACGCGATGCGTTGAGACGTGCCCTGCACGCGGCGCGGGTGCCTGCCGGAGCCGTGTTCAACGTGAAAGAGGCGCTGGAGCAACCCGGGGTTAGGGACAGGTACGTGGTGGAAGAGGACGGCTTGAACCGCGTGCGAACGAGCGCGACCAACGTCACCCGCTGGGCCGAGTGACGCGGGTGTTGTTCCTCAAGGAAGCTTACGACGGG
>Ga0181574_10004496_pt1 | contig 12097 bp, 8 predicted proteins | sample 101ome_24_FD_145600 | JGI IMG/M metagenome (GOLD analysis project Ga0181574, IMG submission 145600) | Coastal salt marsh microbial communities from the Groves Creek Marsh, Skidaway Island, Georgia - 101410AT metaG (spades assembly) | ecosystem: Environmental > Aquatic > Marine > Intertidal zone... | reverse complement strand
TAATTTTTGCTAATTCTAAGAATATTCTAAATTTGCACCCTCGATTGAGTCTTGGCCTATGGTGTAATTGGTAACACAGCTGATTTTGGTTCAGTCGTTCAAGGTTCGAGTCCTTGTAGGCCAACCAGCTTTCTTCAAGCTTAGCTTGAACGTTTAGTAAGAGACATGAAGAGGGGACATTAGTCCCCTCTTTTATTAGGTAGTATGGAATTTAAAGAACAAGTATTAACGCTTCTAAATCAAGCCTTTGCGAAAAGGTCAGATCTCTTTTTGATCGATTTTTCAATGGATGCCAAGAGCCACATTGAAATCATTATCGATGGGGATAAAGGAGTAACTATTAATGACTGTGTAGAGATTTCTAGAACTATCGAGCATCAATTAGATCGTGAAGTTCATGATTTCTCGTTGAGCGTTCAGTCTTCTGGGGCTACTGCGCCACTAAAATTGGCACGTCAATATCCGCAGCATAAGGGTAGAACGTTGAAAGTGAAATCTGAGGGTTCTGAATTTAAAGGAAAACTTATCGAGGTAACCGATAATGAAATTACCTTAGAGTGGAGCGAAAGAGTACCTAAAGAGGTAGGTAAAGGAAAACAAACGGTGGTAAGAAAAGAAACCATTGCTTATAATACTATTGATCAAGCACAAATTGTGTTAACGTTTTAATCGCTAATTATGGAGAATTTAGCACTTATTGAGTCGTTTTCTGAATTCAAAGACGACAAGTTCATCGACAGAGTAACCCTCATGGCAATTCTTGAAGAAGTGTTCAGAAATGCTTTAAAGAGAAAGTTTGGCTCGGATGACAACTTTGACATCATTATCAACCCAGATAAAGGTGACTTAGAGATTTGGAGAAACCGAATCGTAGTTCAGGATGATATGGTTGAGGATGAGAACGAACAGATTTCATTGTCTGAAGCTCGCAAGATTGAGCCTGATTTTGAGGTAGGTGAAGATGTATCTGAAGAGGTGAAGCTTATCGATCTTGGAAGGCGTTCGATCTTGGCACTACGTCAAAACTTGGTTGCTAAAATTCAAGAGCACGATAATACTACCATCTACAAACAATTCAAGGACCTTGAAGGTGAGATTTACACTGCGGAGGTACACCACATTCGTCATAAAGCGGTCATCTTATTGGATGACGAAGGAAATGAGATTATCCTGCCGAAGGATCGCCAAATTCCTTCTGACTTTTTTAGAAAAGGTGATAATGTTCGTGGAATTATCGAGAGCGTAGAGCTTAAAGGAGTAAAACCTTCGATTATTTTATCTAGAACTTCTCCCAAATTCCTCGAGCAGCTCTTTCATCAAGAGATTCCTGAGGTTTTCGACGGCTTGATTACTATTAAAAAAGTAGTTCGTATCCCTGGAGAAAAGGCAAAAGTGGCTGTAGATTCTTATGACGATCGTATTGATCCAGTAGGTGCATGTGTGGGAATGAAAGGTTCTCGTATTCACGGTATTGTGAGAGAGCTAGGAAACGAGAATATCGATGTAATTAATTGGACCAATAATAAGCAACTCCTTGTTACACGTGCATTAAGCCCAGCCCGTGTAAGTTCGGTTAAGCTGAATGATGAAGATATGACTGCTCAGGTTTATCTTAAGCCTGAAGAAGTTTCTAAAGCAATTGGACGCAGTGGTCATAACATTAGACTAGCTGGTCAACTTACCGGTTATGAAATCGATGTGTTTAGAGAAGGAGTTGAGGAAGATGTTGAGTTAACTGAATTCTCAGATGAAATCGATGCATGGATCATTCAAGAATTCAAGAAGATTGGTCTAGATACGGCTAGAAGTGTATTAGAATTAGATATTGAAGATCTTATTAAACGTACCGACCTTGAAGAGGAGACTGTTCAAGAAGTTGTTAAAATACTAAAAGCAGAATTTGAGGACTAACCTCTTATATTTGTAAATCCGACCCCTAAAAAGGTAATAGCATTATTTATGTCTGAAGAAAAGACCATTAGAATTAATAAAGTACTCCGAGAACTTAATATTTCTCTCGACCGTGCTGTGGAGCATTTGAAAGAGAAGGGACATGAGATCGAAGCTCGTCCTACTACCAAAATTAGTACTGTGGAGTACCAGGTTTTGCTTGATGAGTTTCAGACGGATATGTCTAAGAAAGTTGCTTCTATCGAAGTAGGGGAAGAGAAGAGAAAAGAAAAAGAAGCGCTCCTTCAGCAAATTGAAAAAGAGCAGGAGGAGAAGAAGGCAATCAAAGAAAAAGAGCCAACGGTCATTAGAGGAAAAGCCACGCTTTCTGGTCCTAAAACGGTGGGCAAGATTGATTTAAATCCTAAGGCAGAAGTTGCCGTAGAGCCTGAGCAGGTTGAAGAAAAGGAAAAAGCACCCCTTGTAGAAGAGGTTAAAGAGCCTGCAAAAGAAGAGCAACCGGTTGAAGTAAAAAAAGCTGCAGCAGCCGAAGCCCCCAAAAAAGAAGAGGTTCAAGAAGAGAAGCCTGCTGCAGAAGCGGAGAGTGATCAAATAAAAACCCAATACCAGACCTTATCAGGACCTAAGATCGTTGGTGCTAAGATTGATCTTACTCAGTTTGAAAAGAAAAAGAAACCTGTAGCGTCAAATGCTGATAATGATCGTAAGCGCAAGCGTAAGAGAATTGTTAGCGATAAAAATGCACCCAAAGGTGGAAATAAAAAAGGAGGAAGAAATCAACCTCAAGTTCAACGTGCCGAACCCACTGAAGAAGAGGTTCAAAGACAGGTTCGCGAAACCTTAGAAAAGCTTCAAGGAAAGTCTACTAAAGGCAAAGGAGCGCGTTATAGAAAAGAAAAGAGAGATCTTCACGAGCAACAAAGAGAGCGCGAGCAAGAACAGCAGGAGCTTGAAAGCAAGGTTCTTAAGGTCACAGAGTTTGTTACTGTTAATGAAGTTGCTACCATGATGGATGTGTCTTCAACTCAAGTGATTTCTGCATGTTTGTCGTTAGGAATCATGGTTACCATGAATCAGAGATTAGATGCTGAAACCTTAACCATTGTTGCAGATGAGTTTGGCTATCAGGTTGAATTCATGCAAGCAGAACTTGAAGAGACCGTAATAGAGGAAATCACAGATAACGAAGAAGATCTTACAGCTAGAGCGCCGATTGTTACCGTTATGGGTCACGTAGATCACGGTAAAACTTCGTTACTTGACTATATCAGAAAAGAGAATGTAATAGCTGGTGAGAGTGGGGGAATTACCCAACACATCGGTGCTTACGGTGTAACTCTTGAAAGCGGTCAGAAAATATCGTTTTTAGATACCCCTGGTCACGAAGCCTTTACGGCGATGCGTGCTAGAGGTGCGCAGGTTACAGATATCGCGATTATCGTTGTTGCGGCAGATGATGACATCATGCCTCAGACAAAAGAAGCTATTGCCCATGCACAAGCTGCTGGAGTACCAATGGTATTTGCGATCAATAAAATAGACCGTCCGACCGCTAATCCAGATAAGATTAAAGAAGGCCTTGCTGCAATGAATCTCTTAGTAGAAGATTGGGGTGGTAAAATTCAATCTCATGATATCTCGGCTAAAACAGGTCAGGGAGTTAATGAGCTTCTTGAAAAAGTTCTTTTAGAAGCTGAACTTTTAGAATTAAAAGCTAATCCGAATCGAGAGGCTTCGGGTACAGTGGTTGAGGCTTTCCTAGACAAGGGTAGAGGTTATGTGTCTACCATACTTGTACAAAATGGAACCCTCCGAATCGGAGATTATGTTCTGGCAGGAACCTCAAGTGGTAAGATACGTGCCATGCAAGATGAGCGTGGTAAAAATATTAAAGAAGCTGGTCCTGCTACACCGATATCCATCTTAGGACTCGATGGAGCTCCTCAGGCTGGTGATCGCTTTAATGTATTAATGGATGAGCGTGAAGCGAAGCAAATTGCTCAGAAGCGATCTCAGTTACAAAGAGAGCAAAGTGTTCGAGCTCAACGTCAGCTTACTCTAGATGAAATTGGTAGACGTATTGCCGTTGGAGATTTCCAAGAACTTAATATTATCCTTAAAGGTGACGTAGATGGTTCAGTTGAGGCTCTAACTGATTCGTTCCAGAAACTTTCAACGGAGGAAATTCAAGTCAACATCATCCACAAAGGTGTCGGTGCTATTACTGAGTCTGATGTGTTACTTGCAAGTGCTTCATCAGCTGTGGTGATTGGATTTAACGTACGCCCTATGGCTAATGCTCGTACAGTAGCTGAGAAGGAAGAAGTCGACATCCGCACCTACTCAATTATCTACGATGCTATTGATGATATCAAGAAAGCAATGGAGGGTATGTTGAGTCCTGAAATGAAAGAAGAAGTTACAGGTACTGCGGAAATTCGTGAAACCTTCAAGATTTCTAAGATTGGAACCATTGCAGGTTGTATGGTTCTTTCAGGAAAAATCTTCAGAAACTCTAAGATTCGTGTAATTCGTGATGGCGTTGTAGTCTTCGATGGTGAACTCGCTTCGCTTAAACGATTCAAGGACGACGTTAAAGAAGTTTCAAAGGGTTATGATTGTGGTCTTCAGGTGAAGAATTACAACGACATTAGAGTCGACGATCAGATTGAAGCTTACCAAGAAGTGGCGGTACAGAAAAAACTTTAATTGTTTTTCCCGGGTTCTAAAATCATAATTCCTCTAAAATAAGGACGAAGCCTCTTTGAGGCTTTTTCTGTTTCTAAACGTGTTCTAAAGTGTTCTAAGCGAAGACGATAGGTAGGCGAATTGAAAGAGAGTTTTAGTGGGTATCTTTGGTGAAAGATCGTATCCTCAGCAAATAGCGCGTTATAGCGTTCTTTTAATTTCTCCATCTCGGCGAGTGACCCGAAACCTAATTGAATTTGGTAGTCACCCTTTTCAACTTTCATTTGTCGATAAATATCACTCAACTGTGAAATACTGACTTCGCTAGACGGGATAGAGTCTATACCTAATTCTTTTTCTTGGGAATAACTGAATGAAATAGTTAAAAGACTAATAATAAGACCGTTAAAAATATTATTTTTCATTGTTAAATTACTCTATGCTCTATTGCCTCTGCAAGGTAATCAATTCCTAAAGGACAAAACCTTTATTTAGAACGATTACAAATTACAAGAACCTCAAACTTAACTTTTTTAATACCCCCTTTCAGTATTATTTTTGTGGCAATTTGAGACGATTATGCCGTTGATGAAAACGGTAATTTTTGCATAACTAAGTTATATGAAAGGATTTCCTAACCTCCTAAAACAAGCGTTTCTCTCACTAGTGCTTGTTGTTAGTGCTACTTCTCTCTCTTTTGGGCAAGATGGTGGTGACCCGGCTAAGGGTAAGCAATTGTTCAATCAAAATTGTGCTGCTTGTCATGCGCTAAACCGCAAAATGACAGGTCCTGCTTTAGCAAACGTTGAATCTCGACTTGCTGAGGATGAAGGACTTGATCGTGAATGGTTGTATGCGTGGATTAAAAACAGTTCTGGGGTTATTAATTCTGGAGACGATTACGCCAATCGTATCTACAACGAGTACAACAAAGCGGCAATGACTGCTTTTCCTACCTTATCGAATGAGGATATTGATAATATCTTAGCTTACACGGCTGCTCCACCTCCGGCGCCTGTTGTACCGGCTGCTACGGCCACTGCGGCGACCTCCTCATCAGAAGGAAATGGTGCAAACAGTGACCTAGTTCTTGCGGTTCTATCATTTGTCTTGCTGGTTCTCGTAGCGATGCTTGTTTTAGTTAATCGAACACTTCGTCAAATTGCTGTTGCCAATGGTATTGATGTTGAAAAGGAAAAAGTGCAACGATTACCACTATGGAAGGCTTTTGCGCAAAATCAATTTCTGGTATTCGTTTCGGTTGTAATTCTTCTTCTAAGTAGCGCTTATTTTGCGTATGCATATATGATGCAGGTAGGTATCGATCAAGGATATGCTCCAGTTCAACCAATTCACTATTCACACAAGATTCACGCAGGAGATAATAAAATTGAATGTACTTACTGTCACAGTTCTGCAAGAGTTTCTAAGCATTCGGGAATTCCTTCGTTAAACGTATGTATGAATTGTCACAAGTCGATCTATGAGTACACAGGTAATCCTGAAGGTCCTTCAGCTGAAGATCTAGCAAATGGTTACACGAATGAATTCTATACAGGAGAGATTAAGAAGCTATACAAGGCAGTAGGTTGGGATGAAGAAAACCAACGTTATACAGGAGAGAGCTATCCTGTAGAATGGGTTCGTATACACAATCTTCCAGACTTCGTTTACTTTAACCACTCTCAGCACTACAGTGTTGCAGGAGTTGAATGTCAAACTTGTCACGGTCCTGTTGAAGAAATGGAAGTAATGTATCAATATGCGCCGCTTACCATGGGATGGTGTATTAATTGTCACCGTGAAACTAACGTTCAACTTACTTCGAATCCTTACTACGAAAAGATTCACGAAGAATTGTCTAAAAAATATGGGGTCGATGAGCTAACCGCAGCTCAAATGGGTGGCCTTGAATGTGGTAAGTGCCACTATTAATCTGGAATTCTACAATTTATGGCATCACATAAACAATATTGGAAAAGTGAAGCGGAGCTTACAAACGACCCTGTGGTTGAACAATTAGCTCAAAACGAATTCACCGAAACGTTACCTGTAAATGATTTCTTTCAGCAAGAGTCATCATTAAAGGATTCTCAATCGTCACGTAGAGATTTTCTTAAGTTTTTAGGTTTTAGTACTGCAGCTGCAACACTTGCAGCTTGTGAAGGGCCTGTTAAGAAATCAATTCCTTACGTTATTCAACCAGACGAAATCGTGCCTGGTGTTGCGAATTATTATGCAACAACCATAGCAGATGGTTATGACTTTGCCAGTGTCTTAGTAAAGACCCGTGAAGGTCGTCCTATTAAGATTGAGAATAATGATCGTGCCACTCTTTTCGGAGGGGCTAATGCTCGTGTTCAAGCATCTGTCTTAAACCTTTACGACAAGAATAGATTACAGGGTCCGGAGGCTTCTGGATCTGCAATTTCTTGGAGTGATTTAGACACAGCTGTTATTGCAAGATTAGAAAGCGCGAAGAGCACAGGCAAAAAAGTAGTAGTTCTTTCAGGTACTAAGGCCAGCCCTTCGTACTCAAAGGCCATTGAAGCTTTAAAAGCCAAGTATCCGAATGTTGAGTATCATACCTATGATGCTGTTTCATCGGCTTCTGCTCTAGATGCTTTTGAACAAGCCTATGGCGAAAGAGCCTTGGCTGACTATAACCTTTCTTCTGCTGATATCATCGTCTCGTTTGATGCTGATTTCTTAGGTGATTGGCAAGGTGGTGGTTATTCTAAAGGATATTCAAAAAATCGTGTTCCGCATCACGGACACATGTCGCATCATGTACAATTAGAGTCTAACATGACTTTAAGTGGTGCTAATGCTGATAAACGTATACCTCTAACAACGGTTGAGCAAAAAAGAGCGCTTGCCGCATTATATAATGCGCTTAAAGGGGTTACAGCATCAGAATCAAGTACAGTGATCGCCGGTCATGTTAATGCAATGGCTCAAAAACTTAAAGCTGCTGGTTCTAAAGCAGTTGTTCTTTGCGGTATTGATGATAAGGATGCACAACTGATTACGCTAGCTATTAATGAATTGCTGAAAAGCGACGCTTATGATGTTGCTCAGCCAAAATTTGTTCGTTCAGCTTCGGCTTCTGTTCTTGAAGATATAATTACTTCTGTTAATAAAAATGAAGTTGCCGCCATTTTAATCGATGGTGTTAACCCACTATACAGTGCTCCCAATGCAGAAGCTTTTTCTGCTGCCTTAAGCCAAATTGGTTTTTCTGTAACTTCGTCTTTCTCATTAACTGAAACTGCAGCGGCTTCTACTTTTGTTGCCTCAGCTTCTCATTTCCTTGAATCATGGGGTGATGTTGAGATTAAGAAAGGTCACTATGGAATTACTCAGCCGGTGATTCGAAATCTTTTTGACACTCGTCAATTTGAACAATCATTGCTAGTTTGGGCAGGAGTTTCTGAAACTTATCACGATTTTATTCAAAAGAATTGGAGAAGTACTGTTTTAAACGGTAGTTCATGGAGTCAAGCGGTTCAAGATGGAGTTTTCTACAGCTCTTCTAATAGCTCGCGTAACTTCGGAATCAGCGAAGGTGATTTACAATTGTCTTTGAATAAACTTTCTACTTCATCTTCAAATGGTGTTGAATTAGTACTTTATGCAAAAACCGGAATGGGTGACGGTCAAATGGCCAACAACCCTTGGTTACAAGAATTCCCAGATCCTATTTCAAGAACATCGTGGGATAACTACTTGACTATCTCTAAGGCTGATGCATTAGCTTATGGTTTTGAAAATATTAATGTTGCCAACGGTGGTCTTGATGGTAGCTATGCTACGCTAAAGGTTGGTGATGTAACTCTAAATAGAGTGCCTGTTCTTATTCAGCCAGGTCAGGCTAAAGGTACGGTTGGTCTAGCACTAGGTTACGGCCGTAAATCAGGTATTCAAGAAGAAATGCAAACTGGAGTGAATGCTTATTCACTATACCTTGGTCAATCTAAAGTACAATCGGTTACCCTAGAAAAGGAACGCGGAATGCACGAATTTGCATGTGTTCAGCTTCATAAAACCTTAATGGGTCGAGGTGATATTATCAAAGAAACTACCCTAGAGGATTTTATTAGTAAGCCTTCAGAAGAATGGAATCCTACTCCAATGGTGTCTTTAGATCACCAAGAAGTTCCAGCAACTTCTGTAGATCTTTGGGAATCATTTGATCGTACAGTAGGTCATCATTTCAATCTATCGATTGATCTAAATGCATGTACAGGATGTGGTGCTTGTGTTATTGCATGTCACGCCGAAAATAATGTGCCCGTTGTTGGTAAACATGAAATTAGAGTTTCAAGAGATATGCACTGGTTGCGTATTGATAGATATTATTCTTCAGAGGAAACTTTCGCTCAGGATACTGAAAAGAAAGAGAATCTAGATGGTTTATTTGGTGATAACGGTAGTCTAAGTGGATTTGGATCTATGGAAGATCCTTCAGAAAATCCTCAAGTCGCCTTCCAGCCAGTAATGTGTCAACACTGTAATCATGCCCCTTGTGAGACCGTATGCCCTGTTGCTGCTACTTCACACTCGCGTCAAGGTCAGAACCATATGGCATACAACCGTTGTATCGGTACAAGATATTGTGCAAACAACTGTCCTTATAAAGTTCGTCGCTTTAACTGGTTCTTGTATAACCAAAATGATGAGTTTGATTTCCACATGAACAATGACCTTGGTCGTATGGTTCTTAACCCAGATGTGAATGTTCGTTCTAGAGGGGTGATGGAAAAATGCTCTATGTGTATTCAACGCACCCAGAAGACTATACTAGATGCTAAAGCTGAAGGACGCTCAATTAAGGATGGTGAATTCCAGACGGCTTGTTCTGCAGCTTGTGACACAGGTGCTTTAGTGTTTGGTGATATTAACGATAAAGAAAGTCGTGTTGCTAAACTTAAAGAGGGTGAGCGCATGTACCATCTATTAGAACATGTAGGAACCCAGCCTAATGTGTTCTATCATGTCAAAGTAAGAAATACCGAAAAGGCCTAATCATTAATAATACAATCTATTATGGCATCGCATTATGAAGCTCCGATACGTAAACCGCTAGTAACTGGCTCAAAAAGTTACAGCGATGTATCGAATGATATTGCTCGACCTGTTGAGGGAAAGGCAAATAAACAATGGTGGATCGTTTTTTCCATTGCACTTGTAGCCTTTTTATGGGGTTTAGGATCGATTATTTACACCATTGCTACTGGTATTGGTGTTTGGGGTCTTAACAAGACAGTGAACTGGGCTTGGGATATCACCAACTTCGTTTGGTGGGTAGGTATTGGTCACGCCGGAACGCTTATTTCTGCGGTACTTCTTCTATTTAGACAGAAGTGGCGTATGGCAATTAACCGTTCGGCTGAAGCGATGACGATTTTCTCGGTAGTTCAAGCAGGTTTGTTCCCAATTATTCACATGGGTAGACCTTGGTTAGCTTTCTGGGTACTGCCAATTCCTAACCAATACGGATCATTATGGGTGAACTTTAATTCACCTCTATTATGGGACGTATTTGCGATTTCAACTTATTTATCGGTTTCTCTTGTATTCTGGTGGACAGGATTGCTTCCTGACTTCGCAATGATTAGAGACCGTGCCGTTCGTCCATTCCAAAAGAAAATCTACAGCCTCTTAAGTTTTGGATGGACAGGTAGAGCTAAAGATTGGCAGCGTTTTGAAGAGGTTTCTTTAGTACTTGCCGGTCTTGCAACCCCACTAGTGTTATCGGTTCATACGATTGTATCGTTTGACTTCGCTACTTCGGTAATTCCTGGATGGCATACTACCATTTTCCCTCCTTATTTCGTAGCAGGTGCGATTTTCTCTGGATTTGCAATGGTAAATACCCTTCTGATCATCATGCGAAAAGTGGTAGGCTTTGAGGACTATATCACACTTCAACATATTGAGCTTATGAACATTGTAATCATGATTACCGGTTCAATTGTGGGTTGTGCTTACATCACTGAGCTTTTCATTGCTTGGTATTCGGGAGTAGAGTATGAGCAATATGCGTTCTTAAATCGTGCCACAGGTCCTTACGCTTGGGCTTATTGGTCAATGATGACTTGTAACGTATTCTCTCCACAGTTCATGTGGTTCAAGAAGTTAAGAACGAGTATTATGTTCTCATTCTTTATTTCAATTGTGGTAAACATCGGTATGTGGTTTGAGCGTTTCGTGATTATCGTTACCTCTCTTCACCGTGATTATCTTCCTTCTTCATGGACGATGTTCTCACCAACCTTTGTCGATATTGGAATATTCATTGGAACCATTGGTTTCTTCTTTGTTTTATTCCTTCTTTACTCAAGAACCTTCCCAGTAATTGCACAGGCGGAGGTTAAGTCTATCTTGAAGTCTTCTGCAGACAATTACAAGGCACTTCGAGCTGAAGGGAAGCCTTTATACGAAATGCCTCCTAGAGGTAAAGTAACCACTTACGAAGTGGAAGAATCTAATACTAACTCAACCACCGATCACTAATATGGCATCAAAAGTTTTCAGAGCGCTTTATACTGATGACGACATTCTGATGAATGCTGTCAAGCAGGTTCGTGGCCAAAAGTATCATATTGAAGAGGTATATACTCCTTTTCCAGTACACGGGCTAGATAAAGCCTTAGGTCTTGAAGATAGTCGTATTTCTATGGCTGCCTTCCTATACGGAGTACTTGGTTTAACTGTAGCGGTGACCATGATGAATTACATCATGATCGAAGATTGGCCACAGGATATCGGAGGTAAACCAAGCTTTACTTTTTTACAGAATTTACCAGCATTCATTCCGGTGATGTTCGAGATGACCGTTTTCTTTGCTGCTCACCTTATGGTAATTACCTTTTACTTGAGAAGTCGCATGTGGCCTTTCAAGAAAGCTGAAAACCCGAATCCTAGAACTACTAGTGATATCTTCTTAATGGAGGTAGCTGTTAAGTCAGAACAGGAAGAGGCATTAACCGAACTTTTACTTGATACCGGAGCCATTGAGGTTCAGGTTCCTAAAGCTTAATACATGAAGTCAGTTTTATCTAAAATTACGCTCATAGCGCTAGCTTTTACTGCTGTGTCTTGCTTCGATAAGAGCAAGCCTAATTTTCAATATTTCCCTAACATGTATGAGTCAGTGGGTTATGAAACTTACAGTGAAGCCTCAATCCTTCCTGAGAATACCGCCGCACTATTACCTGCTGAAGGAACCGTTCCTAGAGGATGGTTGCCTTACGAATTTGACAATACACTTGAAGGTAAAGCGCTTGCTAGAGAGGACAAGAGTCCACTTCTTTCTGAAAACAGAGAAAGTGATCTTGCTAAAGGAAAAGAACTTTATAATGTTTATTGTGCTATTTGCCATGGAACTAAAGGTGATGGTCAAGGTACTCTAGTCAAACGCGAGAAAATTTTAGGGGTACCTACTTACGCAGATGCCGCTCGTAATATTACTATCGGAAGCACCTATCACACC